>JABAOC010010819.1_pt1 | contig 22942 bp, 20 predicted proteins | sample 7062161 | NCBI WGS metagenome assembly JABAOC01 (sample SAMN14538625, study PRJNA623070) | marine sediment metagenome | biome: marine biome [ENVO:00000428]; feature: marine pelagic biome [ENVO:01000023]; material: deep marine sediment [ENVO:00002113] | place: India: Gulf of Khambhat ... | reverse complement strand
CCTTGTTTTTTTCCATGGCTCTGCTCCTTTCTAAGAAACCCCAACGCTTTGTTTGAATTCTTTGTGTGTTGGTCTTTTAGCCATCAGAAAATGCTCGGATTGTATTCAAAACAAAAAAAGAGGCCATAAACAGGTCCCAAGCAGAAGAAGTCTATGAACCATTGTCCGTCCAAGATTATGCCTTTTTGGCGGTTTTCCTTACATCTTATCCATGCTTAGCTTCATTCCAGATAATTACACATCAAGTGGCAATCGCCCATTAGTTTTTCAAGCTGTCTATCAAGGCAGTTATAGGATAGATTGAGTCTTCCATTTGTGAACCACTTGCGCTCAGGGGAGTTGCTCCAATTATACTCACAAACCTTATCCCATCTCTAGCACCAAGTAACGTATTCCCCGGCTATATCACCCGAAAAACCTTCTGGATCGTCCATGGAGCGCTGCCACATCCCTTTGTATTGTCCCATACTGTTGCTGTAAGCCCTCTTGTTCCATGTACCTGGTACGGAAAAGGGTTCCCTTCTCATTTATTTCTGCTCTTTATCATTTCTCGCATTCAGCAACACTTCTAGGAAAGACACAAATCGCCTCATGACTTTCCTCTCCTCTGCTGCCTTGCGCTTCGCCGCTCTCTTCACGGCGTTGATTATTTCCTCTGGGGTGAATGGCTTGGCTATATAGTCCATTGCTCCTCGCTTCATGACCTCAGTGGCATGGTCGACTGTCGGGTAGCCATTTATCATAACTAAAGTGGAATCCGGTGAACGTCGATCCAGTTCCTCAACCAGGTCCATTTCATCTGAACCCAACATCCTCCAGTCGCACAGGATCACATCGAAATATGAATCTGAGGCACGCCTGAGACCCTCTTGAGGACTCCTGGTAGTAACAACATCGAAACCTTCGGCCGTAAATATCTTGCTGCAGGATTTCACCACTGCCTCGCCGTCATCGATAATAAGCATTCTCTCAGCCATCCTTTCACCTCCTCAAGGCTACCAGATCCCTACACTCAGCGGTTGCCAGCCAACATTTTCGATGTGGCTTGAGCGGTCGGATATGCTTCTCCATCCACCGAATGTCTCCGTTTAGCGCGGCAATGTTCTCCAGGCCTCGGCAAGTACGCTGGTAACGGTGTCAAAGATGACGTTTCGATCGTCGATTACTAGGGCCTTGCTCTTTTCCATTGGTCTCCTCCCTTCGAATGAACTGGCGCTCTACTTGGCGGATCCTCATGAAAATAATACGTCAGAAAGCAAGAGAAAGCTAAAAGGATAGCCATAACTTGCCAGCCCTTACTGTTTGCCGACAACCCTCGCGAATTCACCAGACTAACTTTATCAGAGAAAGGATCCCCAGCATACATGTCACCGCGCCCACGCCGGATCGCACCATATACTCCGGTAACCCTCGGACTGTCAGGGTCGCGATGGGTACGGAGAGGATGGCCCCCAGCGTTAGTGGAACAGCAAGGGTCAGATCAATTCGCCCATGAATTAAGACATAGGCAATCAACCCCACGATGCAGGTCAGGCCCTCGGCCAGAGACGTAATTGCAATCGCGTGTTTGGGCGGCATTCCAGAGACGACCTGACCAGCGGTTACCAGCGGACCATACCCTCCTCCACTGAGCCCTTTATTGAATGCTGCGATCGTACCCACAGCAATTATATGACTACGGCGGTAACGGAGCTGCCGGCGAATCGTCGCCAATATGGTCACACCCACCGAAAGGATTATAACGGCGATAATCGCCTTGAGCCAAAATTTCGGGACATGGAGGGCAATGGTGACGGCCGTGATAGCACCGATTGCGCTCAGTATCAAGAGTAAGACCATGGTTCCGCGTGCTCGCCGATCTCTTATGAAATCGATGTTGCCGTCACGATGATGCATAAAGCCAGCAGCTAAACCAGTAAAAAATTCGCTCAACAGCACGCATGGCACGATTTGTAGTGGCTCAAAGCCTGCCAAGAGCAAAAGAGGTGTCAAAGTCGTGCCGTATCCCATGCCCAGGCTTGAGTCAATGTATTCGCAAAATAGTGCCGCTACAAAGATCGCTAGGACAGCACCAGGTTTTAGCCGACTCATGAAGTCGGGCAGCACCTGCCAATCCGGTACGACCATTTCAATAACCAGCAGAAGCACGATGCTCAGAACGAGCGCGGCCCAGATTCGAACACGCATTAGGCGAATCCCAGGCACGCGAGACAAGCTGTCCACGACTGAGGTCTTTCTATCAATGTAAGTATCTAGCATTTCTCTTCCTACACGTTGAAAGCCCTTATGAGAATTCCGGAAACCACAACTTCATAATTCAAAGGTTTAACTCCCAAGCCATCCATAGGATCTTACCAATATCGACTCAAGAGGAATATAGACCCAGCCCCACAGGGGCTCTCTGCAAAGTGTCAAAGGACAATTTAGTGTGGAGCAAGTGCTATGCCAGTTTCCTTTTCAGCCTTCTAAACCGCTCCACGCCTGGATAAGGACCGATCTTGATAACAAGACGATTGACAATTTTGGGAAATATGATATAAAAGCCGTGATATCTAAAAGCAATCCGTATTATATCACGGAAACGACATGCAAAAATTTATGCCCCTTTTGCTTAATCTCTGGCGCGAGGCCTGCCGACATATCGAAATTGCGGAGTCAGTGGCGCGGATGGCTCCGGTACTCGTGCAGCGCTTACCTGCGGATCTCGTGGTGGTAAGACGCCTAGATCTGCAGCGTTCTTGCCTCGAGACAGTGGCTACCGGCCTGTGTCGATCGGTCCCCGGCCCAGGACGGGCCAGAACGGACTGTAAGTCTGAGGATGTTGAACGTATCCTTAGTTGGTGTCGCAAAGGCAATGTAATCCGCAGTCACGCCCGAGATATCAGGAACCGCTTGCCAGGAGTTGTACCATCGGGTTTAGAGGGCAACCTACTGGTAGGACCGTTGAATAGCGCAGCTGAGCCCATAGGTGTGTTGATCCTCGTTACTTCACCACCGCGGTCGTTTCGCGTGGAGCACGAGGCCATGGTACATGCCCTTCTTGAACCATTCACTATTGCCCTCGAAAATGACCGGAGGATTCACGAACTGATTAAACTCCGCGAAGCTGCGGAGGCTGATAGACATGCACTCCTCACACGCCTGGGACGCCAAAACATCATTGACACAATCGTAGGGGCGGATTCCGGGCTCCGACATGTAATGGAACGCGTTGAATTGGTGGCCCGAATAGATCCTCCAGTGTTAATCTTCGGGGAGACCGGTTCTGGCAAGGAAGTCATAGCGCGCGCCATTCACTCTCGTTCCAAACGATCTCCCGGCCCCTTTCTTCGGGTCAATTGCGGGGCGATTCCACCAGAGCTGATAGACTCTGAACTCTTCGGGCATGAGCGAGGCAGTTTTACCGGTGCAATTGATACGAGAAAGGGCTGGTTTGAGCGAGCAGACGGCGGCACATTGTTTATGGATGAAATTGGGGAGTTGCCCCTAGCAGCGCAGGTCAGGCTCTTGAGAGTTTTACAAGACGGTCTGTTCGAGCGTGTTGGTGGTCAGCGGGAGTTGCATGTCGATGTGCGCGTTGTTGCTGCCACTAATCGTGATCTCAGAGCAATGGTTAGTGAAGGCCTCTTCCGCGAGGATCTCTGGTATCGGATCGCTGTATTTCCCATCGACTTACCGCCGCTTCGTGATAGGCTTGAGGATATGCCGGCCATGGCAGCCCATTTCGCACAACGGGCTGCTAGAAGGTTTGGATTAACCCCTCATGTACCAACACCAGAGGACATTAATCTCTTGGTTTCTTACCATTGGCCTGGTAATGTGCGTGAGTTGGCTACTGTAATCGACCGAGCCGCTATCCTCGGCAATGGTCGGTGCCTGGAAATCGCTAAAGCGTTGGGGTTCGACACACAGGCAGTTCCATTGAAGGCCTCTCCAGCACTACAACCGATCCTTCATCCAGAAGCGCCAACCCAATTTCTAGCACTTGATACCGCTACGGCTCGTCACATCGAAGCCGCATTAAGCCAGACTAATGGGCGAATTGAGGGACCGTACGGTGCTGCACAACTGTTGGGCATTAATCCTCACACTCTACGAGCTCGAATGCGTAAGCTCCGTATAGACTGGAAAAGATACAGGCCCAAAAGGAGTTAAAAAAGCGCTGAGATTGCTCTCAACTTACTATGAAGGCGGGATTAAATCTTGACATCGCCCTCGCCTACTTTTCGCCTATCGCCAAGGTGGAGATTTCAAGATGAATCAGATGGGCCGGACTCCGTCACAATCATTGCATATTTCTATCGCTAATCGATAAGATGCGGTGAGGAAGAGAGTTTGATTCAGTTAGGATTGAACAAATCCGTCAACGGCTTCTAGGGTTTAGGAATACTTTTGGTATACTAAAAAAATCTGAGTCTCTCATTTTTCCAGAAGTACAGGAGAAGTTTGCATTTCTGCCTCTTTTTCAAAGATACCATATGTTGTGCTTTTATCTCGTTATTGGGTTAGCCTGGAAATCTTTTGTTGAAAAACACCATGAGCTCTTCTGGAATGTAAATAATCGTCTCTCGTGAAAAAAGGCTCGGATTGTTTAGGGAGCCATGCTCTCCATGGTCTTTCCTTCATGAGGCTATATTCTTGTGCCAAAAAAAGCGTCGGATATCGAATGTCGCCAGCACAACAACATGTTGATGAGATCTTGACTAATTTTCCCATCGGAGAGGAGCATTTTGAGGAGCTTATGCTGGAAGATTACCGCCAGGTCCTTTGGTTTGAAGGAAGGGGCGATTCTGAACATCCCGTTGTCACAGAAACAGCCGTCAGTAACCAGTATATGACAATAAGGATTAAGCCCCAGGAAATCCCCAAAGTCTGTATGGCAATAACGGCCCCAGGCACTGCATACTCCTCTGGCACAATGTCTTGAAAAACCCCTTACATGATTCCCAGGCACATCTACTTAACTCAGATAGCAGTTTGCGGTCATAAAGAAAATATCTTCGGGGGACTTTGGTATGCTGAAGAGAAAATGGCGATGGGGCACTGATATTAAATCAAGAAGTGCAAAGTAATATTTACTATTGAAAATGAGGCAAGGGCAGATCTGAGCCCTTGTCACGGAACTAATGCCTCCCGCCTGACTATTAAATATACAAAAAGATTTAGCTATAGTAGGATAAACAAACACAGAGATAAAAAAGGTCTATAGGGTAGGTGTAAGCCAGAAAATCGAGCCTAACCTTTCCGGTGGATCAATGTACGGTGAAAGCAAGAGAGGAGGTGTAATGGTTAAAGAGATTTTGATAGATAGAATTCTAAATGAAGAGTTGCAAAAGAACGATTCAGATCTCACGGTTGAGCTTATCGGCTTCGATTTTGGCCCCAATAAAATCCGTATACAAGCAACGATTGCCAAAGATCTCCTTGAGATAGATGACCAAGAGGCGACAAAAGCCTTTGAGGGGCTGTGCCGACCTTTCAGTGAAGTCTGCTTCGAGCATCATATCAAAATGGATCCCGTTGATCTTTTCATACTCGTGGATGATGGATTGGGAAGAGGGACAAGCACGAAATTTCGAGATGCAGATGATGGCAGGCTTTTTGCGAAAATCTTTATTCCTACCAAGGATTTTAAAGTACATGAGTATTGGAGGTACACCTTTTTACATGAATTAGGTCATTCATGGTTTTCTATTGAGTTTTCCCCCAAGGACATGGAATTTGGTTATGAAGATCTATTTATAGATTTAGTTGTAATCTGTACTTTTAGAAAGATTCTCCCCCCACATAGGCGGGTATACCGGGAAGTAAGAAAACATAGACCATATTTTCTGACCCAACAAAGCAAAAGATTCTTAGGAAAAGAGCTATATAAGCAGATACTAAAGGACCCAGAGGCATACTTAAGAGATTTGCGGCAAAAAATATACTCGGCAAAAGCGTATTAGAGGCATAAAGAAAGAAAGTTCGATACGAACGAAAGGCTTTTAGGACGTTATGAAATGGCGTTTAATAAGGGAAGTTGATGACGTATCGAATGAACTTCATAACCTTGCAAGTAAACTCAGAGGCGTCGCAGGAAATACCATGGTAGACTATGCCTTATTGGTGATGGGGCTAACGGCGTTTACAATGGCTTAACTGTGCTCCCAAATGAAGGCGGTTATAAAGCCAGCGATGAAACCGATAGTAAGCCCTATTAAAAAGGTTAGCATCCTGGTTTGATCCCTTGAATTTGTTTGTTGTGAGAGTACATACAATTATCCATTATGGCTTTCATACAACTCTCAATCATTAAGAAGAAGTTTTCCAGAAGATATTAAAGATGTTGATTTAATGGTTAAAGAGGCTGATACGCTTTTAGCCGAGGCGATGAGGCCGTGCACATCCCCATCGCATTCTTGCATAGTTTTCATTTTTCAAAGGAAATTATCCTGAGCTTCGATCATGGTAACCTTTGCTTACCTCGAGAACTGCTTTAATCCCGACGCAACGGCTCTCCTGTGCTTTCTCCTGACATGCTCGATTGCAAGTATGTTACAAGGTTGCTCTTACTGTTGGTGATGCCAAGCTTTCGGCGGATATGTTCCCGGTGCCGGTTGACCGTAGCCCAGGAGATACTGCACAGCTGAGCGATTTCTTTTGTCTGTAGCCCATTACGGATCATGTTGCAGATTTTCACCTCCGTGGGTGTCAATGAGTGATATTTCTGGGAGAACTTGTTGATGAAAGGTGAGGTGAGTTCTTCGAGGTTGGTTTTCAGTAGTTCTACATACTTCCTCTGGATTTTAGGCAGCTCCAGTTCCAGTGCGTGCAAAATCGGCATGAGAATCTTCTCGGCATTTGCCTGCACATTTCTGTGAATCTCCCGTTTCTCTTCCTCGATTCTAGCCAGAACCGCTCGTAACGCGGTGTTCGTCTCCTGTAACGCCTTCCGTTCCACCATCAGCTGCTTGTTGGTTTTCAACAACTCCTGCTCAGCAGCAATCCTCATCGCAATAGCCCCGATCCGCTCGGCCACCGCATCAAGCAAAGCTCGCTCTTCCTTGAGAAATGGTCCTTCATCAGCTGGCGGGCACTCTTTGAGGTAAAACACCGCCACTTCGCCTGCTGGTTCGTTATACATGAAAATTTGTGAGGACTGTCGCCACCTGGTGACTTTGAAATTGCTGCTCTTGTAAACCTTCCCAGCAAATTCTATCCGCGCGCAGGTGACCTCGGGATATTGCCACGAGTGAGGCAAGAAATCGACAAGGCCTCGCAGAACCTCATCTATGGAATCCCCGTGGCGCTCAGCAAGCTTGGCGATCCCGTACAGGCAGTTCAGTTCCTTAATGCGTTCACGGAGAGCGATTTCCACTTTTGCCGGGTCGGTTTCAAAGTTCTGGGGAATTCGCCAGAGGAAGGGCAATCCCTCTGCAGGACTGTGCCATTCTGAGGTGCCAGTCTGGCGCACCGGATGCTGTTTTCGAGGCATATCAAGTCCTCCCGTTGTTGGCATTTTGTAGGCACAAATTAGGCATTTTTTTACATACATATTATAGGCATAGAATGTGCAGTATAGTCGTATTTTCATTGTCCTCTTTAACTAGTAATTTATGAGGTGTCAAGCAGAAATTACTACTGGAGGAATCGATTATGTCCAATTTCAATATTGATTCAATTCTCGAAGGCCGCCGGAGTCAACCTCATCAACTCATTGAAGTGCTACAAGATGTCCAGGACGCGTTTGGATATTTGCCTGAGGAAACCATGGAGACTGCGGCAAGAGAATTGGGAGTGCCCCCCATTGAGGTGTATCGAGCTGCACACTTTTACAAGGCGTTTTCGCTCACACCGCGAGGGAAATACGTAGTCACAGTCTGCATGGGTACTGCCTGTCACGTTCGAGGCTGTGATCTTCTCCTCGACCAGGTTCTCGGACAACTCAACGTCAAGCCTGGAGAAACTACTGAGGATGGCCTTTTCACCCTTGAATGCGTTAATTGCCTTGGTTGCTGTGCACTCGGGCCTACAATCGTCATAAACGGGACGTACTATCATCACATGTCTCCCGGCAAGCTTCGGTCCTTAATCGAATTTACCCGTAGGACTGGAAAGGAGAAAATTGCCCATGCCTAAGCTCGCCCATATCAATGATCTTGAAGATCTCCGCATGCAACTTAGCGCTGAACACACGCTCTTCACCAAGACCCTCACTTTCTGCGGCGGAACTGGGTGCCAGGCATCAGACTCACTCTCAGCAATCGATGCAGTTAAGGATGTCCTGGGTAAGAAGGGGCTGGACAAGCGTGTACTGGTGCGAGTCACCGGTTGTCAGGGCTTTTGTGAACAGGGACCCATTATGGTGCTTGAGCCGGGCAATATATTCTACTGTCACCTCACCCCTGACGATGCACACGATATCGTTATCAAAACGGTGAGCAAAGGCCAGGTTATTGAACGATTGCTCTATACCGATCCTGTCTCTCGCAAAAAAATTGGCACCGAGGCGGAAATTCCCTTCTACCGCGCTCAGGACCGTCAGCTCCTGGTACAGAATCGACTAGTTGATCCTTGCTCTATCGACACTTATATCGTTCTTGGCGGGTATGGGTCATTAACAAAAGCCCTCACCGAGATGCCTCCAGAAGCAATCATTGAGGAAATCAAAGCCTCTGGTCTGCGGGGTCGTGGCGGTGGTGGCTTCCCTACAGGTCGTAAATGGGCTGAGTGTTGGGCTGCCCCAGGGGATGAGAAGTACGTTATCTGTAATGCAGATGAAGGTGATCCAGGTGCCTACATGGACCGTTGTCTCTTGGAAGGTAACCCGCACCTGGTGCTCGAAGGGATGATGATCGGAGCTTTGGCTATTGGTGCCCGGCAAGGATACGTCTATGTCCGTAAAGAATATCCCTTGGCTGTCAAACATGCCCGAGTGGCCGTGCAGCAAGCGAGAGAATTGGGGCTTCTAGGAGAGCACATTCTGGGATCGAAATTCTCGTTCGATATAGAAATCGTCAGAGGAGGTGGCGCCTTTGTCTGCGGTGAGTCAACCGCACTCATGGCTTCACTGGAGGGTAAGGTCGGTGAACCGCGACCCAAAGATGTCCACACGGTGGTGGATGGTCTCTGGCACAAACCTACCACCCTCAATAACGTGGAGACCTGGGCCAACGTGCCGTCAATTATTATGAACGGGGCTTCCTGGTTTGCCTCAAAGGGAACTAAAAGCAGTAAAGGAACCAAAATTCTCGCCCTCACCGGTCGAGTCAAAAATACCGGCCTCGTCGAAGTAGCCATGGGTACGCCGTTGCGGACCATCGTGTTCGATATCGGTGGTGGAGCAGATAACGGGAAGGCGGTCAAAGCCGTACAGACTGGGGGTCCTTCCGGTGGGTGCCTGCCAGTAGACAAGTTTGATCTTCCCATCGACTTTGAAGCACTCGCTGAAGCGGGCTCTATGGTAGGTTCCGGTGGCATGGTAGTGATGGACGAGGGAACATGCATGGTCGACGTTGCCAAGTACTTCCTTGCCTTCCTCCAGGATGAGTCGTGCGGCAAGTGCGTGCCCTGCCGTCTGGGCATCGATCGCATGCTCGAGATCATCAGCGATATTACCGAAGGCCACGGCCGACCTGAACAGATTACGGTATTAGAAGACTTAGCCGAAACGGTAGGTGAGACATCGCTCTGTGCGTTGGGTAAGAGTGCGCCGAATCCGGTGCTCTCGACGTTACGCTATTTCCGTGACGAATATGAAGCACATATCAACCAAAAGCGATGCCCTGCTGGTGTATGCAAAGCAATGATCGAATATGCGATCGATCCAGAAAAATGCAACGGCTGTGGAGTCTGCAGGCGAGCGTGCCCGCATGGAGCAATTAGCGGAAACAAGAAACAGGTTCATGTTATAGACCCCGAGACATGCCGTAAATGCGGAATCTGTCAAAGCGAGTGCAAGCTTGAAGCTGTCGTAGTTAATTAAAGAGGTGAGCTATGCAGCAGTTCGTGACCTTGACCATTGATGGCGCCCACGTGCGTGCGGTGAAAGGAGCAAGTGTGCTCGATGTGGCCATCGAATTTGGCATCTGTATCCCACACCTATGTCATGTGCCCTATCTCTCCGACCTCGGCGCCTGCCGTCTCTGCATTGTTGAACATGTCCATGACGGTCGCTCAAAAATCACCACCTCCTGCACCCTGCTCGTGCAAGAAGGCATGGTTATACGCACGAACACCGAGAAAATAAGAAAGTTGCGGCACAACCTCGCGGAGCTTCTCGTCGCTCAAGCCCCGAATTCGCGTGCCATCCAGGATATCGCCGTACTCTGCGGCGTGAAGGAAGTCCGCTACCCCTTTAGAAACAGTGACTGCGTGCTCTGCGGCCGCTGCGTGCGAGTCTGCACGGAAATGTGGAAGGCGCAAGCTATAGGTTTTGTCGGGCGTGGTAAAGACCGTCGCGTCGACTTCCCCTTTGGTGTCCGGCCTGACTTCTGTAAGCGCTGCGGCTCATGCATCATGCTCTGCCCTATGACAATAACGCCATGCGAAGGCCCAATGAAGCCCGGAGAGGAACATCTCTGCGGAGGGTGCGAATCGCAAGTTTTGGCAGCACAGACCATGCCGGGCACGTGCGTGTGGTGCGAGCTTGGCAAAGGCTTTCAGTGCGGGCGGTATGTATAACTGGTATAAAGAATTGTTAAGTTAGGAAAGTTTATGTCAAGATTTAGGAAAAGTTTCAAGGCACAGCAACGAAATTTGAAGGCCGGACCTTGTATAAGAGTAAAGGTCAATATATCAAGGGAACCGGCCGGTTTAAAGGAATCCAGGGGCACTATTCCTACAGCGGGAAGCGCATCACGCCCTATTCTAAGGAAACCAAAGGCGACACGTACGCAGAGGTCACCGCGACCTATACCCTGCCTTCCAAGTGATTGGAATAGAAGTGATGTCCTCGAAATTACAAGAGATTTCGGCCCTTTTTTTCTAGTATTATAGAGATCATCATTCTCAATCACCATCTGACCTGCTCCTGATCTAACTACATTTTGTGGCAAGCATGCTGCACTTCTCGGATACTCCAGAAATTGATTAATATCACTTGTATTGTTGAGTATACCGGAATTTATGTATAATGGAAGAATGGTAGACTCGAAGGAACCCATCGAAGGTTCAGATTAATTTGGGTAGTCTATATCAGATGATTATTTAAGGTTTGGAATCCCAGCCATAAGGAAATTGAGCATTTAGAACCAAATATTTTGGCAAGAAAGCAAAAATTTTGTCGGTGATAAGCATATACAAGTTGTGCCTGCTACAATAATAATCGTAAGCAGGGAAGCTTTACGATCCCATTTCTCAGTCCGTTTGATTTAATATGGGGGATATCGATTAGAAATTGATTTTCTGGATTTTTACGGAAGCAGTTTATATCCACCGTTTCGTCCAAGTCAAATTAGGTGATTGCCGTGACTTCCGCAATCGATATTGAGGCCTTCTACTATATATTCCGGGATATCAGTACATCAGTGCATTCTAGTTCGAATGTGAAAGAGGTATTGGATCTGGTGGTGAGAAAGTCCAGCGAAGTAGTTGATGCAAAGGGTGCAATTCTGCGAATTCTCAACCTTGAGACATCCCAGTTGGAGTTAAGCGCAGCATATGGGCTGAGTAAGCAATACCTTTCCAAAGGGCATATTTCTAGCAAAAAGAGAATCTTGGCTCTATACCGATTGAACAAAGTCTTTGTTATAAAGGACATACAAAAGGACCCTCGCGTCGTGTACCCAGAGGCAGCAATGCAGGAAGGAATCCGGATGATGCTCGATTTGCCTCTCACCATTGAAAACAATTTCGTTGGAATCATTCGTGTTTTTTTTGCCAAGCAAAGGGAATTTTCTGAAGAGGAACTGAATTTTTTGGTCTCAATTGCAGAGCAGTGCTCACTTGCTATCGGTAAGGCCCGCTTGATTGAAAGACAAATGTCCCAATATGATGCCCTTGTACTTCAAACGGAAAAAATGTCTGCTCTCGGAAGAATGGCCGCAGGGATAGCTCACGAAATCAATAATCCATTGGCGGGAATATTGCTATTTAGCACAAACCTTGCCAAGAAAGTTCCTAAGGAGGGCCCCCTGAAAGAAGGGCTGGATATCATCATGCATGAGACAATACGCTGCAAGGGCATTATTCAGGAACTGTTGGAATTTTCTCGTGAAAGGGAACCTCAAAAGGTCTTGACGAATATCAATGACATCATCAATAAGGCACTCAGCATCCTTGAAAACGAGTTTCGTCTACATCATATTTCTGTAGAGAAGGCATTATCCGATGAATTGCCGGATACCCTTTTGGATTTAAACCAGATGGAACAGGTCTTTGTAAATGTCTTGTTGAACGCAATAGAGGCTATTCAGGAAACAGGCGTCATAACGGTTAGGAGCTATATGGACCCGAGCCAATTGTACGCAATAATTGAAATAATGGATACGGGCTGCGGTATTTCACCTAATGATATAGACAAGATCTTTGAACCCTTTTTTTCCACCAAGCCCAAGGGAACCGGCTTAGGATTAGCAGTAAGCTATAGAATTGTTCGAAATCACCGAGGGAATATCAAGGTTTTCAACCAACCCGTGACTGGAACGCGCTTTGTCATTGAGATCCCCGTTACCCAAGAAACTCCTTCTGAAGAGGTAGAGATCTAAGATGGAACCAGTTAGTATCTTGGTCATCGACGATGAACGCAGCATTTGTGAGGGGTGTCGTCTGATACTATCAGATATTGGCCATGCTGTGGATATTTGCACAGCCGGCAAGGCAGGGCTCGAAGCGATCCTTGGGGGTGTATATGATGTTACCCTTTTGGATATGAAACTTCCCGATATGGATGGAATGGATATCCTGAGGGCTGTACGAAAGGAAAAACCGAATGAATATATTATTGTGATGACAGGGTATTCCACAGTGCAAAATGCGGTTGAGGCTATGAAGTTAGGGGCGTTCGATTATATCCCCAAGCCTTTCTCCGATGATGAGCTGGTGCTTGCGGTTGAGAGGGCTATCGAAAAGAGATGCCTTGTGCAGGAAAACCTTTCCCTCCGAAAAGAACTCCGCGATATATTCGGTTTCAAGAACATCGTAGGCAGGAATCCCAAAATACTGCAGATATTCGGTGAGATTCGTAAAGTGGCCCCTACGGACAGCACCGTGCTCCTGAACGGGGAGAGTGGGACCGGGAAGGAGATCTTTGCGAGAGCGATTCATGCCCACAGCCAGAGAGCTGCCCAGCAATTTTTGGCTGTGGACTGCAGTACATTTTCACCTAGTCTCTTGGAGAGTGAACTCTTCGGACACGTCAAAGGGGCTTTTACTGGCGCAGTCAGAGAGAAAGCAGGCATTTTCGAAATGGCACATGGTGGAACCCTCTTTCTTGACGATGTAGCAAATTTGAGTTTGGAGACCCAGGGAAAGCTATTGAGAGTTCTGGAAATGCATGAATACAAACCTGTAGGTGCTAGCTACGTCAAGAAGACAGATGTGCGGATCATCGCTGCCACTAACCAGGACCTGAAAGGAATGACAAGAAAGGGAAACTACAGGGAAGATCTGTTTTACAGGTTGAATGTCTTCCCTATCTTCCTGCCTCCCCTCCGAGAAAGAAAAGACGACATTCCTAAACTTGCCTACCATTTCCTCAGGCTTTTCTGTCGGCAAACCGGGAAACGGATAGACGGATTCACGGATGATGCCCTTGAAATGCTCATTAATTACGAATGGCCGGGCAATGTGCGGGAACTCAAGAATGTGGTTGAGCGTCTGGTTATTATGGAAGACAAGGGTTCCTTGGACATTGTAAGCATGATCGATCATCTGAGAATAAGACAATCTTGGAAAGGGAATTCGATCCCGGAAACCCTGGACGAGCTCAGGGCTGTTAAGAAACATCTCTTGGAACACAGTTATGGAGAAATCGAAAAGGCGTTTCTAATCAAAGCACTTAAAACATGCGGCGGAAACGTCACAAGAGCCGCCGAGAAAGTAGGTATGCAGCGTCCCAATTTCCACGCATTGATGCGAAAACATGGCTTGTCGACTCCAGAGATCCCAAAAGACGGGCTTAGGAGAGAAAAGGCTATCCCATGTTGAAGTGTATAAGTATCGATACACCCCCCCATCCCCTAAAAAATACACGGTGAATCATCCACGAAGGCTTTCTGGCTGTATAAGAGTTTATACAGTTTGACGCCTATGAAAGATCACTGGGTTTTCCGCCATTAAGCATAACTACTTGATACCACAGGAAAATATTCTATTCGATACGATCTGACTCAGCCCCCTATTTTTGGCACTTAAATTGCCCATGTGCTCTTAGCAAGAAGTCACAAGCCAAAACGAATATCATCTTTAGAGATAGGGAGGGATCATGATGGAGATATATCAAGAAAGCGTTGAGGCAAAACCTCCTGTACCACCCCATATCCTTGTGATGGAGGATGAAGTCAGTGTGGCAAAGGGGCTCCAGATGATCTTGAAAGAAGAAGGATACGCCGTTGACTTGGCAATGACTGGGCAGAATGCCCTGGATAAATCTAGGGAGAAAATCTTCGATCTCTTAGTCGCCGACCTTAAGCTGCCTGACATTGATGGTATGGAGGTGATAAGGCAGGTGAAGAAGAAGCACCCTCAGACTGAAGCTATTGTCATTACTGGATATCCAAGCGTATCGTCGGCGGTTGAGTCAGTGAGGATAGGGGTCTACGAATACCTGCGCAAACCTTTCACGGACGACGAGTTTAAGGGGGTAGTGGCAGGAGCCCTGAAGAAGAAAGAAGAAGCCTCTATCGAAGAGGTCATTGTTGAAACCGAGAAGGAAAGACTTATACAGAGACAAGAGGTGATCCGTGTTTTGGATAGAACCTCGCGGGATGCTGATTTCTGGCGCCAGCTCATGGAGGCAGAGTCCAAGGCCCTTAAGGATTACCAGCTCTCTAGTGAAGCCAAGGCCGCCATTCTTTGCGGAGACTTGAAATGGATCAGGGAACATGTGGGAGAACTTACCCCAGAGCAGCTCATGTTCATTTACAAGCGGCTCGAAAGGGAAGCGTGGTAAAATAGTTCATGCTTTTTTGGTAGAGATGTCTGAAGATTACAAAAATCGTGGAGGATTAGATCAATGGCCCTGATTACCGCGGTAACCCCCCAGTTCGATGAAGGCCCATTGGAATTTAAGGGTCAATTGTCTGAAATTTTTCAGGAATTCGAGGGAAGATCTGATGATCTGATTCCCGTTCTTCAGAGGGTTCAGTCGGCCCTAGGATATTTGCCAGAAAAAGCACTTCTGGAAGTCGCATATATGATGGGGCTGCCTTCAGCAAAGGTGTTCGGGGTTGCAACTTTTTATACGCAGTTTCGACTCCAGCCCATAGGGAAACACATAATCCGGGTATGCCCGGGGACAGTTTGCCATGTAAGGGGATCCGGTCGAATTTTGAGGCACATCCAGGGCCAGCTTCAGGTAGCTCCTGGAGAAACGACCAAAGATCGACTTTTTACCCTCGAGACCGTTGCTTGCTTCGGCTCTTGCGCCCTGGCGCCAGTGGTGGTCATCGATGATGCAGTGTATGGACGCATGAATACCTCAAAGGTTCAAAAGATTTTGGACCAAATCAGGGCAGAAGGATGACTCTATTAAGAAGAGGTTAGGGAGACAAAATGGATTATGCATCTATGAGGGCTAAGGCAGAAAAGCGAATTGAATCATTAAAAAATTCAGCTCAGCCCGTTATCCAGGTTGGAATGGGAACCTGTGGGAGGGCAGCCGGAGCAGAAAAAGTCCTTGCTACCGCCGAAAAGTGCCTTAAGCGAATGCACCTCCTGGGCCGAATACTCCATGTGGGATGTATCGGGATGTGTTATATGGAGCCGATCATGGCCATACGAAAACCCGGTAAGCCGTTTATTTACTACGGGAATCTTACCACTGGGCGTACTGAGGAAATTCTTTCAAGCTACCTGCTGAACGATGATCCCCAAACTCAACTGGCGCTTTGCACTGTGGGTGAAGGTTCGATAGAGGGAATATCCTCTTTTTATGAACTGCCCATGATTCGCTCCCAGGTTCGGATCGTCCTTCGAAATTGCGGTTTGATAGATCCTGAAGTAATCGACCATTATATCGCCCGTGGCGGATACAGCGGTCTGCATAAAGCACTCCTCATGACGCCGGAAGATGTCATTCAAGAGGTTAAAAAGGCCGGTCTTAGGGGAAGAGGAGGGGCAGGATTTCCCACTTGGCGCAAATGGCAATTTTCCAGGGGAGCACGTGCCGCCGAGAAATATGTGATATGCAATGGCAGCGAAGGCGATCCTGGCGCTTTTTCAAACCTATTGCTGTTTGAGAGCGATCCTCATATGGTGTTGGAAGGGATGCTCATAGCCGGTTATGCGATCGGTGCAAAACAGGGCTATATCTATTGTCCGGCAGACTATTCACTTGCCTTAGAGCGATTGCAAATAGCCCTCCGGCAGATGGCCGAGGCAGGCTTATTGGGAGATAATATTTTGAATTCTTCGTTCAGTTTCCACCTTAAAATTAAAAAAGGGGCTGGCGCGTATATCTGTGGCGAAGAATCAGCATTAATCGAATGTATTGAAGGGAAGCGGGGCACACCGCGTCTTCGTCCGCCATTCCCACCTACCGCCGGCGTATGGAGCCATCCAACGATCGTCAATAATGTGGAAACCTTAGCTTGCATAACGCCGATTCTGCAACATGGCGCCGATTGCTTTAAAAAGCTCGGCACTGACAACAGCAAAGGAACGAAGATTTTTTCCTTATCCGGTGACATAAAGCGGAGCGGAGCAATCGAGGTTCCCTTCGGGATTACCCTGCAGGATTTGATATACACCGTGGGCGGAGGAACCGATGGTGATAAAAGAATTAAGGCGGTCCAGATTGGTGGCCCCGGTGGTGGATGCTTACCGGCAGCGCTTCTAAATACCTTTGTAGATCATGATTCACTGCACGAGTTCGGTGCCGCGATGGGCTCCGGCAGCGTTATCGTAATGGATGAAGATACCTGTATGGTAGATATTGCCCGTAATTTCCTCGATTTTGCTCAAAAGGAATCGTGCGGGAAATGCATGCCTTGCCGTCTCGGGACTAAGCAGATGCTAAATGTCCTGGAGGATATATGCGGGGGACGAGGAAAACCTGAGGATTTGGAGCTCCTCAAAAATCTAAGCGAGGGTATCCACAAAGGGGCGCTTTGCGGACTGGGTCAGACCGCTCCCAATCCCGTGCTCACGACCATGCGCTATTTTGGCTCGGAGTATGATGCGCATATTAAGCATAAGCGATGCCCTGCAGTGGTTTGCTCGGATCTTTTCCCGGCCCCCTGCCAGCATGCCTGTCCTCTCGGGATGGACATCCCGTCTTACATTGCCCTTGTTCGGGAGGGCCGGCTGGATGATGCCTATAAGGTGCTGTTGCGCACTAACCCCTTCCCCTCGGTTTGCGGGAGGGTGTGTGCTCATCCATGCCAGTCCAAATGCAGGAGGGGCAGCCTGGATGAACCCGTGGGAATTAAGAATCTCGAGAGATACATCACGGATAATGGGAAACCACCAAGCAAAAGACGCGTTTTACCCGGCCAAAATAAGCGCATCGCTATTATCGGCGCGGGACCGGCTGGTCTCACTGCAGCCCAGGGTCTCCGCATGCGGGGTTATGAAGTGACCGTTTACGAAGCCCTTCCGGAGCCCGGCGGAATGTTGCGGCATGGGATTCCAGAATATCGCCTTCCCAAGGAGATCCTCAAAAAAGAGATTCGTGCCATTCTGAACCTCGGTATTGAACTTCATCCCGCCACCCGAATCGGCCAGGATGTCCCATGGGTGATGGTCTGGGATCGGTATGATGCCGTCTTTTTGGCCGTGGGGGCCCAACGGAGCGCCTCAATGGGAATCCAGGGAGAGAGCATGGTGGGCGTTCAGGGTGCCTTAGAATTCCTGAGACAGGTCAACATGTCTCACCACGTCCCTGTGGAAAAGCGTGTGGCAGTGGTGGGCGGGGGCAATTCCGCCGTTGACGCAGCTCGAACGGTGAAGAGAATGGGAGCCAGGGATGTCCATATTCTTTATCGAAGGCGAATCGAGGATATGCCCGCCCAGAGGGGAGAAATCCGTGAGGCGGAGGAAGAAGGGATCAGGATTCATCCACTGATCACCCCCATTGAAATCGCAGGCGCAAAGGGAGAAGTAAAGGAAGTGATCTGTCAGCGCATGGATCTTGGAGATTTTGACTCGGGCGGACGCAGACGGCCGGTGCCGATTTCGAACAGCATCTTTTCCTTGAAGGTGGATCAGGTCTTGATGGCGATCGGCCAATCGACAGAGTTGCCCTTCAGGGGCCCTTATGGCGTTGTTGAGGTCTCGGAAAAGGGACTCATCCAGATCAAGGATGGGGCATTTACGAAAACCAGTGATCCTAAAATATTTGCAGGAGGTGATGTAGTGACCGGTCCGGGCACGGTGGTCTGGGCAATCGCGGCCGGCTACAGGGCCGCAGAGGAGATCCATCAGGCACTTTCTGGCAGAAAAGAGGATTCGGATTTCATCCCAGACGCAGAAGAGGAGATCACTATTCCAATGGAACTGAACGAGGAAAGCGTGGAACGGCCTCAGGAGAAGATGACTTTGCGGGCTATGGAAGATCGTCTCAGCGGCTTTGTGGAGGTGGAGATGGGTTACACCGGTGAGCAGGCCTTTAGCGAGGCGTGCCGGTGTCTGCGGTGTGATATCCAAATTGAGGATGAGATAGAGGAGCCAGCACTGCCGGAGGTGGCAACCTTCCATTAACTTCGATATTTGGAAGATCATTGGTCCAATCAAACCCAAGGAGCAAAATCGGTGAAGACAATCAAAATGATAATAAACGGTCGGGAGGTGATCGTGCCTAAAGGGCTGACAGTCTTGGAAGCGGCTCAAAGGGCGGAAGTTTATGTGCCCACCCTCTGCTACGATCCAGGCCTCATACCTTACGGTGCATGCCGCCTTTGTATCGTTCAGATCGAGGGCATGAGAGGATTCCCAACCTCCTGCACCACTCCTGTACAGGACGGGATGGTAGTCCAGACGGAAACCGATGAAATCCAGAGGGTTCGAAGAATAGTCGTAGAAATGGCTATCGCCGATCACCCATATGAATGCCTCGTCTGTGAGAAGAGCGAGATATGTGATCTCTTAAAAGTGGCCCGATATGTGGGCGTCGACAAAGATATGATGACGAGATTGCGCCGGGCACCTCTCGGCAAGCCCATAGATACTTCCAACCCTGCCTTTGATTATGATCCTAACAAATGCATCCTTTGTGGTAAATGCGTCAGGGTTTGCCATGAGATCGTGGGGCTGCGAGCCATCGATTTTGCATTCCGGGGCTACGATACCCGAATTAGTCCATTTGGCGGCAAACCCCTGATTCAATCTGTTTGCCAGAGCTGTGGGGAGTGTGTGGAGCGCTGCCCGACGGGGGCCTTGATATCCAAGCATATCCTCGCCCCGGAGAAAGAGATCGAGACGATTTGCCCCTATTGTGGAGTTGGCTGTTCCATATACCTTGGCGTCCGGGCCGAAAAGATCGTGAGGGTTAGGGGGAATGAACGGAGTCCTGTCAACCACGGAGGGCTTTGTGTCAAGGGCCGTTATGGTTTGGATTTCGTTAATCATCCAGATCGGCTCACCCACCCCCTGATCCGAAGAGAGGAAGTCCCCAAAGATGTGAGTCAGAACGATATGAGTCAAGTTTTTCGCGAGGCGGACTGGGAGGAGGCCTTGGACCGAGTGGCTCAGGGCATCTCCAGCACGATTGATCGCTACGGCCCGGGCGCCATCGGCGTACTCAGCTCTGCAAAGTGCACCAATGAGGACAACTATGTCATCCAGAAATTTGCGAGAGCGGTTCTGGGCACCAACAACGTGGACCACTGTGCAAGGCTCTGTCATGCATCTACGGTGGCGGCAGCATTGGCTGCCTTTGGTGATGGTGCTATGAGCAATTCGATTTCCGACATTGACCATGCGGAAGTCCTTTTTGTTATAGGCTCCAATACGACGGAATGCCATCCCATTATCGGCAGAAAAATCAAACGCGCCGTGAGACTGAATGGCGCCAAACTGATTGTGGCGGATCCTCGCACCATCGAATTGAGTGAAATGGCAGAGGTCCATCTGAATCATTTGCCCGGAACGGACGTGGCACTTCTCAACGGGATGATGCAGGCTATTGTAAAAAAAGGGCTTTATGACAAGGGATTCGTAAAAGAGCGTTGTGAGGAATTCAATCTTTTTCTGGAATCCTTGGATCCTTATACCCTGGAGGTTGTAGAAGGGATCACAGGTGTTTCTCGTGAGAAAATTCATCAGGCTGCAATGCTTTTCGGTCAGGCCAAGAGTGCCATGGTGCTTTACGGCATGGGTATCACACAGCACACAACCGGAACGGATAACGTCAAGGCCATCGCTAATCTCTTGATGTTGACCGGCAACCTGGGTCGACGTGGGACAGGTTTCAGTCCCTTGCGCGGACAAAATAACGTCCAGGGAGCCTGCGATATGGGAGCCCTTCCAAATGTCTATCCTGGTTACCAGCGAGTAGACAATCCAGAGGTGCAGGTCAAGTTTCAGGAAGCCTGGAGTCGCGACCTAGATCCAAGGCCCGGCTTTACCCTGGTTGACATGTTCCAGGAAGCGGATAAGGGAGTACTCAAGGCCCTGTATGTGGTTGGCGAAAATCCTATGTTAAGCGAACCGGATCTACAGCATGCCAGAGAGGCCCTGGCCAAACTGGATTTTCTTGTTGTCCAGGATATATTCCCGACGGAGACGGCCCTGTTGGCCGATGTGGTATTGCCGGCAGCCAGTTTTGCGGAGAAAGACGGAACCTTTACGAATACGGAGCGGCGTGTTCAACGGGTTCGTAAAGCCATCGAATCCCCTGGAGAAGCCAAGGCGGATTGGAAAATCATTTCGGAGGTTGCCAGTCGGCTGGGATACGATATGGGCTATAAATCTAGTAATGAAATCACGGAGGAGATCTCACGACTTACCCCCATTTACGGGGGAATATCTCAAGACCGCTTGGAAAACGGCGGACTTCAATGGCCTTGCTGGGATCTAGGACACCCAGGGACCCAAACTCTCCACGAAGGCCGATTTACCCGGGGGCGGGGAAAATTCCATGTGGTACATGACAGTCCCCCCGCAGAACTTCCTTCCAGTGCCTATCCAATCCTACTGACCACGGGCAGGATCCTGGAGCATTGGCACACGGGGAGCATGAGCCATCGTTCTCATGTCTTGGAGGCCCTAGCGCCTGAAAGTCGAGTGGAGATCAATCTGGAGGATGCGGCTCAGCTAGGTATCGAAGACGGAGATATCATCTCTTTGAGCTCCCGAAGGGGGAAAGTTCGAACCAAGGTTAAAAGTTCAAAAAGGATTAAGCCAGGAACGGCTTTCATGTCTTTTCACTGGCGGGACGCACCGGCAAACCTCTTAACAAATCCGGCAGTAGATCCGCTGGCAAAGATTCCCGAATACAAGGTTTCCTCCGTGAAGGCTATCCTTGAGGTGCTTGAAAGGGCAACGGAAGACAATGCATTCTTATTGATGCTGGCGAATAATCCTGCGGGGGCCTTGAAGTGCTATGACCTCGCCCCAGAGCACAGGGCAGCACTGGCAGCGGGTGATATCGAATCGATAGAGAGGTGGGTTGGGCCTTTGGATAAGCGAGTCCAGGACTGGATGAAAGCTCGGCTAGAGAAAGAGACTTTTTAGGAAAGCTGAGCGATGTGAACCTGATGGATGCAGACCTTGAAAGGTCTTTGCTCAACTCATTCATAAGAGGCACAATTTTTAAGTGAGTTTCGGCCGTCTACCACGTCCTCAGCAAATGTATGACAGCCAGGACTGCCACATGCCTCGCGTCTTATGCGGAGCAATCTAATAATTGTTCACGGATAATTATCCCTGTACGTAACAAATCCTGTTCGGCAATTTCGGTAAGCCACAATATCTGGTATGACGCCTATCCTAAATTTTTCACTTAAAAATTGCCGATGGCAGCTATATACCTGAAATCCGCGACCCTCTCAAGATTTTGTGATATCCTTTCCATATGATCAAAATTAGGTCTCTATACTTCTACTTCGTCAACTTGATCTTGGCGTGCTTCTTCTTTTGGTTAATGTTGTTTGATACAAGATGATATCGACATCCCTGAGAGGCCAATCATTCTGACGAATGGCGTCTGAAATATTCAATAACTATCTTCACTTCTCGCTATTAGCATCCTGTGAATATGATCGATTTGTCAGAGTAGATCAAAACTTATCTGTGCAAGGTGTATGGTCAAATAAAAGGGGCCGTCCCTTTGACAAACAGGAGCGTAGTGCCTGTTCTGCCTTCTTTTCAAGCTCATCATTGGTCAATTTCATTCTGGCTACCTCTTTCAGCATTTGTTGAAAATCTTTTATTGAATGAAAAATAACTGTCTAATGTTCTTCAATGCTCTCAACTCTGAGTGGCTCGCCATTAAGGTATAGCGCGGAACGAGCGGTAGACTGGGTGTACGGGTTGAATGAAGTGATGCATATTCTTCAGCATAGAAATGACCGGGATCAGATTCAGTCTAATAGAGGGTACTACCTATTACAAAGGTCCCCATCCAAAGGTATTATTGTTAAACGAGGATGATGTTCTTAAAGTGGTGAATTTGGTGTTTCAGTTAACGGTCGATGGTTTGCCTCAATCTCACAGTTTCGGAAAGGTATGAGAGGACTTTTGGGATTTTGGCGTATCTTGCTCTTGTCAAAACCCAAAAGAAGGAAAAGATTTAAGCGTAGACTTGATATCTCTTCTGGCTCATTTTGAAGTTACCATATCTCGGCACTTTTCCTCAACT
>JABAOC010008447.1_pt8 | contig 22949 bp, 19 predicted proteins | sample 7062161 | NCBI WGS metagenome assembly JABAOC01 (sample SAMN14538625, study PRJNA623070) | marine sediment metagenome | biome: marine biome [ENVO:00000428]; feature: marine pelagic biome [ENVO:01000023]; material: deep marine sediment [ENVO:00002113] | place: India: Gulf of Khambhat ... | reverse complement strand
TCCCCGTTCTCGTTCCTTATCTCTACGACCCGGTGGACGAGCGGCGTTGGTTGACCGGTATCAAACATGATGACTTCGCCGACTGTTACTTCCGCGACGGACCCCACGCCTTGAATGATGAGCATGTCTCCACGCTCGAACCCACCTTGAATTGGAAATTGGGAGGGGTCGTAACCACGCGTCTCGAAATATTCCCTCCAGCTCTCATCCCTGTGCTTCATGCTGTTGGATACGACCGCCCTCCAGTACGGGTCGGCGCGAAGAGCCAATACCAAAAACCCACTCACACCAAAATAGAGGATAGCTAAGATCAAGATGAATTTCAGCACTTCTTTGACGATATGGCGGCCGAATATATCCACTACAAATTTCTTGGTCATACGTAACTTCTTCCATGATTTTTTTCTCGCCAAGCTAGGCCCTCCCGTAACTCTCGCCTCGCACCATGGCCGTGGCAATCAAGTGCGCGACCCTTAACGGCTCCGGGATTAAGCTGCGCGTCGAACTTAATTTTACCACCTGTTCAGCATCGGCACGCCCCATGCCGACAAACTGCATGTAGACTGGCGCCGCTCGGCGTTTAGTGTTCACTGGATAAATCTTGCCAGAACTTTTAATTATCTTCCAACGCTCGCGCCAGTTGGGGAGATGCTTGATCGCTTTTTTGACATCCACCATGTTCGGCAACTCCCTAGAAACGATGATGATCGGCAGACCTGTTTGCTCGAATACCTTCTTGACATCGAGCACATTAAAGCCGGCAAAGGTCACGCCGTCCGCCATCACTATTCTGAGCTGCCCCCGGTGCCGGCTTCGGTTGATCATCTCGACCACGCGTTCGGTCACATCGGTGCCGTCCTGCTCGATGGTGGTGCTCAGGACTCCGTCTAGCCATCGCCCTCCCCTGAAGACCGTTCCTATGAGTGGAACTGTCCCCCTCGCACGTCGCTCAAATGGCCCATCGTCTATGCCGAGAATCCGTATCTCTGGCTTTATCTGCCAAAATTTGACTTTTTGCAACTAAAGCCCCCGCGAGGAGCGCTCCGCGATTATTTCTTGAGCTCTCGCTGCAACTGCTTCTGTAGCTCCTTAAACTGTTCCGCTAATTGCCCAGCCGCATCCATAAGGGCGCGTTCGGGAGTCTTTCCCTTTTTTGTCTTCACATAGAACTTGGGGGGATCCGTGAGAGGATGTTCGATCGCATAAGATGCCGCAACGACGTATTTGTCGTTAAGCAGGGTTTTGCGCAAAAGGTTGCAGAGGGTATGATCCTCCTCCCTTACCTTTAGCAGTAGGACCCCATCGCCCTTTTCGACAAGCTCAAGTTCCACGGCTATGCACCTTACTTAATTTATTCCATTCATTTATGAGGATTGCGAGTTTTTGAGAAACTCCATTATCTTGTGCTCCAGCCCGCGGACCTCCTCCTTCGAGCCGAATACCTCTATCTTGACCGCTCTGGGGCGCGACTCCGCGACTAAATCCACTTCTAGCTTCCCAAGTTTTTCCATCAACGCGATGAGCTGGGAGGCGTCCTTCACCCGCACGTTGATGATTCGCTTTTGTTTTTGCATCAGAGGGCTCCTTGGCGGTAATCGTTCGCGAGCTTCCTGAACTCTAAATTGCCACACTCCGAGCACCGAAGCTTGGAATCCTCTCGCTCGAGCGGCGCACGGCAGCGCGAACAAGCTGCAACGAGTACTCCTAGATCATCTCCAGCTGTCGAAAGCTGGACGGGCTCTCTGCGCGCGTCCAGAACCCGCGCGCGGACGATATCGCCAGGTTTAAACTGGCGGCGCATCTCCTTGGCGTAACCAGTGCGAACCTGTGAAATGTGAACGGTGCCCATATTTGGGAGGGGAAGTTCTCGATTCTCGCGCCCCTTGAGAACTCCTATGTAAACGTTCGCACTCTGGTCTCTTACATCCTCGACCCGCCCGACTACTGTGTCGCCGCGCTTTAACTTTGGCGGCCCAGAGGTACGGGACAATACCGAGATGTGCTTGGTTCGAATATCGACGAGCACCACGCCAGTACAAGAGGAATAAATCTTGCCATCATCTTCGTATGCTCCATCTCCCGGGACGAACTCCTCCGCGGTTGCGAGGAAGTCCCCCGGAACAACAAAATCGCCTGTTTTTATTTCTGCCATGCCAACCCACCTTAACTAATCTATCACGAGCTTAAATCTTCTTAGATAGTACATCAAAAATCTTTCCTATTAACCTCGTCCATCCTGTATGGCTCAAACTTTGCCTTCCCCAGCATGACCCGCGCCTCAAAGGGGGTCAGAATCGGTCGCTCGAATCGCTCCGCATCATCAATAGGTATGCGTGGGCAGGCGGCACAGATGAACCCATCGAGCCCAAAATCACCCAGCTCCTCCGGCCGAACCTCGTCGATCGCAAGTACGTGCGCGACCTTGCTGGCTCGCTTGAGATTCTCCGCCAGCCTCGCCGCGAGCTTGAAGCGGGCTTGTCCGGGCTTTGTGCTCACGATGATGCCGAACCGCTCTCCCGATACAGCTCGAGCAATCATCGCTTTTCTCCTTCGCAGGAAAGCGTCGATATCAGGGGCGAAAGTCTTGAAGTCCTCTGAAATTGGGTTTACGGCTAAAACCTGCTTGCCAGTCGCGAGCGCTGCGCCCAGCGGGTGAAACTCACCTGTACCGATGTAAAGAAAACCGTTTACGCGGGCGGCGACCGAGCGGGCACAACCGAAATCACAACCCAGAAGTTGCCCGGGGTACTTCGTTCTCGGCCCAGGCCTGCCGATCAACGGTTTTATCCCGCTTGAGCGGAGGAGTTTCGCTACATTCTGCAAGTGGGCAATGTGTTGAACAGTAGTGAGTAGCCCCACGCGCTTGAACTTCAACTCGGGCAGCACACGCTCAACCACCCCGAGCGGGTCAGCCAGCATGCGTGCCTCAATGTAGAGAGTTGGCAAACAGGCGCGCAGCCCCATGTCTGCATGTCCATAATGAACCAGCACGTCACACCCAAGCTGTTTTGCCTTTACATCGGCCAAATCGCAGGCGCCATAACAGCTGTCCGCCAAAACGAGTGTCTCCACACCCATTTCAGCGAAAGGTTCCACGATTTCTCGTAAGTGTTCCCTTAACCCTGCAGGAAGTTGAATCGCCGCTCGTCTCGCCTTGTGTTGCCTTAGAAATCGCTTGACCCTCGCCAATTCGAAATCGTAAAATCTCAAACAACTTCCACCATTTATTGGTAAACACGCCAAGTATAATGGGTATTGTATGCGGCCAACTAATATTAAATGGCTTCGGGATATCCTCTCATCCAAACAAGTTGGCGAGCTCGCGGCATTCAGAGACATCAAAGTTGCCCGAGCCCCCTCAAGCTCCCTTTGCCTGCTGTGCAAAGGAGGACGAATGCTTTGTGGCAAGCTGAGATGCCCGATCGTGGCCAAAGCGCAATCGCTCGCCAAATCGAGCCTGCAAATCACCTCTCCACACATCCAAGGCTCGACGCCCCCAGGGGTGTTCGTCGGGCGCATAGGCTATCCCAAAGTTTACATTGGTCCCATGGTGCCCCCCTACCGAGGTGACACCGAAATCCTCGACACCCCTGAGCTGTGGGTTGGGAAAAGCATTCAAGACATAATCGATTATCGCTTCGCCCTAATCCGTGGGAAGGTACGGGCAAGCGTGTACAACGCCCAATCTGGCGGGAGGCTGCTTGACACGCTTCAGGAGCTGGCGATGGGGAAGCGGCCTGTCGATGCTGAAGCCATGCTCACGAGAGTTCCTAACAAGGTGATAACCCTGAGCGGAGAGTCCCAGCCCTTCGGCCCCTCCGCGCCGCTGCGATCATTCAAAGCTTCAGACGTGAGTGTCGATCAGAGAATAGAACGCGCATTTTACGACCGAGACTTTAAGGCGGCCGATGCGGTCGTCGAGCTCTACGAAAATGATGTTTTGGTCACGCGCATCCAACGGGCTTTCAGCTTGGGCATGTTCGGCTTCCAAAAGCGTAGGAAGCTTGTCCCGACCCGCTGGAGCATCACAGCGGTCGACTCGATTCTATCGCTTCAGCTCATCAATAGAATAAAACAGCACGATACGATCGACGAGTATCGTGTCTACTTTTTCAAACACCTTGACAATCTGTTTGTAACAATTCTGATGCCTGAAAGCTGGAGCTTCGAATGGATCGAGGCTTGGTTCCCAGGCACTACTTGGAATCCCGACAAAAGTGCCGCTGCCCCCGCGATAATGGGGGACTTCGAGCCCTACCGCGGCCGGACAACTTACCCCGATGTCGGCGGGTGTTACTACGCTTGCAGGCTGGCGGTTGCCGAGAAGTTGAATCAGGAACGAAGGCAGGCCTCGGCGCTGGTGCTTCGAGAAATTCATCCCGGCTACATCCTACCCGTTGGCGTCTGGAATGTGCGCGAGTCCGTCAGACAAACGATGCAGAGCGAGCCACCGAAGTTCGACACCCTTCAAGCAGCACTTAATCACGCAAAGACGAAACTTACCATCCCGCTACGCAAGTGGATTGAAAACAGTGAAATGTTGAAACGTGCGCTGTTCCAGAAAAAGATCACGGAGTTTGCCGCATGAGCGTTGAATATTCGTCAATTAAATGCAAGACCGCTCTTTCCCCCAGCAAGCTGCCTGGGCTGAGGTACTCGCTGAACCCATACTTGGGTTGCGAGCACGGCTGCGTCTATTGTTACTCGCCCTCAACCCTTCGCGACGAATGGATTGCGATGAATTGGGGAAAGTTCGTGCGGGCAAAGCAAAACATCGCCGAGGTGCTGGCGAAAGAGCTGCGGAAAAAACCACGCGGCACGGTTGGGGTTAGCACGATATGCGATCCTTACCAATCGCTAGAAGCCAAACTCGAACTCACCCGCAAATGCATCGAACTACTTTCAAAGAGGGGTTTCGATGTATGCATCCAGACAAAATCCAACTTGGTGTTGCGTGACAAGGATGTGATCAAGCCCGGAGGTTTTGAAGTAGGGGTAACGATAACAACAATGGATACCGAGCTAGCAAGCGAGCTTGAACCTCACGCTTCACCACCCGATGCACGTGCACAAGTGCTCGAAGAGTTCTCGACCCGCGGTGTTGCAACGTGGATCTTTTTAGGACCGATCATCTCGGATATCAACGATAGCGAAGAAAACATCAGACGAGTAGTTGAAGTTGCCCAACGAACGAATAGCAGGCTCATCTACGATCGACTCAACCTGAGAAGATGGGTACTTGATAGGCTTACGCCAGTGCTTGAAAAAAAGCGTCCGGGACCGGTGAAACGATATCCTAGCTTTTCCCGAGACCCGGAAAACTGGCGTCGGGTGTGCTCGAAGGTTGAGTCGGTCTGCAGCGAGCTCGGGGTGAAGTGTGAGCCTGCATTCCCGAGATGACCAAGCACACTTTAAAAGTGGAGCCGCCGGTGGGGATCGAACCCACGACCTATCGCTATCCCGACAGGCTACGAGGCGATCGCTCCACCGCTGAGCTACGGCGGCCCCAGTTTAATCTAACTTAGAAACTCTTAAGATAAGCTCTATCAAGCCGAGATAAAATGTAGCCATTGTTTCTTCAGTCCCGAAATTTAGCGGTTTATCCAAACATGCCTTTTAGGATTTTTTGTTCCGATTTTCTCAAATGTTCTATCAACGTCGCCTGATTTATACCGAAGATTTCCGACAATTTTTTGGAACTTATTTTCTTTGGTCTGTTGTAGTATCCAAGTTTATATGCGGTGGAAACTATCTCCCCCTGTTTTTGTGTTAAATTTGCAGGATTCTTGAACTCACTATAATCCTTTATCGATTTTATGTAGTGTGGTACGTGTAATTTTTCAAGCATAGCAAGAAATCCATTTATTGCTTCTTGCGTCCCCACCAATAGGACCTGTGCTTTTCCCGGTGTCATGATCATCGGCACATCGAAGTACAAATCTTTACTCAGGTATTTTGAAATCATTACTGGGATATTTTTTTTATTTACATATTTCGAAAAAGTTTTAAAAAATATTCCTAGGATATTTTTTCTGATCAGACAAATATACTCATCCTTATCCTTCTCCAAAATCTCGAAGTTCAAAAGTCTCTTATCTTTACTTAGTTCTGAGGGACTTTTGCCCCGTTTCATTTTTATCCTAGCTATTCCTGAACCCTCCTTCTCCCCAAACTTTAGAATCTTCAAAACTTCCATGCGTTCAATTAAGCTCACATGTACTGGACTGTCTTCCAAAAGGCCGCTCATATCCACTTCGATAACCGCGTTTCTCGGCATGGATAAATTTTAGTTTGCACTGCTTAAAAGATAGTGATTTATCAAAAAACCATTTATTTATGGCAAAATGGGCAAATTCTCGGACTTTTTAGTTATATCAGGCTGGTGAGATCCATCAATAAAAAACATCGAGGAAACGATAACGGGAGCAAAAGGAATCCCTTGGCACTGATCGCCAACATTTCCACTAGACATCCGAAAAAGACCTTGTTAATCTTCTTTGTGATAACTTTCATCTTCTTGATTCCCGCATCTGAACTTAAGGTCGATACCAGCATAGAAGGATTCTTCGGGGATGACCCACCCGAGGAGATGAAACGTTACCAAGAAATCACGGGCGAGTTCGGTGAGCACAGGATTGTAACCGTTGCAGTTGACTGTTCCAAAAGCAATGGCACCATCGCGAAGATGTTCCTCGAAGACCTAGGGGATGTCCTTGAGGGCAATGATTGGTTCAGAGACGTCAGGTATACCCAGAACATGGATTTCGCAGGTGAGAAGTCAATTTTATACCTCCCAGAAGAACACCTGTATTTCCTCCTTGACCCCGATGCCACCATTGAATCCGTGGAAAGTACCTACCAATCTGTTATGGAAGCGATGAACGAGCCCTCGTATTTCGTTTCTGAGAACGGCAACATATATCTCCTTAACATGATTCTCAATGTCGCCATCGAAAGTGCCGATATCAGGACTGAGATCTTCGACGGCCTCTACGAGATCCTCGATGAGGTGCAGGACAAGGACCCCCGCTACGAGGACTTGGAGGTCGGGTTTACCGGCGGTTTGATTGTCATGGATTACGAGGGAGACAAGATGGCGTTGGGTGATATATACCTCGCTGGGAGCGTTACGATCATCCTAATATTGATCCTTCTATTCGTATCGTTCAGGAGCATATCACTGCCGCTACTGGCACTCATTCCATTAGTCTGCGGCATTGGTATAACGGCGGGTCTGTTCAACCTCGTGTTCGGGGAAATGGGCATAATGGCCATGATTTTTGCAGTGCTACTTTTGGGGCTGGGGATCGATTTCAGTATACATCTGCTAAACAGGTTCATGGAAGAGATGGAAGATCACGATGATATCAATAGGGCATTTAGGCATACCTCCATCAACACGGGCAAGGCAGTAGTCCTCGGCGCCCTCACCACGGCCACAGCCTTCGGTGCACTTTTCTTCAGCAAAACCCCAGCAATGCACGAGATGGGCTTGACATTAGCCATAGGTCTCCTGATCACCCTGGTCTGTGTATTCTTCATTCTTCCCGCATTGACGACCCTCAGACTGAGGATGAGCAGGCTGAGGGTAAAATTGCATAAAAGGGCCAGGTTCAAGGTGTTGGGGGCCATTGGGGGCCTCTCCTCTCGGTTCGCGGTTGTATTCGTGTTGATTTTAATCCTCATCGGGGGCTTCTTAGTCCTCAGGGCGCCAGAAGCGGAGCTGAACACCGATATACATGAACTGCAGCCGAAGACCGTCCCAGCATATAAGCAACTGGAGAAGATAAAGAGCAATTTCAACTACTCGGAGGATCACCTACTGTGCGTTGTCGATTCATTTGACGAACTCGTGCGGACCGTCGAGGGTTTCAAGGCCATTTCCGAGGTGATGCAGGTGGAGTCTGTACTCGATTTTCTCCCGCAGGACCAGTCGGATAAAATGGCAATATTCGAACAGGCCAAAACACTTCATCCGGAGTTCGTCGACATATCCTGGTTGAACATAGACGAGATGACATGGGAGGAACTGCCGGCCAGCATCCGGAAGGACTGGGTCTCCGAGAGTTCCGAAGAGGTGAAGTTCCTCATACGCATCAGGGCTTGGGGAAACATCTATGATGAGGAATACAGGGGAGAACTTTTGGAACAATTAGAGGAGGTCAATCCGGAAATATTCTCCGAGGCGATTCTCTGGCCCACGTTAATCGATGCGATGACCGAGGATGTCATCAGGGTGTGCATATTCGCGGCGATCCCCATTTTGGTTATAGTCTATGTAGGTTTCAGGAGGCGGAACCCCATTTATGCCATAATGGCGCCGATACCCGTGCTGTTCGGGATAGGCGGCATACTAGCCCTCAGTGGATACTTGGGCGTGTCCTTGAACCTGCTATCGATCATGATGATACCGCTCATCATCGGCATAGGCATAGACAACGGCATCCACATCCTCCACAGGTACCAAGAGGAGGGCAAGGGCTCGGTGCCTATGGTGGTTCAAAGAACCGGTAAGGCCATTTTCCTGACCACGGCCACCACCTGTCTTGCGTTCTCCTCACTTCTGTTCGGGGGACATCCGGGAATCAGGGCACTGGGTCAGGTCCCGGTACTGGGTTTAATCCTCTGTTTCCTAGCAGCTGTGCTCTTCCTGCCGGCGCTGATTGCATTGATATTGGATAGGAGAAGAATGGGAAAACACGAAAATCCTAAGAAAGGGGACTGAAGAGAGGCCTACTGATTCGATTAGATAGTTAATGTACGCCCCGACACCTATCGCATAGAGTCTATTGTAACCTCTCACCAGAAACCACAGCGTGATGGCGCCGGGGCAGGGATTTGAACCCTGACGACCCAAAGGGTCAACAGCTCTCGAGGCTGCCGCATTAGCCTGGCTCTGCCACCCCGGCCCAACCAAGTTTTTGTTCCTCGTGGTAAAAAATCAATAGGTGGTAGATAGACCACGTTCAAATCTACTCATCGCTCTTTCACTCCACAACTATAGAACCTTTCCACAACCGCCTCAGCTGTGCATGGCACATGTTATCTGTGCTCCAGAACTCTACCACATCATCATCCGAGCGTAACGTCCTTCCAATTTGCTGGACGAATTCCCTCTCGGCCATGTCCCTGTAGTACTGCCGGAAAGGTTCCGCACCGAGGCGGCGCTGCATTCCTTTCAATAACGGGTCTTCACTATCGGGGTAAGGAAATTTCAAAATGATGACGCTTTTCATACCCTTGAGGTCGGCGCCCCTGTCCATTTTGGTGCTGAGCATGATATCTTTGTAATAACAGACATCACCACTTTCCAGCACTTTTTTCCTCAACCTCGGGGTAAGGTACTTGTGGGCGTGGACGGGCATGAAACCCGGGAGCTTCGCCTCCTGCATGATTTCACGTAGAGTATTCCAGTATCTCTGTTTGAAACCGTCATTCATCCATTTTCGATAATTTATGACCTCTTCCGAGCCGAGCTTCCTCTGGACGAGTTCCCCTGGGAATTTGGTTTCACCCTCCACAAAAGTTGGCGCTATCCCGAACACATCGTTCAGAACATCCTCGCTCTGAGTGGTCGCGCTCATCAGGAGCCACTTGCCACCTACCTTGTCGAGAATTCTCTGGAGAACGATTTTAGGGTCTGGGACGAAGTAGACAATTCCTTTTTCCCCGATATCCCACTCCGCGTAATCCCTGTGTTCCAAAACCGACTTCAGTTTCCAGTACAACCTTCCAGAGGTCTCGTCAATCTCCTCAAGCAAATCAGTCAAAAACTCAACCAACTTCAGAGGGTCGCCCTTTCCAGCAAGGGTTTCTGACCACAGGCCTCGAAGTTCTTCTAGTCTATCTTGCAGTTCCTTTTCCTCATCACCATAGTCTGGCATTATATTTCGTCTGATCCTCTCTCGCACCCCTCCAATCGTCTTCACCGTTAGCGAAACCTTTACCGCGAGCGAGTCCAACCACTCATCCGCCTCATCGATGACTGTGATAGGCGCCTCTGGCAGCCTCCCTATGCTAACCTCCGAGGCCCACTTCGCGGAGTTCATCACAATGGCGTCGGAAAACACGTAGGCCTGGAACTGCTTCCAGTAGGGACATTCACCTCTCTTACACCAAGTCCACTTCCCCGTTATTCCATGATAGGGCACCTTTTCTACGTTCTTTATCGACTCCGCCAAACCGCTCGAAAAAATGAATCCCCAGTAGGGGCACTCCCGCAGGGCGTCAATTCTTTTCTCCCCATGTTCCCAATCAACAGGTCTCTTGCAAGGAAGTTTGCTATTGTCGCACAAAATTTCTCTTCTTTTATCCGCTTGATACATGCAGCGGAAGTTCCTTCGCCCTTTTAGTATCCCTATCCTGGCTTTTGATTCATCATCTTTCGTGAAGTACTTGTCCCTCTCGTAGCTAGCGGCATATTGATCCGAGAGGACTTTAGTGGGGACCGAAACAATCCCTCTTCCGAACTCGAGGATGGTTCTGAGCCCAACAACGGATTTCCCACTCCCGACTGTCCCCTTGAGGAAAACGATTTCGTTACCACGGAAGGCTTCCAAGATTTCCTCCACCAAGTCGATTTGCGTTTTCCCAGAGGAGTAGCACAACGGCTCACACTGACCCTCCTGATCATAAAGATTAAGCCTCAAGTGACCCCCTCGCCAGCTGGCTACAGAAAATCAGCAAGACTCATTTGCCTGTGCGCATCGCTCTCGAATACGGATTTTATATCTCGCTGCGTCAGCCTTAGGCGCTGTTTTGTGTAATCGCTCGCCTCGTAATCGTGCGCTATCTGCATCGCCACCTGCAAGTACTTCTCGACGCCCCCTCGCGTGACGGTGAGAATGAGCTTCCCCCCGCATCGTGCGCACTGGCCGCTCAGCGGGACGCGGCGATATTTAGAGTTGCAACTCGTGCACCTGAACTGCTGGCTCGCGAACGCCCGCATGTTCCCTTTTAGGTCAGGGATGAAGTGGTGCTCGATTAGCCGCTCGGCGACATCCCGTTCGTCCACCGCCATGATTTTTCTGGCTAGCCCGAGCTGTGCCGAGGCCTTTTCCTCCATCGTTTCGAGTGTCTTGTAGCGGCTCACACGCGGACAGGCCGCGATATCTCTTGTGTCGAACGAAAACTTCAACCCACAATACTGCTCCTCACTCCCTATCCTTTGCTTGACGGTCCCCATGAGCTGCGCCAGTTCGCTCGGGCTCGCATAACGAAGCGTGGCTTCATAAAACTCAAGTGGGTAACGCTCCATCACATCCATATTATGCGCTTCCTCGTCAATCTCGCGAGGGTTGATGCGGGTGTTCAGAATGAGCGGAGCGTCCATCATTCCACCGCGCTTCGAAGGCAAGAAGCGTTTGCTGAAGTTGAGTAATCCATCGAGCAAAAGTATGACTGCATCTTCGTCCCCGTCACAGTCCCGACGCTTCGCCGCGTGGAAGAACGGGTGCGCGTACCCCACATTCGCGTCGGTGAAACCGATTATGCGTCCGACGATGCCCACAGAAGTGTGCGGCGCGAGACCTATGACAAGGTGTCCCGCCAAATCTGAAAGCATGCTCGCGTTGTAATACGGCTTCAACCCATAGAACTTTTGAAGGAGATCGTCGACAAACTTCGACGTGCGAAGCAGATACTCGGCGCACGCGTTTGAGAGGATGATGTCCTGCACCTTTAGTTCAACGAGCTGGTCATCCCGCTCTAGCGGCTCGCCCTTGTAATCCAGCTTGTAACCTAATTCATGCAGCCGTTCCACGGACATGCCCACCTCCCGTGGCCTGAAGTGGGTGAGCGGGACATCGGTTGCATCAAACCTGACGGTACCATCCTTGAATACATAGACATGGTGCTTCGCCCGCAGTATCCCCTTCTCGATAGGCTCGGGAATTTTATGAGCGCTCGTCATACCCCTGACGCCTTTGACCTCCGGTGGCGCTTCCTCCTGCAATCGTTGCAGCGCTTCATTGAAAAGCGGCCCCAGCTCAATCTTCCGTCGGTCAAAGTACTCCGCGCGGACGTTGCACGCAAAACAACGCTCATCGTTCGTCGGATGCTTACAACGGGGACAAACCTTCGTATAATTTGCGACCGTACCACACTTCGGGCACTTTCGTGTGAAACATATTGTACCGCACTTCGGGCACTCCAGCCTAGCCATATCTACATAAATTTCCCCGCGCTCAGCCGCCTTTATCACGCTGCGCGTAGCCCCGCCGCGCAAGCTTACTGGGAAAAGCACATGCACCGGAGGCCTCATCAACCGTGGATTCGCTTTCTCAGGTCTACCCATCCTGCACCCTATGCGCGTTGCGGCCTTCCGACTCACGGGGAACCCAGCCAGAATTTGAATTATTTCCATCACATCCTTCGCCGGGTTCTCACGCAAAGTTTCTTCGAGGCGCTCGCTGGTCAAACGCTGCCCGTCTAGTAGACCTAAACACCTGCAGAGTGGAAGGGCACAATCCTCAATCAAGACATGCTCGTCCTTGACCCTATGCGGCACCCCAAGGACATCGAGAACTCGCTTGGGTGTTTGATTCAGGCCTAAGTGAAGCCCCTTGAGTTTGCCATCCTCGAACTCCGGATTACCTCCCGCTAGCCAACTACCCAGCTCCCGGAGCTCCTCGATGCCGATATCGTGGAAAAGGTATGTGTACGCGGGGTGGAGCGGGACTCCAAGTTTCTCGGATAGTTCCACCGCTATTGATGGGTTGGGCTTTAAGTAGGGTGGTGAAAGGTAAGGGGATAAGTCCATGTCGAATTTCTTTCCCACAAGCTCTTTCTCGACCTCTTGGGCCCACCAATCCTCGCTCCAGCCAGCTGGCATGAGCGGATGGTTGTTCTCAAGAAACTCACCAAAACCAATCAGGATGTCTCCAAGCGACAAAATCTCGCTAACCCGATCCTTTAGCTCAAGCGCTTGTTCGACCGAATTTACCTGAACCACTGAGCCGTCGTCGAGCTTGACAATTGGCCCTTCGATTGAGTCCACGGGTACTACAGCGCCACCCTTGCCTGGACGCTCCATCTTGAGCTGGGTTCCAACTGCTATGAAATCATCGCATATCGTCATCGCCGCGGGGTGAACTCCGACCGCAGCTATTCCCGTATTCCTGGCATGCCCATAGCGAAGCCTAAATCCTCCTTCTCGACTCGGGTATGAAAAAACGGGCCTGCCGGCGATTATCTCATCCAAATACTTGTCCCCCTTGGGGTAAGACAACGCGGCCTCCTCTTTTGCCTGTGCTTTGGCAATTGACTCGGAGAGCCAGTCCCAGCCGTCAATGTTCAAATTGCTCACGTGCTTCATTATCTTCGGCGCCTTTTGCAGGACTCCCTCCACTAAGGCCAAAATCGCCCCTCCTCGGATGAGGTTGTGCCCTATCCGCTCGAGGTTGCGGTAGGCGGTAACTGAAACATCCCGTTCGGTCGGTTCACCTGTTATCTCCACGGGAATATTGCGCACGGCGGCACGGATGTCGTCAGCTGATGGTGGGGTATATTGAAGGTGGGCAACATCGGTGGCGTAAAGATCCACTTCTTCTACAAATCGTTCAATTTCCTTATCGGTTGGTTTGTAGGGATCCAAGTACAACTTTCGCCGCACGAAGTCCCCAGTGAGGACGGCGAGCGCAGCTGCAGTCCCCCCCGCCGACCTAATTGGACCGGCGAAGTAAAGAGCAAGATAACACGAGCCATCAAAATTTTTATTTATTTCAACGTGGGTTATGCCCTCGAGCGGCGCCGCTGCAGCAATGCCCTCAGTAATTATCGCGAGCGCCGTCCGGACTGCCTGCTCAGCCGCTTGCTGCTCCTGAAATCTCCCAAAGTGACCATCTACAATCATCTCAGCTATCTTCAGCGACAGCTCCTCGCGGGGCATCTCTTTCTCCAACCCGCGTATAACCTCCGCGACTCCGGGGGGTCCAACAAGTTTCTCGACTCTTGCAGCGAGGTCTTCAGCTTGGGGAATCTCCGGCTCCAGCTCTGGGTCGTGGCCTAACGATCGGGCCTTCTTGGCTATCTCGTAAATTTCACTAATTTGCCGCTCGAGTTCCTCGAAGTAAAATTTCATCTCTTGGCTGGCGACTATCATCTGTGCACCAAATCCTTTATGCTATCGATAACGAAATCAGGGATAATTTTCATCCTCCTGGCTTTCACGATATCTCGCCTCTTGCTCACGCCGCTGAGTACGAGAATAGTCGTTACTCCTGCACGCTTGCCAGCAGGTATATCCGTATCGAGGCGGTCCCCGACTATTGCCGTTTCGCTTGGTTTTGAATGGAGGATTCCGAGCGCAATTTTTATCATTCGCGGTGATGGTTTGCCCAACACAACGCTAGGCTTTTTGCCCGAGCAGCCCTCGAGTGCACCGATCATCGCCCCAGCTCCCGGGTAGAGACCATCCTCGGTTGGATAAGTTGCATCTGGATTTGCCGCAATGAATTTGGCCCCCGCTAGGAGAGCACGCAGAGCGCCAGTCAGTTTCTTATTGTTCACCTTACGATCAATGCCTACCACCACGTGAGTCGCCTCATCGGCCCTCTCGTACGGCACGAGCTTCAGACCCGCTCGCTCGAGCTCTAACCTTAGCCCCTTCTCACCGAGGACGTAAACCTTGGCCCGTGGCGAGCGTTTTCTGAGGTAAAGTGCAGCCACAAATCCGGATGTTATTATTTCTGACTCGCGCGCTGCTATTCCCATGCGCGCCAACTTTCGCGCTTGAGCTCTGCGGGTTCTAGCCGAACTATTCGTGGAGAAAACTATCCTTTTGCCCCTCTTTCGAAGCCATCTAATAGTCTCCGCTGCCCCCTTGATTGGCGTCTTACCGAGATAAAGCACACCGTCCATGTCCAAGATAAAGACCGAAATTCTATCGACCACTTGAGTGAGCTCACGCAAAATGAATCACCCTAACTTTGCGGGTTTGTAGATCGAGGACGGGCACGATTCCCGGCGTGGGCTTCACCCCTAACCGCCGCATGAAGATAGTCGTTTCCTGGAAGGTTCCCGAGTTAACCACTTCCACATTGCGATACCGCTCGTATCCGTAAACGTGCATATGGCCGCAATGAAAAACATCGGGTATTTTTTCTATCACGAGGTAATCCTGCTGCTCTGGCGATATCGCCGTGCGACCCCCGTAGACCGGGGCAAGGTGCCGCTTCTGCAAAAGTTTAATCATGGAAGGAGTGGATCTCTGCCGGTTCAATCCTGGCATCGTTGCTATTAAGTCGTCGAAGCTTCTGCCGTGATAGATTAGAAAATTAACACCATGGAGCGATATCCACGCCGGGTTCCCGACCATAACCGAGTTCAAATCGTAGAGACCTCCCGCGATATCTTTTGGGATCGCCGGTTGAGGCTCGGAAGGGCGCACAGCATCGTGGTTACCAGGCGCTATGATGATAGTGATGTGCTCGGGCACTTGAGCCAAGAGTTTAGCTGCGGCATCGTACTGCTTGATGATATCATTGATGAGTAACTCCTCTTCCTGCTGGGGGTACACTCCAACCCCATCAACTATATCGCCTGCGACAACTAGATACTTTACTCTACTCGCTAGCTCCTGCTGTTGGGCGTTGCCAGTCTCACCTCGCAACCAATTCACAAACTTCATGAACACATCTTCGAGAAACATCTCACTCCCGATGTGCAAATCTGATATCAGCGCCGCGCAGGCAGGATCCTCAGCGTGGGAGATTTCGCGCGCGATAGGTAAATCCGGCCAGATTATATCTCTGACGAATAATCGAGGGGCGCGGTCCCCACTCCGCACATTCCCCGCAATCCCAACTACCTCATCCACAACTACCTCAGCCGACTTCTGCATGAGCTTCCTCTGCCCTTTGAAGACCCACGCCGATGCCCGACCGTTCAAATCCTCTATTTCTAAAACTACGTGACCCCCCGATGTCTCTCTTTTTTCCGACACCATTCCAATAACTTTTACCAATTCCCTGCCCTCGAAGTTTTTCAGGCTACTAATCGGTACCGCGTCGTGAAGATCGACGCGCTTCCGGAGGATACGGCTTAAACGTTCATAACGGTCCCTGAACACGCTCACGAAATCATTCAGTTTTCCTTCCGTGTAGCTCCGTCCAGTAATATCTTTAAGCACCTCGACGCGGGGTTCGAATTCACTGACCTTTGATTTAAATTTTGCGCGGGTGAGCTCAGGCAATTTTTCTACTTCTCTAGCTTTGGGCACCTCCTCTTCTTCAGGCATGCTCGGTCTAGGTAGGGGAACAGTGGGTGTGGGGCCAGTTTCAATGCTTCTTTCTTCCAAAATTTTTGAGATAAGGTCAGCCGTTATTAGAAAGGGCCTCCCCCCCATTTCTCTAAGGCTAACTAACACTCGCTCAACCGCGGACTCCGTGTCTTCCCGCCTGCGCAGAGCGTCGAGCGCATCCAGCGTCAGCTGCATATCCGCATCCATGAACTTGCGGACCAACGAGGAATCATCCATAAAACCCACTACACGAGAGTCAACTGCCGCGGAATTGGAAGCGTTTCAATGCCGAGGGGATGCTCCTCCTGAACTGCCGCCCTAGCTTGGATTGGCGGGATGCTCAACTTTATTTCCTTGGTCCGTCCGTAGCGACCGTTGCTGATAATCTGGGCGTTGACGATTCCTAACATGTCGAGTTCTGAAATCAAATCACTGACGCGGCGCTGTGTTAGCACATCCAGCCCTCCTTGTAGGCAGAGTTTGCGATATACCGCGTACACATCACCCGTCACTATCTTGTGCGAGTTTTTTTCCGCTAATAACACGACGCTGAAAAGTACCAGTTTCGACTGCGATGGCAGTGTTCGGACGACTTCTACCATTTTGTCCTGTTCCATCTTCTCGAAGGCCCGCCTGACATGGGCAACAGTGACCAGCTCCACACTCTCACGCTCGGCCAGTTCTCCAGCTGTACGAAGTAGATCGAGGGCTCGTCGAGCGTCACCATGTTCGCGAGCTGCATGGGCTGCGCAGAGCGAAATCACACCCTCACCCAGAACATCATCAGCAAAGCTCATTGTCGCTCGTCTTTCCAATATTTCTTTGAGTTGAAGCCCGTTGTATGGGGGGAAAACTATTTCCTCCTCGCTAAGGCTGCTCCGAACGCGGGGGTCCAAGTAGCTAACGAAGTTCAAATCGTTGGAGATGCCCACGATGCTAACCTTTGCCTTCATCAGGTCGGAATTCATGCGGGTCAGATTGTAGAGGACTTCATCTCCGCTCTTCAGCACAAGCCTGTCTATTTCGTCGAGCACGATTACCGCGAGCTGTGGGTCGTGATCGAGTGCCCTGAAGAAACATCTGTAGACCTCGTCAGTTGGCCAGCCTGTCATCGGGACGCTTTCGGGAAAACCGAGGGAATTCACGTACTCCCTACCGTAGCGCTCCCTGAGCTTATCCAAGAAAATGTTCGCAAGCGTTGCGAGAATTCTGTACTGGGTGTTAACGATCTCGCAGTTCAGATAAACCGGCTCAATCATCCGAGGCGCACGATCACTCACGCGCTTCAGCTCCTTCATCACATGCTTTACGCAAGCCGTCTTCCCGGTTCCCGTCTTGCCGTAAATGAACAGATTCGATGGCGTTTCCCCACGTAGGGGAGCAACAAGTATCCGCGCGAGCTGATGAATCTGCTCATCCCGGTGCGGTAGTTCCTCGGGTGTGTAGCTCGGTCGCAGGTACTCCCGGTTTTTGAATATCGGCCTCGTCTCCAACAGCATGTCGAACAGGCCTTCCGATCTCCTCATTTTTACCTACCTCCTCTCCTACCTTCTCAAATGATTCTTTCAATCGCCTGCTCCAGCTGTCGAGTGCCACTGCTAAGCGATTGATCAGGAATAGCTCTTGAGGCGGCAGGGGGCCAACGCTCTCTGGAGAAAGCGCCAAACGAACCAACTTTGGGATTCTAATTTCCATCAGGGTTAAGACCTGGTTCTGGATCTCCTCGGCTTCCTCCTGCTGCCCAGCCGCCCGTGCAAATGCTATCTTTTGAGCAACCGACGAATAAAAATCATCTGGAAGGGGTGTGAGCCCAGATTCACGCTCCTCCGCCAAGAGAAGCTTCCGAAGCTCCGTTGATGTGAGTTTCTGAAGGGACTCCACAATCCCGTGACGCTCAAGGACTGCGGCCTCCCATGCCTCAAGCTGTGTTTCCTCCCCCTCCGCCAGTGGGCCCAGCTGCCTGCCCACCAACTTTATCGCTGGTAAATCCTTAAGGACTCGAACGCGTCTCATTTACTTCACCGCTCGTGTGACCATACCCTGTTTCGGCTCGTACAGGTGCCCCCTCATTTTCTCTTGCTCAATCAGCTCTTCCACAAATGACTGTTTGATCCCCTCAGACTCGGCGATGCGCTTTATTTCCTCGACCGGCGCCGCCCCACCGTACTGACCTTCAAGCTCCTTGATGATATCCAGCACGCGGCGAATGTTATCTCGCTGGGATTTCGCCTTGCCTGTCATGAGCACGTCAATATCTAGCCTTCCCGTTTCGGTGTCGACTCCCGATTCCTGCAAGGAGCGTTTGATGAGCATTATCGCGCGATTTGCATCCTCGACGGTCACACGATCGCTTAACCTCATTCGAGCGTTTGCCTTCGCCAGCCGTACAATAGCCTCGAGTTGCCTCACTGTGATCGGGAGCGGTGCCTCCCCTCGCTCGGCTACCCTCCTCCAATCAACGAAGAAATCCTCGATCGTCTTCATGACATCTTTGTTGTCGAGTTTCGGGTCGAGGTTCTGGCGCGCGTAGATGATGATTTTGCGCAAGAAATCCAATTTGATGGGTGGCTTAATCATTTTCTTGCGGACGCTGTGCATTTCCAAGATGTGGTGAGCTATGGTCCTATCTTGATCGGCGCGCGGTTCGTCGCGCATAATGAATACCAAGTCGAACCTAGAGAGAATCACGGGATCTAGGGGAACTTGCTGCGCAATGGTGAGATTCTTCTCAAACCTGCCTAGTTTTGGGTTGGCCGCTGCGAGCACAGCTGTGCGGGTGTTGAGAGTTGCGACGATTCCCGCCTTGGCTACACTAATCGTCTGCTGCTCAAGTGATTCTAGAATCGCGCTCGAGTCCTCTGACCTCATTTTCTCGAATTCATCAATGCTTGCTAAGCCACCATCCGCAATCACAAGTGCTCCTGCCTCGAGGGCCCAGCCGCCGCCTATTTCATCGCGGACCGCAGCCGCCGTAAGCCCGGCGCCCGTTGCTTTCATGCCAGAGGTATAGAGGCCGCGGGGGGCGACGTTCGCGGCCCACTTGAGTAGCTGGGACTTGGCCACTCCGGGATCTCCGGTCAAGAGAACGTGGGTATCGCCTCGAATTCTCGTTCCGTCTAGCAAGTCGATTGCCTCGCAGCCGAATAGCTGTAGCGCGATCGCTTCCTTGATCGCGTCGTAGCCATAGATGCTCGGAGCAATTGATTGGATGATTTTGTTTCTTATCCAAGGGTCCTTCGCGAGCTCCTTAATTTTGGCCTTGTCCTCCGGAGTCAGCTCGGCCTCTTCAACACCCTTCTGCAGGACCTCGATGTGGCTGACGAATAATATCTTCCGAAACGTCTTCTTGCGCTCTTGGTGCCTGCCCTCTTGAAAGACGCGCAACACGCCCGTAATCACCACATGGTTCCCCGGCACCGCCTTATCGACAAAATCGTCTCTGACTATGCCGTTCAACCTTCGAGGCATCCGCCCGCCGCGCAGCCTCTCGGGAGGCTCCTGCAAACAAAGGCTCTGCCAGTCGCGGAAAACTGTGTTTTCAATCACAAGGTCGAACGGACCCTTCCTACCGCAGTTTGGATTTTCACAAATAAGAGGCTCCCTGAAGAGTTCACCGACCTGAAGTATCCTGTTCTCCTCCCCGCAACGTCTGCATTTGAATACCGCCTCCGTCGCCTCCGGCTTTACCTCGCCCGCCCGTGTCAGGATCCCCTCAACCTGAATGAACTTGCCCACGTGCTCAGCGCGAATTTTGCGAATTTCTGTTGACTTATCGAGACCCATCACGCGCAATTGCATTCCGGGAACCTTTGTTATGCCCTCTAATGCAGCGGCAGCGGAATCAAAAAAATCAGATGGAGATTCCAAAAGACTTTTAGCGAGCTCCATGTCGAACTCTAGGAGCTGTTCGAAGACGATCACGAGCGATTTTCGCCCCGCTGCTGCTGTTTTGCGCAACTCCTTGAGAATTTCCCTTCGGTGCAGGAACTTCTCCAACTTTTCCTTAACCTTAGCCTCCAATTTTTCACCTCAAGCAACAGCGACAAATGGAAGATGCAATAAAGTGTATTTAGAAACTGTGGTGAAAATTTTGAATTCTAAGTTTAAAGTTTGAGAAATTTTTGTGCGCATCTTAAAAGCATCTACCTTCCAATTTTTCACATCCAAAAAATTGAGCCAACTAATGCTAAAAGGCAGGCTTGGCACTTCTATTTGAATACGCACCCTTGCTACCCCAATAAAACCTAAAAACAAAAATTTTTGATGCCGTTTTTGGGGAGAGGTCACCGAAAGTATTCCCAATCCTAAATTACTGAATTTGCGTAACCTATTTTCAAAATGACCTTAAAACAGCACCTTTTCTACAAAGCGTCCCTTTATTCTCTGAGTTCGAGTGGAAACAGTCGAAAACAGGGGAAACACAGGTCCTAAAACTTTGAGTTCTAAGTTAAGTTCCAATTTTAAATTTTAGGAGTTGCCTTTTACTACTAACGTATTTTCACGTACTCGTATGCCTGCGTCGCGGACTCAAAACAATAGTGAACCTTTTGATAATCACGCCTGAACTCGGCCACATCGGCTGCAATACGCTTATTTTCCTCCTCATCGACAATCACCCGCTTGATAAACTCCGCTATCTCATCCATTTCGCTCTCTTTCATGCCGATCCTCGTCACCTCAGACGTTCCCAGCCTTAGGCCTCCGGGATTCCTGAAGTGCCTTCCTTCTCTGGGATCCCAAGGTAAGAGCTCCCGGTTGAGTATTACGTTGGCTTGCTCAAGTTTTCGCTCGATCACCCCTCCGTCTCCGTACTTGGTGACGTCTATACCGAGGGTGTGGGAGGCTGTGAAACCCTGATCTGGGCACAGAACTGCTAGTCCCCGGTCGTAGAGTGCCTTCCCGAGAGCCTTTGCGTTTTTCACTATTTGCGCCGTGTACTCCTTCCCGAACTCCAACATCTCCGCGAGAGCCACCGCAAGACCCGCCACAGCGTGGAGGTGGTGGTTGCTCACCATGCTTGGGAATACCCCTCGATTTATTGGGTCCGCCAGCTCCTTTTTGCATAAAATCATGCCGTGCTGGGGCCCCGGGAGGGTCTTATGGGTGCTGCAGGTTATCACTTCAGCGCCTTCGCGTAGGGGATCCTGGAACTGGCCGCCTCCAATAAGACCGATGACATGGGCGGCGTCGTACGCCACATGCGCGCCGTGCTCTTTGGCCACCTCGCTTATCTCTTTAACTGGGTGCGGAAACAAAAAGAAACTCCCACCGAACATCACAAGCTTTGGCTTTACCTCCGCTATCTTCTTGGCAGTCGCCTCTACGTCGATGTTCATGCGCTTCTCATCGAAGGGGAAATACTCGACCTCTAGACCGTGGACTGCCCCTGCCGCTCCTCCAAATTTCTTCTTCCCCATTGTGATGTGCCCCCCGGCGGCTATGGAAAGACACATCATGGTGTCTCCGGGGTCTGTTAGCGCCGTGTACATGGCTAGATTGGCAACGGCCCCCGAAACTGGCTGCACGTTCGCATGCTCCGCCTTGAAGAGCTCTCGGGCCAACTCCATGGCGAGCAGCTCGACTTGATCGATATAGATACACCCAGCGTAGACCCGCTCTCCCGGCATTCCTTCAGCATAACGCCCACCGAAATCTGTGGTGAGCGTCTCTCGAACCGCTGGAGATTGCACGTTCTCGCTGGCTATCAAGGGCAAAACTGTCTTGAACCACTCGTGGTGCTTTTGCAACAGCCCCAAAGTTCGATCGTATGCTTCTCTCGGCCGCATTTCGTTCACCCCAACTGCTTCATTATTTCTTTATACCTCGCCGGAGCCTCGCGCGGGCGTTCCGAGACCGTTATTGCTTCTTCAGGATCTTTTAATACGTGCCCTGTTGCCACGCACACCACGCGCTCGTCCCGCTTGATGGTTCCACGACGCACAAGCTTTTTGAGCCCAGCGATTGTAGACGCGCTAGCAGGCTCCGCTCCAATTCCTTCCAATCGGGTCATTAACTTTTGGGCCTTGATGATTTCAGAGTCACTCACTGCCTCCGCTGTGCCATTTGAGGCTCGGATTGCCCGAATTGCCTTTGGACCGTTCACTGGATTGCCTATGCGAATCGCCGTGGCTATCGTTTCTGGTTTTTTAACTGGCACGAATTTGTCAAGCCCCTTCTTTATAGCGTCGACGATTGGCATTGAGCCCTCGGATTGAATCCCAGTCATCATAGGTATTCCCTTCGTCAACCCGACCAAGTCGAACTCGAAGAAGCCCTTGTAGATCGCCCAGATGTTAGCGCAGTTCCCCATGGGCACCACCACACGGTCCGGCACTTCCCATCCAAGCTGATCCGCTATCTCAAATCCTATCGACTTCTGACCTTGAGGTCTAAAGGGATTCAGTGAATTCAAAAGATAGATGTCCTTCCGTTCCTCGCATATCCTCCGCACAATCGCCAGCGCCTCGTCGAAGTTCCCCTTTACTGCTATCGTCTGCGCGCCGTAAATCAACGTCTGCGCCAGCTTGCCTCGCGCCACCTTACCCTTGGGGAGCAAGACTACGCAGCGTAACCCGGCCTTGGCCGCATAGGCCGACAGCGAGGCTGAGGTGTTGCCAGTCGAAGCGCACGCAACGGTCTTAGCCCCAAGCTCGAGCGCCTTCGTGACACCAACCGTCATCCCGCGGTCCTTGAAAGAGCCCGTTGGGTT
>JABAOC010001411.1_pt5 | contig 22949 bp, 17 predicted proteins | sample 7062161 | NCBI WGS metagenome assembly JABAOC01 (sample SAMN14538625, study PRJNA623070) | marine sediment metagenome | biome: marine biome [ENVO:00000428]; feature: marine pelagic biome [ENVO:01000023]; material: deep marine sediment [ENVO:00002113] | place: India: Gulf of Khambhat ... | reverse complement strand
CCCGTAGCGCCGCTTGGCTGGAGGACGTAGACGATATATCCGTTCGCCGCATACAGGTTTTTAGGGTAGCGCCCCCCGAATTCCCTGGTGACAGGGGATGTTCCTCCATAGTAGTAGACGATGCAGGGATATTTTTGTGATTTCTTAAAACCGGGCGGATAATAGACTCGTCCGTCGATCCACCGGCCCTTCGCATTCTTGAACCTCCAAGGCTTGACATCTCCGAATCTGACCTCGGCAAAGTCCATCTGGCCGGGATCATCGAGGAGGCTGCATTTCTTTTTTTCGAGGTCCAGAAAAAACGCTTTCGGGGGAGAGGCGGCACTCGAGCCGATGGTAACGGCAAAAGGCCTGTTATCTGCGATGTCGATCCAATGGATAACTTCAGCACCGCACGGGATATGAGAAAAACCGGCTTCCTGGATGTCGTACTTAAAGAGCTGGCGATAGGAGCGGTCAGTGGCGGTAAAATAGATGCTGTCGCCCGTCTGACTCCAGAAAGCCTGGCTGATTGAAGGGTCAAAATTCCGGGATATCGACCTGGCTCTTCCGGTTTGGAGGTCCAGAAGGTAAGCCTGTCTGTCGTATTCGTTGGGAATGGTGTTCTTCGGGACGTTGCGGCCGATTTCTCCGAATACGGAGGGTCCTCCGAGAACGAGAAGTTCTTTTCCGCTCGGGCTCCACTGGGCGCTTCCGAACCATGCTCCTTTCCAGAGCATATTCGCATCGAGCGTTGCAAGGTCGAGTGTATAGAGTTCTGTTTTCGAGTAAGGACGTTCGGAGTAATCGACGACAGACCGCGTGAACAGGAGGCTTTTTCCGTCAGGACTGATGCTGTTGAAGTATGTCGACAGCTCTCCGGCGGTCAGCCTTTGCCGCATTCCGCCGGGAACGGTCAGCTTGTACAGGTAGCTTCGGTCCCTCCAGTTGGGCTGGCGGTCCGCCATGTTCTGGAACCTTTTGACGCCTTTTGTGTCCGGCTTTCCTTTTTCTTTTATCGAATAGACGATGAAGCTTCCGTCCGGACTCCAGACATGGCGGCCCAGGTCCTGGATATCTTTGAGGATGGGAAAAGAAGTTCCGGCTTCTAAGTTCACGATCCACAGGGTGGCACCCGAGTTACTGCGGCTCGTGTAGGAGAATATTTTCCCGAAAGGGGCCCAGTTCACAGACGAGATCGACATGCCGCCGCGGAAGGTGTGGAGCAGGCGTCCCTCAGGAAGCGTGTAGATCTCGAGCCAGGACTCTGACCTGTCGCTGGGCGGGAGGGTCTTCCGTTTGGTGAGGGCGGCAAGAGTTCCGTCCGCAGAGATCGAGGCTTCGGTGACCTTGGGGCCGTCGAGGAGATGCGTGATGGTCATCGTCTCCTCAGGGGAAAGAGTGAGCGTGGGAGGAGGAGAAGCGTAGCCTTCGTTAAAGGATAGAGCGGCCTCGACCGTCCAGTCAGAGCCGGATGCGGGGTCGAATACGGTCTTGACCAGGATGAGATGTTTTCCGTTCTCGAGGATCAGGTCCGCCGATGCGCTTTTCCCCCTTGGCGATGGCTCTCCTTCTTCATGCACCTCTGATCTTGTTTTTTTCGTCACCTTATTCCCATCCACATAAACCTGGAAGAGCTGAGGGCTCACCACCGTGATTCTGGCTGTCGTCCACCGGGTTACCTCCACGTAGACTCCGAGGTAGGCTGTCGAGGGAGCGTCTGGGTTCTGATTGAATTGGATTCCCCTTTTTCCGGCATCGACTTTTTTCCATTGCGCCGTCACTCCATCATGCAAGCTGAAGCGAGCCCCGGCTTTAGGCTTGAACTGAGATGTGTCCATCTCCTCAAAATCGAGAAGCTCGTCTAATGGGTAGCCCTTTTTTCCGTCGTCATGGAATGCGGGGAGCGGCGTGGGGAATGGGCCGAGCACCAGCCAGGAGGTGATGAGCAGCTCCCGGTCAGGCTTTTCGGCCTCTTGTGTTGAAACGGACGCCGGGAATATGATGAAAATCAACAGCAGAGCTGCGGCTGAAGATGTGAGGATTCTGTTTGTTTTCATGTTCTCTCCTTCATGCCCAGAAATGTTACCATTTTTGGAAGAAGCGTATAAGTGTGGATTTTTTGAGGTGGTGTGCTTTTTGTTTTGGCGTTATCAGTCTTTTTGTGAGAATCCTGATTCAAAAGCACAATAATTTATTTTAAGCTCATTGCAGGAGCGATTTCAACAGAAAATCAAAATAGGAAATTCTCAAATTGAGAAATTCGACTTTTTTCTTCTTTCGTGTGTTTCCGGATCTGCTCTATTTATTCTTCACGTATTTGTCGAACCACTCGAACATCTCGGCCAGAACGTGGAGGACTGACTCTCGGGCTCTGTAGCCGTGGCTCTCGTTCGGGAGCATGACCAGCCGCGCGGTGGCCCCGTGTCCTTTCAGCGCATGATAGAGCCTCCGGGACTGGACGGGGAATGTTCCGGAGTTGTTGTCCGCTTCCCCGTGGATGAGCAGAATGGGCTCGTTGATCTTGTGGGCGTGCATGAACGGGGAGACTTTGAAGTAGATTTCTGGAGCCTGCCAGAGGGTTCTCCGCTCGCTCTGGAAGCCGAAGGGTGTGAGCGTCCGGTTGTAAGCTCCGCTCCGGGCAACACCGGCGGCCAACAGGTCGCAGTGGGCGAGCAGGTTGGCGGTCATGAAGGCGCCGTAGCTGTGGCCTCCGACACCGACGCGTTCGGGGTCGATAACGCCCATGGAATCCAGCTTGTCAATAGCCGCTTGAAGGCTGGAGACGATCTGTTCGACAAAAGTGTCGTTCATTGTCTTCGGGTCACCGATGACAGGCATCTGAGCCCCGTCGAGCAACGCGTATCCCTGCGTCACGAAGAAAAGCTGAGAAGTTCCTCTAAAGAACGTGAAGCGGTGCGGGGAGCCGCGGACCTGTCCGGCCACTCTCCGGTCCTGGTATTCGCGGGGATATGCCCAGATCACACAGGGCAGTCTTTCCCCTTCTTTATAATCCGGAGGCAGGTACAGGGTCCCGGACAGCTCGACTCCATCCGCCCGGGTGTATTTGATGAGCTGTTTCTTCAATCCTGTGAGCTGAGGAGCCGGATCCTTAAAGTCGGTGAGAGCTTTTCTCTTTTTCTTCTTAAGGTCATAGAGGTAGTAATTCGGAGGTTCTGTCTTGGATTCCAATCGCGTGGTGATCTGGTTCCTGGATTTCCCTGTGAAATCCACGAAAAACTCGTAACTGCCTTCGCTGCACTGGAAAAGTCTTTTCTTTTCCATGGTTTTATAATTCATCATGTCGAGGAAGGGCATGTCCCCTTTGGGAGACGCGCCGCTTCCGGAGAGATAGATCCAGTCTTTCTCCTGGAGTATGACATATTCTCCCTTGGGTGTGATTGTGAAGACGGGGCGTCCGGGATCGTTGTACCGGTCCTGAGAGCTGATATCGATGACTTTCTTCGGGGCTTGGCTCGGGTCGTCGACATTCACGAAGTAGCTTGTCCGCCATCTCCTCTTCCAGTCGCGTTCCGAGAGGAAGGCCTCGCCTTCAGACTGCAGCCAGGAGATTCCGGCATACCGGTGCTTGATCTTCATGATCTCTTTCGGCTCATCCGTGAAAGGAGAGGAAAAGGTCATCAGCTTATCCCGGTGGGGGACCTGCTTTTCCGGGTCTCCTTCATCCAGGGCCTCGACCCAGACAAGCGTAGCGGGTTTGAGAGCCCTCCACTGGACTGACCTCCGTCCTGTGGGGACTCCCCTGATCGGGACCTCGTCCTGGAGAGGGAGGTCGGCAAAGAGATGGACGAGATTCCCGTCCCTGTCCCAGATCTCCAGGGAATGAGGGAATCGGTAGTAAGGGACACTAAAGGAGTAAGGCTCTTTGACCCTGTAGACCATCAGAAGTTTTCCGTCCGGGGAAGGATCGGCGTAGAGATAGACTCCAGGCTTTCCGATCTTCTTGCTCTTGCCGGTGGCGATGTCTATTTCGTGGATCTGGGAAGTGGCGTAGTATTTGAACAAATCAGCGTCGTGCGGAGTTTGGAGGAGGTCCTGGTAGGTTCTGACTTTTGCGAACCGCCCGGCCGTTTCCTGAATGTTGGGTCCGACGGGGACCTCGGATTTTTTCGGAGGAGCGCCCCGGTCTTCCAGTAGGGCGTAAACCAGAAGGCGGTTGCCCGGAAGCCAGGAGTAGCCGGAACTCACCGTGGAATTGAGGATTGGGCCGGTGAGCGCTTTGGCCTCTCCTGTTTGAGCATCAGCCACCCACAGCTCGAACCCGGTGTCGGTCAACCTGGAAAAAGCCAGCCATTTTCCGTCGATGGACCACCGGGAAGAACCAAATTTTGATTCTTTAGGAAGAGCGACGCGCGTTTTTTTGCCGTCTTTTATCGAGAGAATAGTGAATCCGGTGTAAAACGTTGTCTGCTGGCGGCTGTTGTAATTCGGAGTGATTCGCGTGCCGGCAAGCCTGAGCAGCGGCTGTGCCATGTAGGCGATCGAGGGCATGGATTCGTACTCGGAGAGCAGCATCAGGTCTCCTGTTGGATTTGTGCTCGCTCGAGGCGTGGGCGGGGCATCGACGATGTCGATCACTTCTTTCGGCGGGAGCTTATAAGGCTCCTGGGCGAAAAGAGTGAGGCTGAATACAAAGGCAAAAATCATAAAAATGACTGGAATGGTTTTTCTCATAATTTTCCTCCTGGTGATGTGGATTTTCTCATGTTCGGAGTTTTCTAAATATACACCAATCGATTCAGCAATTTCAATCGAATTCAGGATGGATTTTCTCCGATTTTTCTCTGCTTGAATACATCGTTTAACATGTTTAAATTCATGTAGATAAGGATGCGAGGGGTCGTGGCGGGGATTTTTTTATGTTATTTTCGTTTTTTTAGGATTCCCCTTTAGGGGGGGAAAAAGGGGGTGAAATATCCTCCTCCGATTCACCCTTGGAGAGGATTGATTATGTTCGAAGAATTTATGATAGAATGGAGCATGTTCGAGGATAAAGGCGAAGGAAAGAGGCGGGGTTAGTTAATCCCCAGAGGGATGCCTCAGGGGGAGCCTCGGGATTTTATGATCGAGGAGAACTGTTTTTAAAAGAGACATTGTCAATGCGAGAAAAATATTGTTAATATAGAGAAAAAGGGGAAATGGAACAAGAGAAACCAGACAACAAAGGCAGCCAGGAGCAGCCGGAAGCGAGACCGGCTCCAGAGGGACTGGCTCCGAAGAAAAAGATCGACGCGGATGAGCTGAACAAAGTCAACCTTCTATTCAAATATTTTGATATGGCCTTCTCGGCCATGAAGCTCTATCCTCCCGGGAATCCGTCCATCAAGAAGTCCGTGGATATTTTCACCGAAAAATTGAAAGGTTTTCTCCGAGAATACGAAGAATTGAGGATCGGAATTCAGGAATTCAGTTTTTTTTATAAGGGTGAAAAAATCTTTCAAGACGAGGAAAAGAAGAGAAGCCTCCCTTTTTTCCTTTTCAAGGACGGGATGCGGGAACTGTCCTTCTACAAGGGTTTGGAGCGCAATGAGCTGAAACATTTTTTGGATACGTTAAAGGAAGCGATCGACCTTCCTCCTGAAGAGAGCGATGCGGTCGGCCTCCTCTGGTTAAAGGATTTTGTCAATATTCGGTACTACGCTCTCGATGAATTTTTAGATCTGAACATTGGTGGGGGAGAGAAAGCGCTCGACCTGGATGTGGACAAACGGAAATTTGAAGAGGGAAAGCTGGACCTGAAACCAGAAGACATGGAAGAGTACAAGGAACGGAGTGATATGGTGCTCTTCGGCCAGCAAAAAGATAAAGAGGGGGAAGGCGGCGAAGGGGAGCTTGAAGGGGCCATTGCTCCTGACTCAAAGATTCCTGCTCTCAAGCCGGAAGATGGGCCTGAGATAGAGGCGTTGATCCAAAAGAGCCGTGAGTTCTCTCCATCGGGGGAGCTCGTGGATTTGCTTTTTGAGATCCTTTTTTATGAAAAGGATGATAATAAGTTCGCAGACGTTTTAAGGATTGTGGAGAAATATTTCACAGAGATTGAGAGAAAAGCTGAATTCGCCCAGGCTCTAACGGTCTTGAAGGATATACACGAGCTGAAGCAGATTCACTCTGACAAATCTCAAGAAAAGATGATGCTTTTGGACAAGGTCGAAAAAAACGTGAAAGATGAAGGCTCGATGTCAAGGTTGAAGAAGCTCTATCTGGATGAAAAGGTGAAGGATTATGACTCTTTCTTCGAGTACCTGGAGTATTTGGGGCCTGACGCGACTTCAGTTGTGGGGATGGTCTGGGAAAACCCAAAAGATCTCGCCCACAAAAGCAGAGCAGCTGTTCTTTTAAAAGAAATAGGGAAAGAGAATATAGAGGCTCTCCTTTATTTTGCCAAAGGGAGCAATGTCGCTCTCACCAAGGAAATCATCTCCATGATGGAGACAGTCAGCGATCTAAAAGAAGTGCACCGCCTTGAAGAATTCGTCGAACATCCGAATAAAGAGATCAGGCTCGAGATCATTCGGGTTTTGGGGATAGCCGGCACAGTCGAGGCGAACAAGATCCTGGTCAAGTTCCTCTCGGATGAAGACGTGGAAGTTCGCGCGTATGCGGCCCAGAAACTGAAATATCTGGGCGACAAGGATACGTTTGAGTTTATCATGAGTCTTGCCCAGGCAAAAGAATTCAGGAAAAGAACCAAACAGGAAAAAAGCGCCTTACTGAAATATTTGGCGAGCGCACAGACCGAAGAGGTGTACAGCCTCTTTCGCTCCATACTGAAAACCTGGAGGTTTTTCTCTGCGGGCAGCCAGAATGAAACACGTTTGGCGGCAGTCTCTGTTCTGGAAGCACAGGCGACGCCCAAGGCCAAGGAAGTCCTTGATGAGGGGACAAAAGTGTTCGGACGATCCGTTCGCGACGCATGTAAGGCTGCATTGAGTAAAATGGCATGAAAGAACAACCGGCATCAAAGACTTTAAGCATGAAAGGAATTTGATCGAAATGGCGGAACCTGAACAAAAAACAAGAGTCCAGTACACGGAAGAAGAAAAAAAGACTCTGTCCAAAACCATAGAAGAAATGTTTATGCGCTTCACCTCCTCTTTGAAGACTGCCCAGATCTTTGAGCCGAACAATATCGCTTTTCAGCAGCAGCTCAAGCCGCTCTTTGCCTTGATCAAGAGCCTGGTGCAAAACCTGGGGAAAGCGGTTCTGCAGTTCCGTGGGAATGCGCTGTTTTTCAACACGATCCGGATAAGGGTCGATTTCCACAGCTACCAGAGGTTCAAATTCCTGGTGGGGGAATTCAAAGACAAAGAGATCGAGGCGATCGGGTTCAAATCCGAATTAACGGCAGAGGAGCTGACGCGTTTTATCGTGATCTTCGCGCAGTCCAAGCAGAGGAAATTGAGAAATTTCGAGGATTTCATAGGGGAAATGGAAAACCAGGGAATCAAAAATATATTCCTGGAGAAGCTCAACCCATACGACCTGTCCACACGCATGACGCCCGAGGAGATCAAACATTCCTGCAAAAAGGTCTTTTTGAAGAGCATCGTGCATCTTCAGGAAGTCATGGAGAGAGAAAAAAAACACGAAAAAATTCATTTCAAGACCACCCGAAGATTGATCCAGTCCATTATCAACATGATCAGTTTTGATGAGTCGTTCATGCTGGGCATGACCAATATTAAAAATTTCGAGGAGTACACGCTCAATCACTCGATTAACGTGACTATTCTGGCCCTCTGCTTCGGGAGAAGATTGGGAATAGAGAAGAGTGAGCTGGTGGAGTTAGGGATGAGTGCCTTTTTCCATGATATCGGAAAGCTGGATGTTCCCTTAGAGGTTCTGAACAAAAAAGGGAAACTGGATGATAAAGAATGGAATATGATGCAAAATCATCCCATCGATGGCATGACGAAATTGGTTCTGCTCCAGGACTTGAGTTATTTTCCCGTGAGGGCTCTCTCTGTTGCGTACGAACACCATATCTGGTCCAACCATTCCGGGTATCCGAAGACATGGAAAAAGAACAAGTTGAATTTTTTCAGCAAGATCGTGAAAATCTGTGATGTTTTTGATGCTATTACGACAAAAAGGATCTATCGTGATTTCGCCTTTACCAGAGAACAGGCGCTGTCGATGATGTTCGAGAAGGTCGGAGAAGAATACGATCCCCTTCTGCTCAAAGTCTTTGCCAACATGATAGGACAGTTTCCCGTCGGGACGCTCGTCGCCCTGAATAGGGGGGAGCTGGGTATTGTGGTGGAGACCAATCCGGAGGAGGCGTTTATGCTCCGTCCCAAGGTGAAACTGATAACGGACAATGATAAGAATAAGATTGATGGGGAGATCGTCGACCTGGCAGAGAAGGACCCCGAGTCCGGTCAGTTCAAGAGGACCATCGTGAATACACTTGATCCGGAAAAATATGACATCAACATTCCGGAATACTTCCTCGCACAAGCCATGGAAGTCGGAGCGTAGGGCATGCGAAATACGGACTTGATGTTAAGCGGCAGACGTGAAAGTATCGCTGAAAAAGTGTTGAAAAAAAATTTTTTATTCCTTATTCTTATAAAAAAGAAAGCTTAAGTAGGGGCGAATTCGAAATGTGATTCCAAATCTGTGTACATCTGCCTCTAAAAAGGTCTGAAAATGGACCCTGAAAAAACAAACGGCAAGAACGGCACAGAAGAGGATTTGCTCGGGCCCGACCCTGCCACACTCAATCAAGCCAAAATCGTTCTCAAATCCTTCGATACGGCTCTCACGGCGATGAGGATCTATCCTTCGGAAAATCCGGCTGTCAAAAAGAGCGTTCATTTTTTCACGGAAAGATTAAAAGAGTATCTCGAGACATACGAGGAGTTGAGGCTCGGAATTAAAGAATTCAGCTTTACTCTCCAGGGAGAGACAGTCTTCCAGGATACAATCAAAAAGAAGAGCCTGGCTTTTCTCTTATTCAAAGATGGGATGAGAACGCTGACTTTTCTGAACGGTCTGGAGAAACAGGAGCTCGTGAAATTTCTGGAGATATTAAAAGAGGCCACGGATCTTCCTCCCGAAGAAAGTGATGTCGTGAGTTTCCTCTGGGAAGAGGATTTTTTTAACATAAGGTATTTTGTCGTGGATGAATTTCTGGATATGTATATCGGAAGGGAAGAGAAAGACAGCGAGATTGACTTAGATATCACAAAATTATCAGAAGGAAGTATAGGCCTCACTCCTGAAGACAAGGAAGAGATCAAGTCAGAGAGTGAAGCATTGGGTTTTACCTTGGATGAAGATGAGGAAAAAGAGGATGACGATGAACTTTCGGAAGTGCTGACGTCTTCTGTCCAGGTCCCTTTCATCGAGAAGGTCAACATGCCTGAGATAGAGTCGATGGTGGAAAAGAACCGCCAGATCACTCCCTTCGATGAGTTGATCACATTGCTCTTAGAAGCGCTCTATCATGAAGAAAGGGATGGGGAGTTCTCGGCTCTCCTGGATACTCTTGATCAATCTTATCTGGAGGCCTTGCGAAGGGCCGATTTTTCCCATGCGAAGTTGATCCTGGACAGGCTTCAGGAACTCTATAAAGAAATCCCTTCGGATTCGGAAGAGAAAAGCAGATTAGTCGCAAGATTCCTGGATAATTCGAAAGATAGAAATTCCATCGAGTATTTGGGGGATCTCTATTTCAAGGGAAAAATAGGAGATGTCGATTCCTTCTTTCAATTCCTCGGGGATCTGGGCCCGGCAACCATTCCCCTCATCGGGAAGATATGGGAGAAATCAGCGGACCCGCTTGCCCGTCAGAAAGCTCTGGATTTTTTAAAAGAAATCGGGAAAAAAAATGTCGCCGCTCTTCTTTATTTGGCTAAAGGAAGCGATGTGGCTTTACTGAAGGAAGTCATGAGTTTGCTGGAGGATATTGGCGATGTGGAAGATATCCATTATCTCGAAGAATTTGTGGGCCATCCGATCAAAGAAATAAGACTTCAAATCATTAAAGTTTTGGAGAGAGCCAAAAATGAAACGGCGAACTGGATCCTGCTCAAGTTTCTCGAGGATAGAGATGAGGAAGTCCGTGCAGAAGCGGCCCTCCATCTGAAATATCTCGGAGATAAAGCGACATTCAACAAGGTGAGGGGATTGGTGAAGAAAAAAGATTTCAAGGAAAGAAACAGGATCGAAAAGACAGCTCTCTTGCAATATCTGGTAACCGCTGAAGTTGAGGAGGATAAGGTGTATAGCCTCTTGAGTTCCAATCTGAAGAGATGGAGTTTTCTTCCTTCCTCAAAGACGACAGAAACCAGACTTTGTGTGGTTTCCGCGCTGGCAGATATGGCGACTCCGGAAGCTGTGGAAATCCTGAAGAAAGGAGCCAAAGTCTTAAACCCAACTGTTCGCCGTGCTTGTCAGTTGCAGTTGAGGGGGAATTCTCAAAAATCTGAATCCAGCAAAGACGAAATAGAGAGGTCAGAAACAAATTAAATGGAAGATACAGCTCAAAGAGAACGCGAGGCTTCGGAGGCAAGAACCCTCTCCAAGACCGTCGAAGAAATCTTCATACGTTTCTCTTCGATTGTGCGAACCGCTCAAATCTATGAGCCCAATAATGTTGCTTTTGTCCGACAGATAAAGCCTCTTATCGTTTCGATTAAAGACATCCTCAAGAGCCTGGGGAATGCTGTTTTTCTTTTCCGGGGGAACACACTGTTTTTTAACACAATTCGAGTCAAAGTTGATTTTAACAGCTACCAGAAGTTTAAATTCCTGGCGAACGAGTTCAAAGAGAAAGAGGTGGAAGGCGTCGGCTTCGAACCGGGCTTGAGTGAGAAAGAGTTGACGCGGTTCATTGTTTTGCTCGCCAAATCAATTGCGAAGAAAAAGATGAAATTTGAAGATTTCAAGAAAGAAATGAAAAAAGAAAAAATAGAAAATATATATATAGAGAAGATGCAGCCGATGAGTGAAGATGATTTGATGTCGGAAGCTCAGATCAGACAATCCGCCAAAAAAGTATTCTTCAAGAGTATCACTCATTTAAAGGAAGTTCTTGCCCAGGAAAAACAAAACTATAGGCCTCAAGTGAAGACGACTCGAAGACTGGTGCAGTCCATTGTCAATCTTTTAGGCCATAACGAGTCTTTCATGATCGGTTTAACCAATATACAAAACTTTGAGGAGTACACACTCAACCATTCGACGAACGTGGCCATCCTGGCGATATGTTTGGGAAAAAGGCTCGGTCTTGAAAAAAAGGAATTGCTGGAGCTGGGGATAAGCGCATTTTTCCACGATATCGGAAAATTGGAGATTCCAAAAACCATCCTGGAAAAGAAAGGACAGTTGAATGAAAATGAAAGGAAGGTGATGGAGAAACACACTCAAATCGGCATGTTAAAATTAGTCAAACTCAAGAGTTTAAGTTATTTTCCTGTCAAGGCCCTTTCTGTCGCTATGGAGCACCATATCGGGATTGACCTGTCTGGTTATCCGAAATACTGGAAGAAGACAGAGCCGGATCTGTACAGCAAAATAGTCAAGATATGTGATTTTTTTGACGCGCTGACGACTGAAAGAGAGTATAGAGAGCGGGATTACTCTAGAGAGGAAGCTCTGGGCATGATGCTGGATAAGACCGGGACAGAGTTCGATCCTGTCCTGCTCCAGGTTTTTGTCAAGATGGTGGGAGTTTATCCTATCGGCACTCTCGTGGCTTTGAACACCGGAGAGCTGGGAATTGTGGCGGAGATAAATCCAGAGGAGGCTTTTGTTCTTCGGCCGAAAGTGAAGCTGATCTCCGATGAGAAAGAGAAAAGAATTAATGGCGAAATTGTCGATTTGACAGAGAAAGATCCTGAAGATGGTTTATTCAAGAGAACGATCGTGAAGACCTTAGACCCTAAGAAATATGATATAAATCCTGCCGATTATTTTTTGGCCGAAGCAGCCGCGTAAATCCTTCCCGTTTCATTCATTTTTAACTCCATGTGTCATTTCGAGTCTATCGATGCAATCTTGCGAGATAGTCGTGTCATTACGAGGAGCGAAGCGACGTGGTAATCTCATAGGAAGGATGTGATTGCGAGCTTGCGCGGCAATCCTCGAAAACGTAGCCAGGCTGTTTTCTAAAAAAATATTACCTATTCTGTTTTTTTGTGTCATTGCGAGCGTAGTGTGGCAATCTCAATCGGAAAGAATAAGCGTGTTATTGTGAGTGAAGCGCGGGGATCTCACACTTAATCCTCAATCACGACTTCATAGGCTTCACGTACGGGATCTGATTTGAAAAAGCCCATGAACTTAACCAACTGCTCCTGGAAGAAGCGGCTTTTTTCTGTGGCGAGCATGTCCTCTTCGGTCTCCCACTGTGTCATTATAATGCATTTCCCTGTTTCCCGGTCCGTCAGAAAATACGCTCCCTTATAACCCTTCTTGTCTTTGGCTAGAGGAATGACACTTTCCTCAAAAAGCATCGAGGCTTCATCTATCTGTTCAACCTTGAGTTGAATGACGAGTAATCTCGCAAACATTGTGTTTCCCTCCTTTTTCATTATTCGCAGAACAAAGGATGAGAATCAATATTTATAATGTGTTCCCCAAATTCCTCCTCACATATATATACTATAAGGATTCTTTCGGCAACTAGTCCAACCTAACGGTCTTCAACAGTTCTGTGAACCGCGGATCACCCGGATTATTGAAGTGGCACTTGGGGCATTCCATGGACTTTGTTCCCTCAGCTTATCTGGCAAAAGAATATCAACTCAAGAAAAAAGAGTCAAATGAATGATATCATTTGAAATGATTGAGTTTTGGTGTTGACAGATTTGACAATCCATGTTATAAACAATGATATTGGTTATATAACCAAAATAATTGGTAATGCAGAATACAATGTTCAAAGCACTCTTTGGGTCGGATAAAAAAGGAAAAATCTTATTGTACATTTATACGAACGGCGAAGCCTATGCATCAGAAATCGCTAAAGTGTTCAAATTCTATTTGAATGCGGTCCAGAATCAGCTTCTTAATATGGAAAGAGACGGCATCCTCTACAGCAAGCTCAAGGGAAAAACCAGGCTGTTCGGGATCAATCCCAGGTATCCGTTTAAAAAGGAACTGGAGGCATTACTCGAAAAAGCACTGGATTTTATTCCTGAAAAAGAAAGAGATAAATTTTTTACACCGAGATTGAGACCGCGGCGCACCGGAAAACCATTCTAAAAAAAATATGAATCTAAAAAATCTTCCGCTCAAAGATTTCGCCATCCTCGTCTCCGATCACTTATCCAGGAACGGCATCGACACAGTGCTCTCTGGAGGGGCGTGTGTTTCGATTTATACAAAGAATAAATACATCTCCTATGACCTGGATTTTGTGCTCCTCTCCTCTGAAGACCAGAAAAAAGTGGGACAGGTATTGGCAGAAATTGGATTTTACGAAGAAAAGAGATATTTCAGACATAAAGACAGCGAATATTTCCTGGATTTCGTTGCGCCGCCTCTTTCAGTCGGGAGTGAGCCTGTGAGAAAAATCGCAGAGATCAAGAAGGGAGGCCGGACTTTAAAGCTTTTATCTGCGACAGACTGCATGAAAGACCGCTTAGCCGCTTATTATCACTGGGAGGACCGGCAGGCTTTGGAACAGGCGATACTGGTGTGTAGAGACAATAAGATCGATTTCAAAGAAGTCGAGAGATGGTCGAAAATTGAAGGGATGAGCGATAAATACAGGAAGTTCAGAGAATATTTAAAAAGAAAGTAATCTTCACTCGGGATAATCAATTCTAGGCCGCAGTCGTTTCATTCGCGAGGAGTGCGGCACCGAGAGCGACAACGGTCTGAGGCTCTTCCGGCCGTTTGATCGTCCTTTTGAGTTGTCGTTCGAGAATCGCATGCAGGCAGTCATTCTTGGCTCCCCCGCCGACAAACAGCACATCATTCTCAATGGACATCTTGGAAAACATGGCCTGGAGCCTTTGTGCGATGGACAGGTGAAGTCCCAGCGCGATTTTTTCTTTGGGCTCCCCGGATGTGATGAGGGAGACGACCTCAGACTCGGCAAACACGGTGCACATGCTGCTGATGCTGATAGGGTCCGAGGCGCTCAGGGCAGTCTGTATGAACTTTTCAATATCCATGTTAAAGGCCTGGGCCATGATTTCCAGGAATTTTCCGGTGCCCGCGGCGCATCGGTCGTTCATATCGAAATCAAGAACACTTCCATTCTCGTTGAGCTGAATGAGCTTGTAGTCCTGTCCCCCAATATCCAGGACCGTGCGGCATCCGGGAAAAAGATGATGTGCTCCTTTTGCGCAGGCCTTTATTTCAGAAACACGCCGGGCATCAAAATTCTCGCAGATGAGATGTCTTCCGTAGCCTGTGGCCATGATCGGCGCTTCACTCAGACGGTGAAGAGTCGCCTTGACATGTTTCAGGGGATGGTGAGAGGTCTCGAATATTTCCTGGTGCTGGATTCTGCCGTCCTTGAGCTGCACGATCTTTGTCGTTCGTGAGCCGAGGTCGATGCCTATGACCTTGTTCACAGCGATTCCTTGACCATCTCAGCGAAGGCTTCGATACGTGTGCGTATCCGTCCAATATCCTCCTGGGAGTAATCGGTTTCGATCTTGATCGACGGGATACCGCTCTTCTGGAGAATGTTTTCGACGACTTTGGCCTCGACATTGTAGGTGTGACAGTACTGGAGGATATTCTGGATCACGCCGTTCACGCTGTATTCTTTCACCAGCCGGGAGATGCTGTCCATCCGCTCTGTATTGGGAGAAAAACAGGAGCAGTCGATGGCAAAATAGCGGTCAGCCACGGCGCGCATCATCCCGTCTAAATCCTGAGGACTCTCGTCCACAAGGTCCCGGTAGTATCTGAGGCCTGTGCAGGATTCATCGACAACGATGCGCAGCCCCGATGACTCCACGATGTGATGGATCTTAGCGTTCCCCATGGGCGAGGGAGAGCCGGCGATCATCACGCGGATTCCGGTGCCGTCATAGGCAGAGATGCCCGCATCCGCCCGATCCTTAAGTTCGTCTGCCAGTTCTTCGGCATCCCCTATGAATTTGTGTGTATCCTGATTCAACGCGACCTGAGATACGAGCAGAGCATCCAATCCGCTGATCGGAGGATCAGGGAGCTTCCTGAATTCATCGATGCGCTGGAGAGCTTTCCGTTTTCGATTGACAAGCTGAATGTTTTTATGAAGCTTCTCTTCGGTGACTTTAATCCCGGAAAGGTTTTCCACCATCTCCTTAAAATTGTAAACCTCCTGCAGCCACAGTCCTCGGTCTATCGGATTCTTTTTCTGGGGAACTTCCATCACCTTAAAGCCCAACAGGTCCCAGGCTTTCTTTTTGGCATCACAGGTCGTCTCGCCGAGGGCAAAGTCCTTGAGTGTACTGTAGGGACAGGTGTTGCTGAAAGCCATGCCGAAGGTGGAGCGTATGATCGGGCAGATATCCCGGGGGAACATCTTGTCGGCGTACGAGACTGACCAGTCCGAGCCGCCGCAGAGCGGGATGGGGAGGACGTCGGCGGCCAGGGCGATCTCATCCGGAACATAGATACAGAAAGTGCCGATGGATTTTCCTCCTTTTTTGCGGTAGTCGATAATCTCTGCGACACGCTCCGCATGGCTGGCATGGAACGCGTCGTCGAAGCGGGCCATGGCCTTCGGGCGGTTTTTCTGCGAGAGATGTGTTTTTTTGTGCAGGTTGGCTTGATTCTGGATGAGCTGGTCATGCAGCTCCAGGTCCATTCCCAGCTCTTCCCACATTTTCTTCAGGTCTTTCATCGGCTGGCTTTTCCCTCTGATTTTATTGAATTCCTGTTTTTATCTCGTTCCAGTTTTTGATTTTGTATCTAATGACTTTGTATTCCTCGGTGTCTTCGGAATAGGTTCTCCGATAAAGATAGCCGTCTTTGATGAGTTCGGGAGTGAATGCGAGTTTTGTCGCGTAAAGATAATACCCATCCGCACTGAAAATGTCGAATTCATCTTCTTCGCTTTCGTCCAGAACGGATTTATTTTTTCTGACAAATATTCTCCCTTTGTCGTCAGATGCAAAACCGTCGAAAAAAGGGCGGTGGTCCGGGAAATTGGCTCCTTCTTCGACGACATCCCTGGGCCATCTCGCTCCCCGGCGAGACGTTCTCTCTAAGGCTTCGTCTATGATGTGGTCCTTCTCTTTGCGGGTGATGGGAAGAAAAGGTGCGTCTTTTTTTATGACCATGGTGGTTTCCCCTGAACGGTCAATCAGAAATAATGTGTATTCAGGATTGTATCCGTAGACGGCTCCGTTTTGCATGACAGGAGAAAAGCCGAGAAATGGTGTGTATGCATGGGAAAGAGTGAACTGGGTGTCTCTACGGACAACTGTCCTCATCCCCGGAAATTCTGCAATGGTTTTTATGATTTTTCCTTCCGGATCGATGATCACCACACCAAAGTTTTGGCCTTCTTCAGTTTGCACAAACCCGTGTGCGATGATGTTTCCCTCAGCTCCCACGGCAAATCCCATCATAAAAGCCTGAAGGTTAATGTCTTTGATTGAATTCCCTTGCGGATCATAAACATGAATTTTTCGGCCTTCTAATAAAAAGATATTATCTTGCTCATCCAGGAGGATATCAAACGGCCTCATGAATTCTCCGGGTCCCTGTCCTTTTCTCCCAATCGTCTGAATGTAGTTTCCGTCTGAATCATACTTTTGGATTCTCTGGTTTCCGGAATCCAGGACGTACAGGTTTCCCTGGCTGTCCACAGCTATGTCTCCGATTTGGTAGAACATGGTATTCTCGTCATCCGCGCTGCCGATCGAAAGGTCTTCTTCTAACTCGAGAGTTAGCTCACCGTACAGCGGTTCAGCCGGATTGGTGACGACCCTTATGCCGTTTCCTTCCTCGACCGTCCCCTGCCAACCGGACTCCTGTTTTTGACAGGCGATTGATCCAAATAAGGTTAGAAGAAATAGAGATGAAAAAACAATTGATATTTTGATTTTCATTGTGCCCTCATTAATATTAATAACTGTTTAGATAGAAATTAGTTTCGCATTTTGAGTGCATATAAATCAATTGTTTTTCCTTCTCAAGTGCCGGGGGAATTTTGCATAGTGATGAAATCCCTCTTATTTTTTGACAGATGTGTGTTTTCGTGAATATAATCGTTTCGCTTTGGATAAGCATCATGGGACGAAAAACTCAAAATTGAGGAGGCAACATGAGAAACCTATACAGGATCAACTCGTCTTTTATGGGAATAGTTTTATTATTGGCAATGATGGTGATCTTTCCGAACTGTGCGCAGAGAGCCTATCTTCCGGCTGACCTGGTGCTGGTCAACGGGGAGATCTACACGGTTGATGCGGATAATCCCTGGGCGAGTGCCCTGGTCATCACCGGAAATACGATCACGGCCGTCTACAAGAAAAACAGCCAGGCCAGGAAATGCATCGGAGAGGGGACGAGAGTCATTGACCTCGAAGGAAAATTTGTCACGCCGGGAATTATCGACGGTCATGTCCACTATAGCCGGGCCGGAGCGCTGATCAATGACGCGAATCTGATGACGGTATCTGATGAGAAGGGATTGCGGGCGGAAATCCAAAGGGTAGTCGATATCCTGGATGATGGCGAATGGATCACCGAAGGGCTCTGGGGAGCCTACGAGCAGTGGGCTTTAGGAGATGCGGGAGAGAAAAATTCTGAGAAGAGTCAACCCTGGCGGCCCAACAGACATATGATCGATGACATAACGCCGGATAATCCCTGCTTTATCTGCCGCTTCGATTACAGGGAGTGGCTGGCGAACACAAAAGCCCTTGCGGCAGCTGGGCTGGAGAACGGCGGTGTGGATGGGATGGAGATGAGAAAGGACGGGAAACCGACCGGCATCATTTTTAGACCGTCGCCTGCATTTAATGCATTGAGGAAATCTGTGAAGCCGAAGTCCCACAAGAGGCTCCTGGATGAGAACCGTGCGGCGCTCAAAGCCTTGAGGGAGGCTGGGATTGTGGAAGTCCATGATATCGAGAGACCGGACCAGACGAAGCGGTTCATCGAACTCCAGGAGAACGGAGAGCTGACCTGCCGGGTGTGGCTGAGGCCCGACCTTTCGCGGGGAGCGGAATTGGGAGAAAAAGGCTTCACCATGGGGCTCCACCCGAAGACCAAAGAAAAAGATACGTGGTTGAGGTACGGCGCGCTGAAGGGCTACATCGACGGGATCATGGGAACGCACAGTGCCTTGTTCTTCAAACCCTATGATGACCAACCGGACAACTACGGACACTGGCGCCGTCACACATCGGACCACCCCCAGTTCAAAGAGGGAAACATGGAGAAGATGTACAAACTGATCAAGGCGGGGCTGGAAGCGGGATTTGTCCCCAACGTCCACGCCATCGGGACAAGGGGCGTAGCTGAGATGCTCGACCTGTATGAACGATTGAAGAACGAAGGAGTGGATCTGACAGGTTTCCGGGTCATCCATGCCCAGGTCATCAGGCCTCAGGATTTCCTCCGGTTCAAAGCGCTGAACGTCATCGCCGAAGTCAATCCTTACCATATCTCGGATGATATGCGCTGGATGGAGGAGAGAATCGGGCATGAGCGGTGCAAAGGCGCCTATGCGTTCAAGTCGCTCCTGGATAACGGAGCTATGCTGAGCTTTGGTTCGGATTGGCCGGGCACGAGCGCAGCGCTGTATCATATGCATCCCAAATACCTGATCTACGCAGCGGTGACGCGGAAGACTCTGAAGGGGACTCCGGAAAACGGCTGGTTTCCGGAACAGAGGATTTCTGTGGAAGAAGCCATCAAGGCGTTCACGATCAATAATGCCTATGCCTGTTTTGAGGATGATATCCGGGGGTCTCTGGAGGCCGGGAAGCTTGCGGACATCACTGTTTTCGACCGGAACTTGATCAAAATTCCGGAGGACGAGCTGTTGGATGTCGAAGTGGTCTACACCATCGTCGATGGAAAGATCGTTTTCGAGAAATAAAACTTGTTCAGCTTTTGGATAAGAACATTACATAAAAGAGGGGCGCACGGCCTGGAATTCTAAGTTATCAAAGCTGTCCGAGTCTGGCTCCAATTTTTAAAATGTGAGAGAGGTCCAGCCGCTCTGCAGCAGCGAAGTCAGGTCTTTGCCGATATATTTCACTTCTAAACCGAGCTTCGCCATTTTGTCCGAGACGCCGTACATGTCGGCACACGCCTTGCAGGCGAACAGCTCCACCCCGACTTTTTTCATCTCCTGAATGTAATCCTGAAGTTCCGCATCTTCAGAAAGAAGCTTGGAGGAGGGTCCCCAAACGATAAAGTGGATTGTATCCCACCAGCCGTTCTTTTTCGCATTGAACGTGTACATGAAAACCATCTTCAGGGCCACCTCGCGGTCTCCGCTTGTCCAGAGCACGACGAGCTTTTTTGGCTGAGAGATGGATTCTTCTCCTGGATCTGTTGAAAGCCCCTTTGAATACGATGCGGTAAATAACATCATGCAGAATAAACACAGGAAAGTCACTTTAATGCATTTCATCAGAAAAACCTCCGTTTGAATTGTGATCATTCTCAAACCAGCTAACCTATCTTACGCGGTGGACATATGAAGTCAAGAGCAAGAACCAGTCTGAAGCATCCAGCAGGTCCCATAATTTCGATTGACTCTTTACTCGCTAACTGCTATTCTGTGCCATCCGAGTCAACAGAGGCTTTAATCAGCAGATAAGAAGATTTCAATTAGCGTTCATGGTGGACAAAGACATGAAATTCAAAAGGTATGGGAGGAATCTATGAAAAAAATCTTTTCACTCAGTCTCTTAGGTGTTTTTCTTATCGGGCTTATTGTTTCACCAGGATTTGGACAGAAAGCCGAAGATATCCTGGAAAAGTTTATTGAGGCGTCAGGCGGGAGAAAACTCCTCGCAAGCATCAAGGATACTATGACGGCCGGAACTATGGAGATACCGATGATGGGCATGAGCGGATCGCTGACCATGTATCATAAAGAGCCGAATATGTTGCGGATGGATATTGAGATGATGGGCCAAGTGATTACTCAAGCTTATGACGGCCAGATGGCCTGGTGGATTAATCCACAAACTGGATCTTATGAAGAAATGCCTGCGGATCAGGCAGAGAATATCGTAAGGCAGTCGTATGGGAATTCTATCTTCCTCGATCCGGATAAATATGGTATTACGTACACGCTCAAAGAATCGGAAGACATCGAAGGGAAAGACTATTACGTTATGGAGCAGAGTTTTCCGGATGGATTTTCTCTCACCCTATATATCGATTCCAAGACTTATCTTCCTTACAAAACGGTGACGACTTATAACCAGATGGGCGTCGAGGCGGAAATGGAAACTTTTTTCTCAGATTGGAGAAAAGTGGACGGCATGATGGTCTCTTTTTCTCTTAAGATGTATTCGGATGGCGAGGAAGCTGTGTCCATGACCTTCACAGAGGTGAAATTCAACACAGGACTTGAAGATTCCTTCTTCAAAATGGAGTAACCGCATCTGGTTTTTTCGAAAAAGAAGGGCAGCCGCGATTCCTAAAGCCGAACGGTTTTGATCCTTCCAGAAATGGCGAGACTGATTCTGTACACCCCCCATGAATTGGAAAGAGTGATAGAGGCCAAATTTGAAACCGTTCCGCCCGGATGGAACACAGGACTGTTGTTCGCGCGAAGCGTGACTCCCTGGATCGGGAATTTTCGTTCCTGTTTCCATTCCTTTAGGTTTTCATTGTATTTTTCAAGGGCGTAGCCAGTCGCGTAAAATTTCACCCTGATTTTTTCTCCCTCAAAAATCGCCTTGAACCTGGCGTAATTCAATCGGGAATGGACCTCCCGGACGGCGCTCTGGAGCCTGTATTTTGGAGCATTGTTCAGGAAAGACGCGGCGACCGCGGCCCCTATGAGTGCCAGGATAGAAAGTGAGATGATCGTTTCCGTGAGTGTGAATCCTCTTCTTTGTGTTCCAGGCGAGCCTGTTTTCCAATTTGTCATCTAAAACTCCTTCCATTCGACCGGCTTGAAGAAAGAAAGAAAAAGAACTGGTTTTGCGGTTTTTGGTGAATCCTGAGCTAATTCGCTCATCTCCGGGAGCCTTTCATCGTGAGTGAGGCTGAGTGCATTTTCATTGGATAAATAATCGGAAACCTGCAAGCTGCCCAGAATATTCACTGTTTTGTTCTCGCCTTCTATCGAAAATCCTTTGCCGGAGGCTGTGAGCGAAGCCTGGATTTTTAGACTCTCAGGGGCGTTTTCACCGATGGCAATTTTCCCTTTCGTAGCCGCATGGCTCTGGAAATCCTGACCTGCGGCAAAGATATTCAGTTGGGATCTGGAATATTGGGCATAGGGCACTGTGTCCGTCCAGTTCACGCCCTGGTGGATGAGGTGGGAGGACAGAGTGATCCTGCTTGACGAAATGATCGTCAGGTTGACACCCTGCAGAAGGGAGGGAATCTCTTCTTCTGTCACAAGAACTGCCTTGCCGGAAGGCTCCATTCTCCCTCCGCCCAGAGATTGGATTTTTCCGTTAACAATGATAATGCCCCGGGGATAGAGGTCAAAATGCTGTGTTCCTTCCGGAGTGATGAATCGGGTTTGGCTTTTCGGGGGGCTGAACTTGAGTACCCAGCAGCCCATTTCACTGAGAAATGACACGACTTGAAATTCCTCCTCGATGGCCAGAACCATTTCCTCCAGGTCTCCCTGGACATAGATCCCCCCCAGGCCCAGGTCGTCCTGGATGAGATAGACGCCTTCGGGGATCGGAGCGTTCGATTCCTCCAGGCCGAGAGCCTTGCGAAGAACGCGGTTGGAGAGGTCGAACGGGCTGAACAATTTGATCCTCAGGGCTATTTGAAGCTGGGGAAGGGCGTCCTTGGGAAGAAGATTATCTTCTGAATGCACGGTCTGGGGTGGAATGAGGTTTTTGGGTGAAGGAATCAGCGTGATGTAATTCTTTTCTGCGAAATTTTCCTTCTGTTCAGGCTCCAGTTTTTTGTCTACCAGAAACGGAATAGACGGGAGAGGAATGCGGCCGGCGAAAACTCCCAGGGATGCTTCGAAGGAGGATTTGCCGGTCTGTTTAAAATGATCGATCCTTCCTTCAGAGAAGATGTGTGTCCTGTAAACAGCTTTGAAATAATCTTCGCTTTCTTCCATCCGGTAAAGAGAAAAATCAGTTGTGCTTTTCCATCTGAGGTTCTCCCAATCCTGGTCAGTCTGGAGTGGGAGTGTCTGCCCGATGAGCTTTTCGACTGTTCCCGAGCCTTGATTCAGGGAATCTATCCAAAGCTTTTCCAGCTCCCCCTGGCTAAGAAGGCCCGGAAAAGAGCTCTGTGTCAGCAGATTGAGAAGATGATGGAATCCGTGTTTGACTCCATTTTCCGATGCATAATCCAGAAGAGTCGCATTCTTTTTGTAGGCGCTGATCCGGAGATAGATCCCGGTGAAATAGAGCATACTTAATCCTAAAGTCGAAAAAATGATAAAAAGAAAGACCGAGACGACGGATGTCGCCCCTTTATGACTCCTCATTTTCTTTCTGATGAGAGGAGGCAAGCGCCGTATTTTTGGGGAATACGAAAATTTCATAGCATTTCTCCCTATTTGTCGAGTGTGCAAGACGCAGTCTCACGAGGTTTGCGGCCTTATCCAGGTCGAAACTGAAAGAGCCTGCCTCCTCCAGGAGGGGCTGCGCCGGGCTGGAATTGACTTTGCGCCTCAGGACCTGCTTTTTTTCATCGAGGAAAACGGAAACCGTTCTCAACAGGATGATCGATGTCTTCTCACTGAGATACGGATGCTCCAGAGGAGAGGAGATGACCACACTTTCCGCGTCGACCGAGGATAGGATTTTGACCTCCCCGTTCAAAGAGTCAAAGATGCAGATTTCTCTCCCTGCCTTGAGTGA
>JABAOC010003770.1_pt3 | contig 22956 bp, 26 predicted proteins | sample 7062161 | NCBI WGS metagenome assembly JABAOC01 (sample SAMN14538625, study PRJNA623070) | marine sediment metagenome | biome: marine biome [ENVO:00000428]; feature: marine pelagic biome [ENVO:01000023]; material: deep marine sediment [ENVO:00002113] | place: India: Gulf of Khambhat ... | reverse complement strand
CAGAAATATCCTCCAGAAAGATTGTTTTCTTTCCATACCGCGCATGTCATGCATATGCAGCCTTTTTTCTCAACAGGTCTCTCTGCTTTGCCCATCGCGCAGTAGAACGCAGGAGCTCCGACAAAACTTGGACAGTTCATGCATAGACATTTCGCTTTATTTTCAGGGGTATTTGCTACCGGCATTTTTTACCCCCAATTTATTATCACTTCTCATGTCTAATTATTTTATCTATCAAGAACTCGAAAAGGTTTTATAAGTGTAGGGTTAATTGGCATGTTTCCTGATTACGGTGTGTGGTGTAATGGTGTTCAAGGTCGTAGTCGCTGACCCCGAGACGGGCAAGGGCTATCCTCTCGAGGCTCGTGAGCCAGATGCTCGAAAGCTGGTCGGGCTCCGGGTAGGGGACAAGTTCGACGGAGTGGTCGTGGGGCTCCCGGGCTACGAACTCCAGCTCACTGGCGGCACCGACAAAGATGGCTTTCCCATGCGCCCAGATATCTACGGTCCGGGGCGAACGAGCGTCTTGCTAGCTAGTGGTCCTGGATTTTCTCCGCGAAGGAGGGGGGAACGCCGCCGAAAGCGAGTTCGGGGTTCGAGAATCTCTGATGCAATCGTACAGATCAACGCGAAAATCGTGAAACGCGGGGAAAAGCCCATCGAGGAGTTCTTGCTCCCAAAGGAAGCTGAGGCGAAGGCAACCTAATCGACAGGTAAGGAGTCACGCTTTCACATGTTTCAGTAAAAACGTCGCGCGCGTTCTAGTCGAGCGTGTGCGTTTTATATTCGGTAAGCAGAAAATTTGAGCAAGGTATCCAAATGTCTCAAGCCGTCGTTAACATAGGCCTCGTTGGGCATATCGATCACGGGAAGACCACTCTTACGGAAGCGCTTTCTGGTATTTGGACTGATGTGCACAGCGAGGAAATCCGCCGAGGCATCTCGATTCGTTTAGGATATGCAGATACTTCGTTTATGAGGTGTACCGAGTGCAATCGGTACAGCACCAAGGAGAAGTGCCCTTTCTGCGGGGGCCAGACAGAATTCCTTCGCCGCGTCTCGTTCGTTGATGCTCCAGGGCACGAGATGCTCATGGCCACTATGATTTCGGGCGCAGCAATCATGGACGGAGCCATGCTTGTGATAGCGGCGAACGAGCCCTGTCCCCAGCCCCAAACGAAAGAACACTTGATGGCCCTCAATCTAATTGGGGTGCGCAACGTTGTGGTGGCGCAGAATAAAATCGAGCTCGTCTCGCGAGAGAAGGTGATGCAGAATTACCAGCAGATTAAGAAGTTCCTCTCGGACACCTTCGCCGCCGATGCTCCCGTAATCCCAATATCCGCTATTCACCGCGCGAATATCGATAAGCTGATTCAAGCAATTGAGGAGTACATTCCGACCCCGCAGCGAGACCTCTCGAAGCCCGCGCGGATGCATGTCGCTCGTTCGTTCGACGTTAATCACCCGGGCGCCAAGCCAGAAAAATTGGTCGGAGGGGTCTTGGGCGGTTCGCTCCTCCAAGGAAAGCTTCGTGAGGGTGAGGGAATAGAAATCCGCCCCGGCATACGAGTGAGCCGGGAGGGAAAGACTACGTGGCAACACTTGGACTCAAAGATAGTGAGCCTGCACGCGGGGAGAAGTCGAATCGAGGAGGCCGTGCCGGGTGGTCTCATCGGCGTGGGCACTGAGCTTGATCCCTCACTGACCAAAGGTGATTCACTCGTGGGCTCGATGACAGGAGCGTCTGGAAGTTTGCCCGAGGTGCTGGAGACGGTCGAGTTAGAGGTTCACCTGATGAAGCGCGTCGTGGGACTTCCTAAGGAGCTTGAGGTAAAACCCTTGTTCACGGGAGAGCCCTTGATGTTGAATGTGGGGACAGCGATGACCGTTGGTACGATGTCGAGTGCCAAGGGGGGCCGAGCTAACATCAAACTCAAGCTACCAGTCTGCGCTGATCGAGGGGCCCGGGTCGCACTGAGTCGACGCGTCGCTGGAAGGTGGCGTCTGATTGGCTACGGCATTATAAGTTGACGAGGAATTTGGTTGCAGGTCATCGCTGACACGAGCTTCCTTATGATTCCCGGTCTGTTTAGCGTGGATATCGTGGAGGAGCTCAACAGGTTGCTTGAACAACCCCATGAACTTGTTATCCCAAGCCCAATCCTTCAAGAGCTTAAGCGAATTTCCGAGCGGGGCAAGCCAAAGGAGCAGACGGCAGCCAAAATTGGATTAATTCTAGCTAAACGTGGGAAGGTCACAAATATCAAAGGTGCAGCGGATGAGGTGATCTTGAACTTGGCGCTCAAGGGAGGTTATGCGGTGGGAACGACTGACGCAGCTCTACGAAAGGAACTCCGGCGCTGCAGAGTGCCAGTAATATATTTACGACAGAAGTCTCATCTTGCAATAGACGGTTGGATTCAAGAAGGTTAAAGTTCCTCGAGAGGTTGTAAGATGGTCGAATTTGAACCAGTGATGTTGGCGCCGATAGCGGGTGTCTTGGCCCTCGCTTTCGCAGGGTACTTAACTTTCAGGATTATGCGGCAGCCTGTCGGAACCGAGCGAATGAAGGAACTCTCCGGCACCATCTACCGGGGAGCGATGACTTTTCTGAACAAGGAGTATCGGGTGATGGTCGTCTACGCGGTTATCGTGGCGGTGATCTTGATACTGGTCGTGAACTATCAGACTGCAGCAGCGTTCGTGATCGGGGCATTTTTCTCAGCGCTGGCAGGTAACATCGGGATGCGCGTGGCGACCAAGTCGAACGCTCGAACGGCAACGGCGGCTAAGAGTGGTATTGGTAAAGGACTCATAGTTGGGTTCTCCAGCGGCGCGGTGATGGGGATGTGTGTCGTGGGGCTGGGGATATTGGGCGTGAGCATTTTCTACTACCTATTCGGGGACCCTGGGATAATCGTTGGTTTCGGCTTCGGGGCAAGTTCAATAGCGCTGTTCGCACGTGTTGGCGGGGGCATCTACACAAAATCGGCGGACATGGGCGCAGATTTAGTCGGGAAGGTTGAGGCCCGAATCCCCGAGGATGACCCACGAAATCCAGCGGTAATCGCAGACAACGTGGGCGACAACGTTGGAGATGTCGCTGGGATGGGGGCGGACCTGTTTGAATCATACGTGGGCTCAATCATCGCGGCCATGGTGATAGGTTTCACCGGGGTCACCGTAGGGGGCGTCGTGCTTGACCAGACGGATGTCGTGGTACTTCCTATGCTGCTCGCTGCAGTCGGAATTTTCTGCTCGATCGTGGCGACATTCTTCGTGCGGACGAAGAGGGGCGCTGGAATAAAAGCACTCCACGCCGCGCTCAACAAGGGGGTGTTTGGAAGCGCCATCTTGATAGCCGTGGCATCGTTCTTTATGATATGGTATTTCGTTGGTGTAGTGGAGATATTTTACGCGATGCTCGCCGGGTTGGTGGCTGGAATCGTAATCGGTCTTTCGGCGGAGTACTACACCGAGAATAGATTTTCACCGGTGCAGTCAATTGCGATATCATCCCAGACTGGCCCCGCGACGAATATCATCAGCGGCCTTTCAGTTGGGATGCTCAGCACAATGATTCCAATTATCGCAGTTGTTGGTGCAATTTCATTTGCTTACTACATCACCTTACCAAATGGGTTATATGGAATTGCGATTGCCGCGGTGGGCATGCTCAGCACATTGGGCATGACGCTTGCCACTGATACCTACGGCCCAGTTGCAGACAATGCGGCGGGAATTGCCGAGATGTCTGGGATGGGACAAACGGTACGTAAGCGTGCCGAGCGATTGGACGCTGTTGGAAACACGACTGCCGCAATCGGCAAGGGCTTCGCAATCGGTTCGGCAGCGTTGACGGCACTTGCGCTTTTTTCAGCTTATATCCAGGGAATGACTGATGCAGGGGTAACTATGAATCTCAGCATAACTAATCCACCAGTCATTGTCGGACTTTTTATAGGGGGGATGTTACCGTTCTTGTTCTGCGCGCTCACCATGCGGGCAGTGGGTAGGGGAGCCTCTCTAATCGTGGGCGAGGTGCGAAGACAGTTCCGAACTATCCCTGGGTTGATGAAGGGGAAGGCGAAGCCAGACTACAACCGGTGTATTGGGATCAGCACCTCTGCTGCTCTCAGAAACATGGCGCTTCCGGCCGCGCTAGCCATCCTTACTCCAGCCGCGGTGGGCCTTGTTAGTCCTGAAGCGCTAGGTGGTCTGCTTGCGGGATCGATAGTCACGGGTCTGCTGCTAGCGATTACCCTTGCAAACTCCGGCGGGGCTTGGGACAACGCGAAGAAATACATCGAGGATGGGCATCTGGGCGGAAAAGGAAGTGAAACTCATGCGGCTTCGGTGATAGGCGATACCGTCGGAGACCCGTTCAAAGACACCTCGGGTCCCTCGCTTAACATCCTGATTAAGCTCATGGCCATGGTGGCCCTGCTATTCGTCCCGCTGCTGTTAAAGATTTGGGGTGCATAACTTGGCCAATTTTTGGAAAGATGTCAAACCCAACCCTGAGGCGCCGCAGGTGCTGGGTTTACTCGCGAAAAAGGGCAAAAAGTTAAAGGGGAAGGAAACTAAGGTGCTCGAGTGGCAAGGGCGAGGCCAGCGCGCAAGGTGATCGTCCGCGTCATGAAGATTTGAAAAAAAATTTGAGGTAGAATGAATGTATAAGATAGTAACCGTGAATGATACCGTGCGGGTGCCCCCCAGCAGACTCGGCGAGCCCCTAGAGGAGGTGATTGTCGATGTCCTGCGCAAGAGCTACGAAGGGTTAACCGACAAAGACGTTGGTACAATACTCGCAATCACCGAACTCAAGGAGGTCGGCACGGGGCGCATAATCATGGGCGACGGGGCCAGCTACCACGATGTCACCTTTGAGACACTCGTTTACAAGCCCGAGGTCAACGAGGTGGTGTTGGGTGAAGTGGTTGAGATCGTCGAGTTTGGCGGATTCGTGCGGCTTGGGCCTATCGATGGTTTGGTGCATGTCTCACAGGTGATGGACGACTTCGTGGGTTATGACAAGAAGAAGGGTGCACTCTACGGCAAGGAGTCAAAACGAGCGCTGAAGGAAGGGGACAGAGTTCGTGCGCGCGTGGTCACGGTGAGTACACGACGGGCCCCTCGTGGCGGAAAGGTAGGGCTGACGATGCGTCAGTTTGGACTCGGCAAGCTCGAATGGATTGAGGAGGATGCCCACAAGGAGGCAAAGGCTTGACCGAAAAGGCTTGCCGCAATTGTAATTTCATCACCGAGAAAAATACCTGCCCGGTTTGCGGGGGTGCATCGCTCTCGGAAGACTGGTCGGGATACATCGTCGTGCTCGACCCAGAGAATTCTGAGATCGCCAAGCGATTGAAAATCACCCAGCCGGGGAAGTACGCGCTGAGGGTTCGGTAGGGTGTTAGAGCTACCCGATGAATTGCGGCCACTCTTAAAGCGTCCACTTGGTCAACTTTTCTCTAGCGTTGCAACTGCGATTGAGCGCCTGCGGCAGCTCCGTCCGACTAGGCTAATCGCTGTCGGTGATATCGTTACCGCGGAGTTGATTGAAGCTGGTCTGAAGCCGGATGTGGCCGTGGTCGATTTCCTCGTGATGCGGTCTCCGATTGATAAAAAAACACGGCGAACGATCGATTCGTTCGATGTAAAAATAGTTCGTGTAAAAAACCCCGCGGGGACGATAACTCAAGAATTGCGTACAGCCCTCGATGAGGCAAAGCCTCCCCTAAAAATTATCGTCGAGGGGGAGGAAGACCTCGCCACCCTACCAGCCGTGCTCTCCGCCCCACCAGGGTCGGTTGTCGTTTATGGGCAACCAAACGAAGGGATTGTAATCGTCGAAGTCACCGAGCCCAAGCGCCGCGAATTCGAAATGCTGCTAGAGCAATTCAAGACCAGTAGGTGATTTTAAAACAATAGGTAATCTCAAAAAGTGGAGAACCGATTAACGGGATAAGGTTTAATTTGGCTTAGCTTGAGATGAAAGGGGTCAATATGAAGGTCGAGATAATCGAGAAGACGGAGAACCCGCTCTTCAAGCGCACTGAAATAAAATTTAAAGCTGATCACGCGGGGGAACCAACCCCAAAGCGTTTGGATGTGCGTGCCCAGCTCGCGAACCAGTTGAGCGTCGCGGAGGAACTCATCGTTATCGAGAAGCTGGCGAGCATTCACGGTCGCCAGATGGCCTCTGGGATCGCCCGCGCCTACAGCTCCCGCGAACAACTCGAAGGGCTCGAGCCCAAATTTTTGCTTCAGCGGGGCATGCCAAAGGAAGCTAAGCCTAAGGCTGAGAAACCCCCGGAGAAAGCCGAGAAACCTAAAGAGGAAATGAAAAAACCCGAGAAGCCAAAGGAGGAGAAAGTAGAAAAGCCGAAAGAGAAGCCGAAGGAAGAAAAAGTCGAGGCTAAGGAAAAACCATCGAAGGAGGCAGACGCCGGTGGCAAAGAAGGTTAAGGCCGCGAAGGCAAAGTTCTACAAGCTCGAGGGCGAAAAGCTAGAGCGTCTGCGCCTGACCTGCCCGCGCTGTGGTCCAGGAGTCTTCATGGCTGATCACGGAAACCGCTTAGCGTGCGGGAAGTGCGGGTATACAGATTTTAAGAAGTGAGTTCGACCGTTACGCCGATAACCTCAGTCGCAAGTTTTTCTATCTCGCTCAATTTTTTATCTATATCCTTCTCAGCCTGCTGCGATTCACGATGGAGTTCCTCGATTGTCGCGCGTGCGCGTTTTAGGTCCGTCCGATATTTTTCGATTAATTCTTCGAGTTCAGCCTTTTGTTGTAAAAGCGATGTTTGTTCACGAGCGAGTTTTTTAATTTCTATATCGGCTTGGAGGTGGATTAGTCGCTCTTTGAGTTTCAGGAGCTTTTTTTCCTCCAGAAGTTCACGAGCTAGTTTAATCCGTTTCCTCCGTTCTCGATCATCCATGCTTATTTTTCCCTCCTCAAGAAGTTCGATCATTTTTTGCAACAACGCATCAGCAGTACCGATTTTTTCGTTAGATGAAAGCACCTCGAGTGGATTCTCGATGCAAAGTTCAAGGACTTTCACCATCTCTCGATCCATTTGACACTCGCCCGCCGTCACAAGCTTTTCCATCTTCCTGAGGGGTCTGCTAAGCCCTGAAATCGCGCTCGATACGGTGCCCTTCACGTTGGCTATCTCGCGTTTAATACGTTCGAGTTCGCGACCAGACGCATCTAAATTCTTGAATTCCTCACTGTTGATAAGCCGCGTCAGTTGATTGCTCTCGTTCTCAACCAGTTTCTCAAGCACCACAACCTGATTTTCCAACGATTTGGCATTACTCCGCATATCCTCGATTCGGTTAAGAAGCTCTTTTCGCGATGAGATTTTCGAGGAGATTGAGTCTAGCGAGCGCATTTCTCGGAGGGTTCCTTCGATGAGAACATTAACCTCCCTGATCAACCCATGCAGCCGTCGCAGGCGTAACTCGATCGCGTTAAAGTGAGACCCGAACAATGCTTGGACATAGCGGCTGTGGGTGACGAGTGCGTCAGTTGTAAGGTTCACCATTTTCGTCAACTTGCCGCCTAGTGTCGCAAGGTCGTTGATCGAGAATCCCCCCCGCCGCTCGATATCAGTGACCGCGCGGGTTAGCTTGTCAGTTAGGAGCCTTCGGGCCTCGAGCGCCGTCTTGCGCAATCCTGGATAAACTTCCTCGGCGGGTTCAGCCTCGGAAAAGGTTTTCAAATCCTTTAAAAGCGCTTCCCGCTCTTCGGATAGCCTATCGAGCATAGAATTTAATTTTGATTGGGCCTCCGAGAGCTTTTCCTGCTTGAGTTTTTCTACTCGCCCTTCAAGAGAATCTACAGATAATTTTTCAACTTGAGGTTCAGGCGCTTTTGGTTTTCTGCCGAAAATCTTGCGGAGAAACATCGACTCGCCAACTATACATAATTGAGTTGTTGTTTAAATGTTCGGAGCAGCTGAAATAAAAGCTGTTTATTAAATCACGTGTATTGAAGACGCTTTAAATGCAACGTAAACTCCGGAGCCGATTTTTAACTTCATGTCTAGAAAAGATCTTTTGGTGATAATTACCACCAGCTCTCGTCCGACATCTACTTTTAACTTTATAGTTGTGCCCCGATCGGAAATCTCAGTTATCTTACCCTTCAGCATGTTTCTTCCGCTTGATTTGATTGGCCTTTTTGATAGAAGAATGTCTTCAGGACGGATGCACACTTTAACTTTACCTTCTTTTTGCGTCACAGCTTCAACCAATACATTTCCGATATCTATCCTAGCGAGACCTTTCTTTAGCTTTGATTTTCCTGAAAAAATATTTTCAACCCCAACAAATTTTGCAACGAATTCCGATTTTGGTTTCCGGAATATTTCGTCTGATTTCCCCACTTGAATAAGTTTTCCATCGCTCAAGATGCCTATTCTGTCACCCAACAGAATTGCTTCGACATGATCATGAGTGACGTGAATCGTGGTTAGACCAGATTTTTCGTGGAAGTCCTTTAACTCATCCCTTAACCTCTCCTGCGTCTGTGCATCCAAATCGCTCAATGGTTCATCCAAGAGTAAAACTTCTGGATCAAGCACAATCGCCCTAGCTAAAGCCACCTTCTGTTGTTCCCCCCCACTCAGTGTTTTTGGTAGCCTTTTAGACAGGTGCGCGAGACCAAGCAAACTCATAGTACGCCGCATTTTTTTATCGATTTCAGGTTTCGGAATTTTTTTCAACCTTAACCCGAATTTCACATTTTCTTCAACATTTAGATGAGGAAACAACGAATAGTCTTGGTAAACGAAGCCTACTCTTCTTTGCTCAGGAGGGATGTCGGTCATGTTTTTATCGTTTATCCAGATTTCACCTAGGTCTGGACGGTGAAACCCAGCGATTAACTCAAGCATGAGGGTTTTTCCTGCCCCCGTTGGGCCCAGTACAGTGAAGTACTCCCGTTCTTTGATATCCAAGTTTATGTTCGTCAACGAAAAATCGGCCCATTTTTTTGATAAATTCTTAATGCTCAGCATGCAATCGCCTTTGTAGATATTTTAGGCCAACGAAAACCGATAAGGTAATCAGGAGAAGTATTACCGCGACACGCATTCCTTCATAAAGTCCTAGACTGTAAAATCTGCTCCAAATTATTCCTGGGGCAATCATTGGGAAAAATCCAACGAGCATGATTACCGCTGCGAACTCGCTTATTGCGCGTGCCCAACTCATTATAGCCCCGCTGAATATCTGAGGAAATGCAAGCGGAAATGCCACTTTTCGGAAAGCGCCCCATTCCGTAGCGCCCAGAGATCGTGCTACCTTTTCTAGGCGGGGGTCAACGTTTTGAAATCCTTCCTTAGCGGAGTTGATGAGAAATGGCGCAGAAACGAATAACATCGCGATTACAATCCCGGGGAGAGCGCCTTCAAACCTAATAAAAGATGAAACTGGTCCACCAATTAATCCGTTTAATCCAAAAACTGTCAACAACATAATGCCGGCGACAACGTGAGGTATCGCCATTGGGAGATCTATTATTCCTTCGATGAGCTTTTTTCCTCGAAAGTCCTTCCTCGCTAACAAATAAGCTAGAGGGACGCCAAACACAAACGTCATCATCACCGCAAGGAATGCCGAAAAACAGCTCAATCCCACCGCCTTTAGAACCTCTTGGTCAGTGATGGCACCTAAAAATCCGGTTAGGTCAAATGCAAATTGTTTGAAAAAAATATTAGCTATTGGAAGAACAAGAACTGTGAAAATTAGAATCCCAAGCGCGACGAATAAAGCGGTTATTTTACCAATCTTCACTATATCACCAATGGTTGGAGATTTTCTGGCAGTTTATCAACATCGCTCGCCACGGCGGGAACTATCGGTGGCTGACCACAATTTTCAAAAACCTCTTGCCCATACTCGGTTATCAATAATTTTATGAACTCGACTGCAAAGTTTTTATTCGGCGCATTATTGGGTATAGTTATCCCATAGACGATAGGTTCGGCGGTAAGCACTTTGCCGTTCGCAAGCCACACTTTAACTTTTTTATAGGTGTTTTCGTGGTTTGTGTTGGTTAGATTGATTTCATCGGGAAGCTCTACAAATTTGAATCCATGTTGGACCGCGACGCTTCTATATTCAAATGCGTAGTCAATGCTATGCGCTTCTAACTTGATAAGTAGGCTTACCGACTTATCTGAAATCTCCAGCTTATTGGTATTTAGATTTAAGTCCTTTGGCACCTGGATCAAATAATTGTCATTTTCCTCAATCGTCTCAAGGTTAGTATTAGCCGCGACTAAATCATCAAAAATTGTGGGATAATCATAACAAATTTCTGCAAGTTGTAAAACCATTACCGTACGATAGCCACAGGGATCAAGGTTGGGGTTACTGAATCCAAACTTCACGTTGGTTCTATTAAGTATCTCATACCAGTTGTTCTCGTTTATCTCATTTGCATAATTGCTCTCGGGGGTATAGACGAGCACAATTTCGTTACGTGCAAACTGGATATACCAATCAGCATACTCAGGAAACATCATTTTGGGAATCAGTGAGTAGTCCGCTGAGACGAGGATGTCCGAAACTTTATGAATTTCGGTTATCTGGATAATGGCTTCTGCGCTTCCATGAGGTTCGAGCCGCAAGTCTACATCGTGAGAGCTTTCGAATTGTGTTTCAATTTTCCCAAGAGGTACAGTGAGGCTACCAGCGTGGTAAATTTTCAGCACAGGTTTCCCACCTCTAGAGAATATGAGCACGCCTAAGACAACGACAATCGTCACTGCGATAATAGTAGCTTTTTTTGTACCAATGCTTCCCATACGCATGTTTTCTTTTTATTTAACTAACTTGTTTAAAAATTTTCCTTTAGTTAAACATTAATGTTAATAAAAGCTAATCTTCACGCAAATTTATAAGTAAAGTCTTCCACGTTAGCTTGTAACATAAAGGAGTTGAACAAAGTGTACAGACCTAGAGAGAGAAGAGGACCACCTGCTCCGGTGAACGTTGGCGACGTTCAAGATGTGAAGATTGAGGCGAAGGGCAAAAGCGGGGATGGTATTGCCCGAATTCAAGGCTTCGTGGTCTTCGTACCCGGCACCAATCCTGGGGATGAGGTAAAGGTTCGCATCACCGCGGTGCGACAAAGATTTGCGACAGCTGAAGTCGTTACAGAGTGAACTTATTACTCTGGACTTTGGCATTTTTTTGCTTGATTCAGCGGCAGCTAAGTCAAAACTTAAAACTTTTTGGTCAACCGGGCTAGTAAAGTTGGGTTCAAGTATGCTTTGTCTTGGCATCGAAGGCACGGCGCATACGTTCGGCGTAGGCATCGTTAACTCGAAAGGGAAAATCTTAGCCAACACTTCGAGAATTTACACACCTCCGAAAGGCGGCATTCACCCAAGAGAAGCTGCGCAATTTCACACAGCAAACGCCCGTGTAGTATTAGGTGACGCGTTGAAAATAGCAGGGGTGGGCATTGAAAATATCGATTTGATTGCGTTTTCTTTAGGGCCAGGCTTGGGCCCCTGTCTCCGCACGGCTGCTACGGCTGCGAGGGCGTTGGCAGCGTTCCATAATATTCCGATTTTAGGGATAAATCACTGCATTGCCCACGTTGAGATTGGTCGCTTAGTAGCTCGCGCTAAAGATCCCGTCACTCTTTACGTCAGCGGGGGCAACACTCAAGTAATCGCCTTCGACGCAGGGCGCTATCGTGTTTTTGGAGAAACACTCGATATCCCTGTTGGCAATTGCCTTGATGTCTTTGCGCGTGAGGTTGGATTGCCCCACCCCGGCGGACCTAACGTCGAGCGGTTCGCGCGCGAAGGTAAGCGCTACTTTCCGCTACCCTACGTGGTTAAGGGGATGGACCTATCGTTCTCAGGGTTGATGACCGAAACAGTCCGCAAACACCGTTCTGGAGCCGATATCCGCGACCTCTGCTACAGCCTGCAGGAAACGGCCTTCGCTGCTCTCGTGGAGGTGACTGAGCGGGCGGTTGCACACACCGAGAAACGCGAGGTCATGCTAACCGGCGGGGTCGCGGCAAATAAAAGGTTAAGAGAAATGCTTAAACTAATGGCGAAAGAACACCACGCAAAATTTTTTGTTCCACCAATGGAGCTATGCGCCGACAACGGGGCCATGATAAGTTGGACAGGCATATTAGCGTATACACATGGTGTGAGACAAAATCTCGAAGACACAGTAGTGAATCAGAGATGGAGAGTCGACGAAGTTAGCATTCCGTGGCGGTAGTTAACATGTTTACAATATAAGTACAGGCATCTCTTTTGCCTACATTCTACCACTGATAAACCCGTTTCTAAAAATCCCTGAGTTATTTTACTTGGAAAAATTTTTCGACTAAGTCAACTGCGACTTCTCGTTTGGCGGGGTAAGCCGCAACTTTCAATCTAAGGTGTATAACATCGCCACCCTCGGTCAGCGCGAGTTCTCCCGCATAGACCAGCTGTTTATCGAACCTCAGGTGTAGATGGCAGGTTTTATCGATTCTGCCCGGTGCGACCCTAGCAATTTTTTCGAGCTCTCCCCCGCGTAGCTTGGCTAGGATTCTTTGCCAGAGTTCTCGAGTCTCCTTGCGCCCAGTCCGAGCCTCAAAGCTCACGATTGGGTTTCCATGGTGGCCTTTAAGCCTCGATCTGCGAACCTCGATCTCTTCGGGCAACAGAATCCTAATGGCATCTAGAACTCGTTTTTCGGCCTCGGTGGCATGCACAAAGGTGCTAACAACCGCGCTCCTGAACGGAAATTCCATTCTCGATCACTTCAGTCATGCCGACGGGCCCGAACGCTCGGCCTGACTTTCTCTGCACCCTTGCCCTTGTGGAGCATCCCACGCGCCTTTCGCCCGGCTCTCGTCAAACCTCTGTAAACTCGCCCACGATGCTCTTTCTCAGCTACCCAACTGAGCTGGGGATCGCTCAGGATCGCAGGGTGGTTCGGGTCGAGCATGATAACTTCAAAATAATCATGGGTGCCGTCGTGGCCAAGCGGATAGGAGTTCAGAACCTCTAAATTAGGGTACTTCCGGGCTGCTCGCTCCTCCGCAATCAGTTGGATGCTCTTCTTGGGAACGAGCTTACGAACACCCATGCGCTTTGGTCGGCGTCCACGCCATGGTCGCACCTTGCGTCTACCTCCCTTTCGAACCCGGGCTCGAACGACGATGACACCTTGCTTCGCCTTATACCCAAGCGCACGAGCTCGATCTAGCCTAGTTGGGTGCTCGACACGCACTATAGCTGGGCCACGCCGCCACTCGCGCATTCGGCTGCGCATAAGCCTACCCAATTCTGCCGATTCATTTCTCAAGTACCTGTACATTATGACATCCTACTGAAGTGCATCTCTTATCTTTTGGACTATAATCATCGCTGCATCTCGCTGCGCTTCGCGCGTTGAAGCTCCAAGGTGTGGTGTGAGCACGACGTTTGGAAGCTTGAGTAGTGGGCTATCACTGGGCGGCTCCTGCCCGTAGACATCCAAGCAGGCCCCCGCAATTTTTTTGTTCTTCAACGCTTCAATCAACGCCGCTTCATCAACGATTCCACCACGCGAGGTGTTTATCAACACTGCGGTCGGTTTCATGAGTTCGAGTTCACTTTTTCCAATCATATTTCTGGTCTCAGGCACCAGTGGTACATGTAGAGTCACGAAATCCGATTCTTGAAACAAAGTGTTTAAATCGACGTACCTTGCTCCCGTCCGTTCGGCAAACTCCTGGTTTTTGATAATGTCATACAGTAGCAACTCCATCGTAAATGCCTTTGCCCTGTAGCCCACCTCCCTACCTATCTTCCCCGTGCCCACTATGCCAAGCGTTTTACCCCTTAATTCGGTACCCATGAGTTGAGACTTCTCCCATCTTCCAGCTTTCGTGCTCAAGTCCGCGTGCGGGAGATGCCTCGCAAATGACAACATGTGTCCGAGCACGAGCTCAGCGACTGCTATGGTTGGGGCTTCTGGAGAGTTGAGTACCTTGATCCTTCGCTTTTCGGCGGCTTTGACATCTATGTTGTCAAGCCCTACCCCTGCCCGGGCGATTATCTTGAGCTGTTTACCCGCATCGATTACATCTTTAGTTACCTTAGTCGCGCTTCGCACCACTAGAACATCATAACCCTTAACTTTCTCGAGTAGATCGGCTGGTTTCAGGCCCTTGGCCACCTCAACTTCCGCGAACTCACGCAGCGCCTTAAGACCATCTTCGTGGATGGGGTCCGTAACTAAGATTTTTGCCATGCCAATTCCCCTATTGCTCGAAGAAATTAAGCGAAACTTACTTATATCTGCGCAGGTTGCTTCATCCTCCAGTGAGTTGTCGGATGGTCGTCCTTAAACTAGTTCGGGCCTTGAGGTTAGCCAAAAGAATCTTCATACGGTACTTGCTTCGCACAGTCTTTAGGATTTGCGGAATCCAGAACGTCGGTCGCTTGATGAACTCCGCGTAGAAGCGGTCGATCATCCCGCAGAGTTCCGCTTCTTTCAAATGGGATGGAAAAACGTTGATCGCGGTAACTGCGTCTTCCCAATACTTCTCTTCATTAAGGTAGCCCTCGCGCACCGCTGTGTCCCATAGGTCCATTCCTGGCGAGAGCATTAGGACATTCATTTGCGGGAAGTCCATGCCTTTCAAGTTTAGAGCGAAATCTAAGGTCCGCTTGACATCTTCCCTAGTTTCGATTGGGGCGCCCACGATAAAGGAGCCTATGATGTTCTCGATGCCCGCTTCCTTACAGTTACGCATGGCTTTTCGGCTGAGTTCCGGCGAGATATTTTTCCCGTAATAGTTCAAGACTTTCTGGTTACCACTCTCCACTCCGAAATAAATCGTCTTGCAGCCAACGCGCGCGAACTTGCGCAGCACCTCGCGTGATGCTTGGTCAACCCTCCCCTCTGCCCAAAGGGTGAGCTTGATTCCCTTTTCCTTCAACATGTCACAAATTTTTTCCATTCTATTTCGGTCCAAGAGCAAATTGTCATCAACGAATCCAACTTCCTCGTAACCCTCCCCCTGCAGCATCTCCATCTCAGCTACAACAGCTTCTGGGGACCTGAACCTGACCTTTCGCAAGGAGAAGGCCGAGCAAGCGCAGTATCTGCAGTTGTAGGGACAACCCCGCGAGGTCAGCACGGTGCTGAACTTTCCGCTACTCCCTAGCATCCCAATCACTTCGGAGTGATACTCCTGCTCCAAAAGCGTTCGGTCAGGGAGGGGGAGTTCGTCGAGATTTTGGATGAATGGTCTCGGCGGCGTCTTGACCACTCCGCCGTTGTGCTTGAAAGCTATTCCTTCTATTTTCTTTATTTCATCGTTTCTCTCCAGAGCGTTGACGAGTTCCAAAAAGATTTGCTCGCCCTCGCCTAGCACGACGTAGTCAACGAAGGGGTACTTCGTTAGTAGTCTCTTATAGGTAAAAGTAGCGTGATAGTTGCCAAAAATTATTTTTAAATCTGGGAGTTCAGCCTTTATAGCGTGCGCTATTTTTATGCCCTGCTTGAAGGTCGGAGTGAGAGTACTCACTCCAAGCACTCCCGGATTCTCCCGTTTGGCCCGCTCGACGATTTTCTCGACCGGCAGCTGGATTCGTGCGTTATCGATGACTTTGACTTCGTGTTCGGATTTTTTTAGCATCGCTCCTAGGTAGAGCAAGCCCAGCGGGGGCCACGCCGCCTCGTTCTCTATACGTTCGACTCTTCCGGTGTTTGGATTAATGAGGACGACTTTCAACAACTCACCTTCCCTTAGCCGCGACTATCCTGATTACATCCCTCTCCTTGAGTTCGTAATCCTCACCCAGCCTTCGCTTCGAACGAGCGTCTATCGCGTGAATGAAAGACTCCCCGAGGTCGGTGTGGATCATGTAGGCAAACTCGCGGGCCGTCGTACCTTTCGGAACGAGGTATGTATCAGGAAGCACGTTGCCCTTCTTGTCCGTGAGTTTGTGCTCATCGTCGACGGGGTAAACTACGATTAGATTTAGCAGTTCATATATTGCCTTATCTACCACCTGTTGGACGCCCGTTGAGCCCCGCTTTTTTAACAGCGCACGGGTCATTTCAAGCGCCTTTTTTTGCTGCTCGTTTAGCTCCTCCGGTTTGAGAACCTCGAAATCGTCGCCGCCTGGCTCGTAGCTTATAAGCCCCTTCTCGCTCCCGCGTCGCAGAATGAGTTCGGCCTCCGAGCAAGTTGGGACCACGATGTACCCCCTCTGGCGCAAACGCTCGATATTCAGCTCGGTCTCCGGCATATCGGCTTTGTTCGCGGCGATCAAAATGGGCTTACTCGCCTTTCGAACTTCTGCCACGAATCGGAGCAAATCATCATCCGTCCATTTTTCTGGGTTCGAACGATCCACGCCTGCCTGCCGAAATGCTTGAACAACGTGATTTTCTTTTATCCCTAGCCCGCTTAGGCGCCCGGCTATCTCCTTAACCAAGTCGAGCTCCTCGTACTTCGCCCTGCGCGCGAACTTCGGCCAATCTTTCACGAGCAGGCTCCGCAACCATGCCGCGATTTCAACTTCGAGGAAATCTATATCTTGAACGGGATCGTGGGTACTTGGTGGGCAGGGTTTGCCCTCAGCGTCGGTTGCTCCGGCCGCGTCGATAATGTGGACTAATGCGGCTGCCATCCGAAGGTTGTCGAGGAAGCGATTGCCCAAGCCCCGCCCCATGTAGGCCCCCTCTACCAAGCCAGCGACATCGATTATCCGGATAGGCACGTACCGAACCCCATCAACGCACTTCGAATTTTGGGGGGTACAAGTCACCTTAAACTCGCGGCAGGGGCACGGGCTTCGCACGTAGGTGACGCCAACATTAGCATCAATTGTTGTAAAGGGGTAACCTGCCACTGGAGCATCCGCAAGCGTTGCGGCGTTGAAAAAGGTGGTCTTACCTGTATTTGGTTTACCTACGAGTCCCAATTCAAGCATGCCTAACCCTACTCGCTACACCAGTAGCAGCCGGACTTCCTTCGCTTGCCGAAGCTCTGTAGTCCACGCTCAGCCAACTGGGCGCGCAAATGCCGTGCATAATTAGGCTCGATTTTTCCGTTCTTCTCAAGAAAATTTATTATCTCAAGCGCTTGGGCATCGTTTTCGCAGCGTCGGATGAAATCTATGGCGGTTGGCTCATAACCATGCAAGCTGTGTGATGCTTTCTCAGCCTCTTTCACACTCGTTCGAACAGCTTGAATTTTGACTGTTCCGGCCCCGCCTAACTCTCCAGCTAAATTCGGATATTTCCTCCGGAATTCTTTGCGTGTGCGTTTGCTCATATTAAGACCTATTTGGGTTTCCACTCCCTCTTCTTCACGATAGGTTTTGCGTATATCATCATATTTGGCGGAACATCCTTGTAAACGACCACTCCTGGTCCAACAGCAGAATCCGGACCGATTTTCACGCCAACGTTTATCGTACAGTTGATGCCGGTTTTGACATTGTCGGCGATTATCGTTCCCAGCTTCCGTCTACCGCTGCTAACCACTTTACCGCCGACTTTCATTTTAATAGGCTTCTCGTCCAAACGCAAATTCGCGATGGTTGTTCCTGCTCCGAGGTTGCAATGACTCCCGATAACGCTGTCACCCGCGTACGAGAGGTGCCCGATGTGTGTATAATCCATGACGATACTGTTCTTTACCTCGACTGCGTTGCCAATCCTTACTTTGTCGCCTATACTCGTGCACGGCCTTATGAAACAATTTGGCCCGATGTCGCAATCCTTGCCGATGTAGGTTGGCCCCAAGATGTAGGAGCCCGAGCGAATTCGCGAGCCCTCTCCGATGTAAACGTTGTCTTCGATATAAGCGCCCCTCTCAACCTCGCCGTGTATTTCACCGTGCTGCCCTCGCAAGAAGTAATCGTTCGCCACCAGCAAATCCCATGGCCTGCCAATGTCGGCCCATAAATTGAGTGGTGAGGTGTGGATCGCTTTGCCACTGTTGATTAAAATTTGCATCGAGGCTGTTAGCTCGTACTCTCCTCGCTTGGATTTCTTAGTTTTCTTGATCGCGTCAAAAATTGTGGAATTGAAAATGTATATGCCCGCGTTCGCCAACCTGCTCTTGACCCGCTTCGGTTTCTCAACTATTTCGCTGACTTTTTCCCCTTTCAGAAAAACTATCCCGAACTGCTCGGGTTCATCGACCTCGATTATTGCCATGACCCCGCCAAAATTTTTGCTTGCCTTCTTTTTTTCGTAGCGTTTCAGGAGAGCATTGAGCGACTCTTGGTCAATCAGGGTGTCGCCATTCATCACGATAAAACTCTCTCCGCTCACGAAATCCTTAGCAAGCGAAACGGCGTTCGCTGTGCCGAGCAACTTCTTTTGATGTAAGTACTTGAGTTTCACTCCAAGCTCTGAGCCATCGCCATAGCGCTCGACTATTTGCTCTCGTCCGTAACCTACAACCATGGTGATTTCGTCGATGCCGGCTTTTTTCAGGAGCAAGAGCACGTGGTCGAGAGCGGGCTTTCCAGCCACAGGAAGCAGGAATTTTGGCTTCGTGAACGTGAGCGGGCGCATTCTAGTTCCGAGCCCCGCTGCAAGAACGACCGCTTTCACCGTTCATCCCAAATGTTAGTTGATGTCAGGCTAATAAAAACATGGTAAAGTTACTTATCAGCAATAGTTCACGGCCGTGCATTTTCCATCGTGGTTTTGCGAAACTTTTTCAGGACCGTGCATAGTAGTAAAATGATCTTGTTTACGTGAGAGCTTAGTGATAAAAAAGTTAAAAGTTAGTCTCGCACGATGCCACTCAATATTTTTACCGCCTTTTTAGAGATTTCCTTCGCTAGCTTCGAGGTCTTTCCTTCCACGGTCACGCGAATGTATGGCTCGGTTCCTGAAGGCCTGACGAGTACCCAACCGCTTTCGAACTCGAGCCTGACACCATCGATGGTAAGAATTCTCTTGACGTCCAGAAACCCTCGCTTTGCGTGAGTCTTGAATTTTTTCATCACATACGCCTTTTTCTCGTTCGGACATCCCATCTTTTTCCTCAAGGTCGGATACTCTGGTAGCATATCAAGCAATTCGGAAAGTTTCTTACCAGTTGAATCGAGTAATTCCAAAATTTTAATCGTTGCAAGAGGCCCGTCTGGCGCAAGGTGAACGCTGGGAAAAATCCAAGTGTTGCTGGGCTCCCCGCCGAAGACTGCTTCTTGTTTTTTAATTGCTGCCGCCACGCTGACGTCGCCAACACGCGTGCGCACTACCTTACCCCCTCGCTCAGTAACGCAATCATCAACGACGCTCGAAGCATCAACGGTCGTTACTACAACTTCCCCCTTTCGTCTGATCTGGTGGGCCGAAATTAACCCTAAGAGCTTGTCAGGCTGCGCAACCCTCCCAAGCTCGTCGACAGCGGCGGCTCGATCTGCATCACCATCGTGCGCGATGCCGAGATCGGCGCCAATTGATTTCACCACGCTGCAGAGCTCCCCCAGATTCTCAGGTGAGGGCTCGAGCCCGCGACCAGGGAAGAAGCCGTCTAGTTGCGAGTTCAACGTCACTACTTTGCAACCCAGCTTTCGAAGCAAGTAAGGCGTTACCACTGAGCCCGCCCCATTGCCGCAGTCGACCACGACTTTGTAGCTCCGCTTTAGCTTAACGGTGCCTACAATCTCGTCGATGTAGTCCGGCAGAACATTAACCGTCTCGACTTTTCCTATTCGGTTCCAAGCGGCAGGTTTCATTTGCTTGCCGAAGTAAATTCGTTCGATCGCTTCTTCCTGTTCAGGGGTGTAAGCCATCCCATCGCTGCCCCAGAACTTAATCCCGTTGTACTCGGGCGGGTTGTGCGAAGCGGTGATCATAACACCAGCTTTAGCTCTAAACTGCCGCACCGCGAAGCTCACGGCAGGAGTTGGGACTACACCTAATTTTATAACATCACAACCCCCCGAAAGCAGCCCCGATGTTAAGCAGCTCTCAATCATGTCGCTGGAGGTGCGGGGATCTTTGCCGAGGGCAACGCTACCCTCGCCCCTGAGATATGTTGCAAGCGCTAAACCGAGATCGAGCGCAAGCTCAGGAGTAAGTTGGTTTCCCACCACGCCTCGAACGCCAGAGGTACCGAAGAGCTTGCGCATGAAAATCGACTACTACGATGGCCCGGCCAAAACTTTCGTCTTCCAAACCTCGACTCGCTTAACCGGACAGTATTTCTTTGCTTCCTTATAGAGGTCGGCAGAGAGCTTCCCCAACACGACTTCCTGCACGAATTGGTCGAATGTTCGCTCACTAGCGCGGTCTTGAACAACCTTCCGCATGTCCCTGCGTATTGCTTCGAGCTGCGAGCTCTGGACACGACGGAGTGTTGTTATAATCGAGCTAACTCTAAGCCCGTAGCCGTCTTGTGTCGTCACAGTTGAAATGTCACTGATGCGTGTCGCCCGCCTGCGGATCTGGCTCCGGATGTAATCGCGAGCCATGTCGTGACTTATGAAACTGGTGAGTGCGCGGCCCTCCTCGACACCCTTCACTTGGAAGTATAGTTTGATGTGAGACTTCGAGAAGTCCTCGATGAGGTCACCCAGTGTAGTCTCGAATATCCGCCCGATAAGCTGACTCGAGTCGGAGGCGAGAGTTTCACCTATCTTTGCGTTGCCGAACATGGGAGGAGCGATGATGTCGTACCACCCTTTCTCCCGCCAAGACTTCTTCACGACCCGTTTCTTCTCTTCTGCCATTTACTCAACCATCTTCGAGGCTTGCGGCAACGGCTCGGTTCGCTTTCGCACGAGTTTCGGCCATCGCGAGGGATCGAACCCATGCTGTGCGAGAAAGCCTGCTACCCATCGCGTGGTGCCGAAGCCGCAGCAGCCCGTCCAAATCTCTTGTCCCTTAGCTTCCTTTATCTTAAAAGTTTCCACGAACTTCGCGCGGTGCACGTTGTAGGAACCCAGCTCCAGCCAATCCCCCTTGTAAGGCAGCGCCACCTCGAGGTCGTAAGTCGCTACCTTTCTCGAGTCGCTCACGTCGGCTTCGATGCCGCCCTCGCGCATGTAGAAGGGGGTCGCGACCGAGAGCTGCCACTCGAGCCCCAGCTCATCCACAAGTCCCAAACTTTTGTCCAATACTTTATCTCGAATCTTAACAGTATCACTCGGCTCACCGAGGAAGACGAACTCAATCCGCCTAAACTCTTGGGTTCGCACGAAGCCCTCTACGCCTCCTCCCTCCCATCGATAGGTCCACCCGCTGCGATCGAAGAGCTTAGCTGGCAGGTTTTCGAGTCGGATGCGACGACGACTGAAAATCTCATAGAATGGTTCGCACTGCGCAGGAGCGAGCACATAAGCGGGAGCCTTTAGCGCTTTATCTAGTTCCTCCACGGCCACCTGCTTTGTCAGCTTCAGCTTTTGCTTAAAATCTGTAAAAGCCTCAGGCTCACGTGGTGGAGGGCAAACATAATACATTCCCTCGGGCACCCCATCAAGGTAGCCCGGCATTCGCTGCATGACCTCCAGCGGGATGAGCTTTGGAAACATCGCCTCCTCGAAACCTAGTGGCACGGCGACCCGCTCGATGATGATGTCCTCGAGTGCTCGGAGCAGCTTAGTGTAGGGGGCGGCATAAATCCACTGCCCACGTCCTGGGAACTCGGATATCCAGCCCAGTCGCTTCGCCACTTTAAAGGGATCCTCCTTGAAGAGATGCTTGACGGATTTTCCCTTTTTGATGATTTTTGGTGCAACTACTCGAGCCGGCACGCGAGCGAGAATGTCCTCTACCATCGAAACGAGCCTGTCCACGACGCGCCCGCGCAAATCTGCCTCGCTTAACTCACGCAAAATCAGAATCACAGCCTGCTTTTCAACTTCTACCTTACACGGCAGGCCATCTAGTTCACGCTTCGCCTCTTCTGAAAGTTCAGCGAAAGGTAAGACGATGCGGTACTCCTGCGCCCCCACTGCACGGAGACCGAGCTTGTGCTTTTTACCCAGCTCCTCACCCAAGAGCTTGACGAGCCTGAATAAAGCATCATGCGCGCGAACATAACGGCCCGATTCAATCTCAAGCTCCAACTTCTTGCCGACGACGCGCCATTTAACAACACTCGCAGCCTCAGCCTCTTTACCTTTCGGAGCGCCCTTCAATAGGAGCGGCCTAGCTCCGGCTATCGCCGCTTTTATGTCGACTTCCGCTTGCTTGGCGTTGCGGCTAAAAGTACATTTCGCTTTAAGCTTGAATCGCAACCAATCTCCTAATTTCCATAAAATTCACGCCTATGAAAAGCTTCCGCCTTGAATCACGCTTTCAGCAGTTGATGTACACGCTAGCAAGTCGTCGAGCGTTGCCAATAGTGTCTCAATTTTGCCGTCAAGCTCTATCATGCTGACCACCTGCTTGCCTCGGGCCTCTGTCGCCACCTGAATACCTTTTGGGGCTTGATGGCTGTCCGGCCTTAGTGCAATTGCTATCGCATTCGAAATACCCACGCTTCCATAGGTGCATCTCACTTTCGCGCGCATTCGCATAAGCATCCTCCGTAGTTCATTCACTGCCTCCCGAGAGCGTTTGGTCGACCTTGACGATAAATTCGTCCATCCTTTCCCGTGGTATCCGAGCCGCGGCCGAGACATCGTGACCTCCGCCATTTCCTCCTACCGCTTTCGCAGCTTCAGCCAGAGTCCGTCCGACATCTACACCCTGCATCGCTAGTCTAGGGGTACTTCGGGCGGAGATCTTGAGCTCCTCCGCGCTAACTTCCGTGATCCCTAGAATCGGGCGGTCTGTGGTGACGAGCCCGGACTCTATCGCGAGCGCGAGCGCCTCACCCCCCATGGTCGAATCCACCTCACTGCCGAAGTACATGTACCTCAATCGCGGCGTGAGCTTGAAGGAGTCAAAGTGGGAGACGAGCCATTCCAGCACCTTCAGCATTTGCTCTTGGTGGCTGTT
>JABAOC010028469.1_pt2 | contig 22963 bp, 20 predicted proteins | sample 7062161 | NCBI WGS metagenome assembly JABAOC01 (sample SAMN14538625, study PRJNA623070) | marine sediment metagenome | biome: marine biome [ENVO:00000428]; feature: marine pelagic biome [ENVO:01000023]; material: deep marine sediment [ENVO:00002113] | place: India: Gulf of Khambhat ... | reverse complement strand
AAGGGATGGCCCTGCTGGAAAACGGGAAATGGTCTGGCGCTGCGCTAAAGGGCGGGCTTCTGGCTGTCATCTTCGATGCCCGCAGCAGAGGGTTTGCTCAGGGACTTCTCGAAGAAATTATGGAGACCTCCACTCAACACAAGTCGTGGATATATGGAAAAAGATAAGAAGATAATCACACGGCGAGATTTTATTCGTGCTGGCTCATGTGTTGCCATGGGAAGCCTCATGGGACTCCCGCTGTTGGCCCATTCATCCCCGAAAAGGCACGCGAAGAGCCGCGTGGTTCTAGTCCGGAATCGAAAGGCCCTGGACAACAATGGTTCTCCCAGGCCCGATGTCTTGCAGGACATGTTGGACCAGGCGGTAACTACCCTCCTTGACGCAACTGATCCCGTGTCGGCATGGGAGCAACTGGTTGGACCCACGGATATCGTTGGCATTAAGAGTAACGTCTGGTATCATCTCCCTACCCCGAGGCCGCTTGAGAGTGCCATCTCTAAGCGCCTTCTGGATGCGGGCGTCAGTAAAGAAAATGTGAGTGCCGATGATCGGGGGGTGCGTAAGAACCCTGTGTTCACTCATTCCACGGCCCTCATCAACGTCCGCCCTATGAGGACCCACCACTGGTCAGGCCTTGGCACGCTCCTCAAGAATTACATCATGTTCGTCCGCTGGCCTTTTAGGTACCACGGCAATGCCTGCGAGGACCTTGGCACCATTTGGCACCTGCCTCGTGTCAAGGGCAAGACCCGCCTTAATATTCTGGTGATGTTGACCCCCCTGTTTCATGGCATCGGGCCCCACCACTTCAGCAGACGCCACACGTGGCACTACTCGGGCCTCATCGTGAGCACCGATCCGGTAGCTGCCGACGCCACGGGAGCTAGGATTATACAGGCCAAACGCGATATCTTCTTCGGCAAGGAGAGTCCCATCAGTCCCCCTCCTCACCACATTGCCAAAGCAGATACCCGCTTCGGGCTGGGGAATAGCCATCCCGACCTGATCGAACTCGTCAAGCTGGGGTGGGAAAGGGATGCGTTGATCTAGCTTCAGGGGATTTGGCTGGTCTTATCTTTCAACTCCCGCCAAGTACGCTGGAATTTTGCTTCATTGCAAGGAACCCGGATATATTTGGGGAGCTTTCTTGTCAAGATTCATGTTTAGTGGAAATATTTTGTTACATGGTTAGACTGACAAGTCGTTGGCAGAGGCACTAGATATTGTATCTCCTGCTTTTGTGTGTGGATTAAATTGTGGTTTCGCCGTCATTTGGGCCTCCCCGTCTCCCGTCGTCCCGATACCCAGGTCAGATCTAGTTAATCGTATCACAAAAATTTTAATTTTTTTCTTGACAAGGGGAATTTTTTTCTACAGAGTGTCATAAAGTGGTATAAAGTGGGACAAAATGATGGAAAATACTCCAGCGGATTTGTTCGAGGGCAGATCAAGGCATACACTTGATGAGAAGGGAAGATTGGCGATCCCTGCTCGGTTCAAGGAGATCCTAAAAAAGAGGGGCGATTCATCCCTTGTCGTTACCAATCTCAGCACCTGTTTGGTGGCCTTCGCCAGGGACGACTGGCAGAGGATAAAGGAAAAGGCTGTTGAGTTGCCACTCTTTGATGCTGCGGCGAACACCTATATCCGCTACTTTATCTCCGGTGCCGTAGAGTGTCCACTAAGACAGGGGCGGATCCTGATTTCTCCAGATCTGAGGGAATTGGCTGGATTAAGCAAAGAAGTCGTGTTGGTCGGCCATCTCACCAGGTTTGAGATCTGGGATAGGGCCAGATGGGAGGAAGAGTTTGAGAGGGCCAAGGACGCTTTTCCAAGGATCAGCCAATCCCTTACTGATCTTGGAATTTGACAGGGGGAGACGATGATCATGGCTCATCAACCGGTAATGGTTGATGAGGTTATTGCATATTTGGTTACGACACCTGAGGGGATATACGTTGACGGCACGGTTGGTACTGGTGGGCATAGCCTGGAGATCTGTAAAAGGATAGCTCCCAAGGGAAGGTTGATTTGTTTGGACATCGATAGTGCATCACTACAATTAGCCAGAAAAAGGCTTGCGCTTTTTGGTGACAGGGTCAAGATAATCAAGGAAAGCTACGTTGACTTAGATAAGGTGCTGAAGGGAATTGACGTTCAGAGGGTAAACGGCATTTTTCTAGATCTTGGTATGTCATCATATCAGGTTGAGTCATCGGGTAGAGGTTTCAGTTTTATGAAGGATGAACCTCTGGATATGAGAATGGACCAAGAAAGGACCGGCACTGCCAGCGAACTAGTTAACACCATTTCCATGGAAAGGTTGCGGGGACTTCTCCGGGATTATGCCGAGGAAAGATGGGCCAAATTGATTGCCCGGGCCGTTGTAGAGGAAAGGCGAAAGGCGCCTATAAGCTCAAGCCTTCGATTAGCAAGGCTTGTTGAAACTACGATTCCCCGCAGACATCATCCTCGGAAAAGACATCCAGCTACCAAGACGTTTCAGGCCATCAGGATTGCTGTCAATAGAGAGCTCCAGAATATAGCTGAATTCTTGGAGAAGGCACCTCTCCTGCTTGTCAATGGGGGGAGGTTAGCGGTGATATCGTATCATTCATTGGAGGATAGGCTGGTTAAACAGGCCTTCCGCCGCTGGGAGAGAGAGGAGGGCACCAGACCTCCACTTATGAGATCCTTGGAGAAGAAGGGGCTTAAGCCGAGTCAGGCAGAGATGGATCGCAACCCACGATCCAGAAGCGCTATCATGAGGGTAGCGGAAAGGGATTAAGGTGAAGGGAAGAAAACAGGGCTCTTTAAGGCTATTCCACTTTCTCGTAATCATGTTTTTTCTACTTCTGTCAGCGGGGATTTCTCATGTCTGGTTGAATTTTAACAGGACCCAGATGGGCTATACGCTGAGCCAGTTAAAGAAGGAGATAACGCAACTCGAGGACCGCAACCGAAAGTTGATGTTAGAGATAGCCTTTCTAAAATCCCCTGAGAATTTGGAAAAGAGGGCACTCAAGGAATTCGGCCTAATACACCCCCTGCCTCACCAGGTAATCTACTTGCCATGAGGACCAAGTATAAAAAGTGGGTAAAGATGAGGATCTATGTAACGGGGATCTGTTTTCTCCTTGTCTTCTGCGTCGTCTTCTTAAGGGCATATCAACTTCAGATCCTTGAAGGGGCTCGGCTTTCATCTCTGGCAAGGGAAGGCTATACAGGAATGCGCACCCTTACTACCCAAAGAGGGGCCATTTTCGACAGGAATGGGAATGTGTTGGCCTTGAGTATTGAGGTAGGCTCCATATACGGCTATCCAAAACGGATAAAGGATGCGCCCAAGGCAGCAACCCTTCTTGCCAGCGCCCTTGAAATGGATCGAATGGATGTACTGAAAAAACTTCGTAGTAGTCGTTCCTTTGCGTGGATAAAGAGAAAGGCAACTCCGGAGGAGATTAAGAGGGTTAGAGAGCTTGACCTCACCGGCATTGGCTTTACCAAGGAGAGCAGGCGCTACTATCCCTGCATAGAAACAGGTGCTCATGTTATAGGATTTGCAAGCCAGGATAATAACGGCCTTGAGGGCATAGAGTTACAATATAATGGGTATTTGGAGGCACAGGAAATAAGGCTCAAGAGGATCCATGATGCCCTTGGCAGGCCTCTTGTCTTTGATGGATCAGGGAGGGATCGACAGGGTCCGTTCGATCTCATCTTAACCCTGGATAAGGAGATAAGCTATAGGGCCCAGATGGTCCTAAGGAAGGCTGTGGAAAGATCAGGGGCAAGGAGTGGCGTCTGCATAGTGATGAGGCCCCAGACGGGCGAGATCTTGGCTATGGCAGTAGTGCCGGAATTTAACCCAAATATCTTCTGGCAGTTTCGGCCCTCTGAATGGAGGAATAGGGCGGTTACCGACTGCTTTGAACCGGGATCTACATTCAAGGCTTTTCTTTTGGCTGCTGCCATAGAGGGAGATGTAATTACCCCGGAAACAGTCCTTAACTGTGAAGATGGCCGTTACACTATTGGCAATAGGATCATAAGTGATCGTCGCCGCTACGGGATGTTGCGGGTAAGTGAAATAATCAAATTCTCCAGCAACATAGGGGCGATAAAGATAGGCCAGAGGCTTGGAGCAAGGCAGTTCCACTACTATATGAAAAGATTTGGTTTTGGTGAGCGGACAGGGATAGATTTCCCAGGTGAAACAACGGGAATTCTAAGGCCCATCGAAGCCACGAGCGTTTTTGGACAAAATACCCTCTATTTTGGTCAGGGTATATCAGTCTCTCCCCTTCAACTTGCCGTTGCCTTTGGGGCGATAGCCAATGGCGGGCATCTCATGAGGCCCTATCTGGTGAAGTCAATCGTTGATCAGGGGAATAAGACAATAAGGGAGTTCTATCCGGTAGTCAGGAGACAGGTCATATCGCATGAGACAGCGCGGAGGGTAAGAGGGATACTTGAGGACGTGGTGGGAAGGGACGGAACTGCTCCCAAGGCTGCGATAGAGGGATATCATGTAGCGGGCAAAACGGGTACGGCACAAAAGGTCGATCCGATCAAGAAGACCTATTCGAATGAGAAATTTGTGTCCTTTTTTGCCGGCCTTGCCCCATCAGATTCACCTGCTATAGTGATTTTGGTAGCCCTTGATGAACCAAAGGGGAGGCCATCTGGGGGAATCGTCGCGGCCCCTGTTTTTCGTGAGATTGGATGCTGGACGCTCAATCACCTCAATGTAACCCCGTCACTGCAGCGAGATCCTTCGTATCCTGCAGTTAAAGTGGAAACAGTAGTGCGTAATCCCGATGTGCCCGGCTCAATACCAGATCTCAGGGGACTTGGAGTAAGAGATGTATTGAGGAGGGCAAGGGGATTGGGCGTGGAGGTGGTCGTTAAGGGAAGCGGGCTGGCTGCGGAACAAAGTCCAGCACCCGGTACACCTTTAGAAAACCAGAGGCTGCTCACGGTTACATTCAGGCCCCCTTGTTGATGGAGTCTATTGGGTCTGTTGAGTTCAATGGGTTAGAATTATTCGGGGTATACGGACAATTATCAAGGGTCACTATTTGATTATGAGACTTGATCACTTGCTGAGAGGGCTCACTATCCTGAACCTCCACGGAGAGACAGATACTGAGGTCAATGGCATAACCTGCGATTCTCGGGCTGTCAAAAAGGGTTACCTGTTTGTGGCCCTCAGGGGCAGCAGTCAAGACGGACATCGGTACGTGGCTCATGCCGTTGCAAGAGGTGCCCATGCAATAGTGACAGAAAATGTCCAAACGGTATTTAGAGGTGCTACTACTGTCAAGCTACCGGATACGCGGGCTGCCCTTTCCGAGCTGGCTGCCCGGTTTTATCAGTACCCTGCGAGGGGTATGAAGCTGATAGGCATCACGGGCACTAACGGGAAGACAACGACAAGTTACCTCCTGGAGTCGATATTAAAAGAGCGGGGCATTACGGTAGGGGTTATTGGGAGTATCAGTTACAGGTTCAAGGGAAAATCACTCAGGGCATCGCTGACGACACCTGAATCAACTGATCTGATGGGGATTATGCGTGAGATGAGAGATGCTGGTGTGACCCATATCGTAGTGGAGGTATCATCGCACTCTCTTCATCAGGGAAGGACCAGGGGATTACAGTGGTCAAGGGCACTATTTACGAACTTTTCAAGGGACCATCTCGATTATCACGGGACAATGGAGGAGTATTTTAAGGCAAAATCCCTGCTCTTTGATTCGTTGGGAGAGGAGGGGGATACGGATGAAGTCAGGGCAGTAATCAACATCGATGACCCAAAGGGTCGGGTATTAGAAAAGATAACAACGGTTCCTGTTGTGAGCTATGGTCTTGGGGATAATTGTCTGCTCAGGGCAACCCATATTCAGTCAGACTCCAGGGGACTGCGTTTTAGACTGGTTACCCCCTCGGGGGATATACCCATTAGCTCATCTCTTTTGGGCCAGATAAATGCGTATAACATACTGGGGGCTGCTGCCACTGCCTTTAGTCTCAACATAGACCTGGAGGTTATTGCAAGGGGCATTAGCAGGCTTGCGGATATTCCCGGCAGGCTTCAGCCTGTAAAGAACAAGAGAGGACTTTCCCTGTTTGTCGATTATGCCCACAGCCCCGATGCACTGGAAAAGGCGCTTCAGACATTGAGACCGCTTGCCAAAGGGGACCTGATTACAGTCTTCGGGTGTGGAGGCGACAGGGACAGGGGCAAGAGACCAGATATGGGCAGGGCTGCAGGGAACTACAGTGATTTGGTCGTAATTACCTCAGACAACCCGAGGGGAGAGGACCCCGCGGAGATCGCCCGGGATACTGAACGCGGCATAAAGGGATCAGGGTTAAAGAAGATCAAATTAGGCCTGCCAGGAAGGGGAAAGGGCTATGCAATTATCTTGGACAGAAGGAAGGCTATCCAGGCCGCCATCAATAGAGCCAAGGGAGAAGATGTTGTTTTGATCGCTGGTAAGGGGCATGAAGACTACCAGATTGTTGGACGCAGAAAGAGACATTTCGATGATGTAGAGGAGGCAGCCCTGGCAGCCAGTTAGAGGTGATTGGATGGGCGTAAACTGGGGAGAGATAACTGTTGAGGAGATAGCTTCGGCACTAGGTGGGAGGCAAATATCTGGCTCAGCCGACAAACGCGTGAGAGGTCTTTCAACTGATACGAGGAAGATGGCCCCTGGCCACCTATTTCTGGCGCTCAGGGGTGAGAGATACGATGGTCATGATTTTTTGGCCGAGGCAATTAATGCCGCAGCTGCTGGCCTCATTGTGCAGTCCGAGAGGGCTATACCCGAGGAGCTTAGGGGCAACAACCTGGTTGTCATTACCGTCTCATCGACCCTCAAGGCCCTGGGTGATCTGGCCCAGTGGTGGCGAAGGCAATGGGGAGGCAGGGTCGTTGCCATAACCGGAAGCAATGGCAAGAGTACCACAAAGGAGATGGCTGGGTCGATTCTCTCTCTAAAGGCGAATACCATGAAGAGCCCTGGTAATTTCAATAACCTCATCGGCCTACCGTTGACGATCTTATCATTAGAAGAGAATCATAAGATGGCTGTCTTAGAGATGGGAATGAACAAGCCCGGTGAGATTGCAAGGCTCACCGAGATTGCCAGGCCCGATATAGGATTGATAACCAATGTTGCAAGGGCCCATCTAGAGGGAGTAGGCGGTTTACAGGGGGTAGTGAGGGCCAAGGCTGAGCTTCTCGGGATGATGCCGAAGGGGTCAACCGCGATCCTAAACGGAGATGATGAGCTCACAGCAGGGCTGGCCTCAACATTTCGAGGACCCGTAGTTACCTTTGGATTGGGTAAGATGAATCAGGTGAGGGCTGGAAATATAAGGAAGATCGCTGACAGTACCCAGGCCTTCACCCTCTCCATGAATAGTGAGAGCATACGGGCAAAGATTAATCTCGCCGGAATCCATAATGTCTTCAATGCATTGGGTGGAGCGGCCGTTGCATTTTGCTTATCTGTATCAAAAGAACTCATTGCCCAGGGGTTAGAGGATTTCAGGCCACTTCAGGGCCGCTTTCAGATTATGGATCTGAATGGGGGTATCCGGATTATCGATGATACCTATAATGCCAATCCGTCATCCCTCGGGGCAGCCCTCAAGACAATCAAGGAGTTGAAGGGGAAGGATCAGGGCTTGGTGGTAGGGCTTGGAGAAATGATGGAGCTGGGTGAGGAGACCCCAAAATACCATTTTGATGCAGGTCAACTCATAGCTGCTATGGGGGCCAGATACCTCGTCGTGCTAGGTGAACATGGCCAACAGGTTATCGAGGGGGCACGCAAAGGGAGTATGAATGCAGCTCAGACACAACTTGCAACTACTCATGCGGAGATGAGCGATGCAATAAAGGCGCAGGTAAGGGAGGGTGACATCCTCTTCCTGAAGGGTTCAAGAAAGATGGCCCTGGATAAGGTAGTTGAGGGTATAAAGGGATATTTCGGAGTAAGGAGGAGATACAGGAATGCTCTATAAGCTGATTTATTACTTCCATACCTATTACTCCTTCCTGAATGTATTTAGATACATAACCTTTAGGACTATCTACGCAACCCTGACCGCCCTTCTTTTCTCGCTACTTCTCGGGTACTGGATCATTCCGAAGCTGAGGGAGCTCCAGATTGGTCAGTACATCAGAGATGATGGACCCCCAGAGCACAAGGATAAGGCAGGAACTCCAACTATGGGGGGATCCTTTCTATTGGTTTCAATCGTTATATGCTCCCTTCTTTGGGTGGAGCCGAGCAATCTATATATCTGGCTGGTCCTGTTTATTGCTGTCTTATTTGGTGGCATTGGCTTTCTGGATGATTATCTCAAGATGATACGAAAGAGCAGCAAGGGCCTGAGGGTGTGGAGCAAATTATCCATGCAGGTCGGAATTGCCTTGTTTGTCGGGATAGTGCTGTACCGATCGAGCGGCTTTGATTCCAGGCTCAGTTTCCCGTTCTTTAAGAATTTCTTACCCGATCTTGGCATGGGTTACCTCATCCTGGTTGTCTTGGTTGTGGTAGGTACGTCAAATGCGGTTAACCTCACCGACGGATTGGATGGGCTGGCCATTGGCCCAATCATAATCGCCTTCCTGAGCTATCTCGTGTTTTCCTATCTAGCTGGGCATATAAAGATCGCCCATTACCTGCAGATCCCATACGTGAGCGGTGCGGGTGAACTTTCCGTGATTTGCGGTGCCGTAGTAGGGGCAGGCATGGGGTTCTTATGGTACAACAGCTATCCTGCTCAGGTATTTATGGGCGATGCGGGCTCCCTCTCCTTGGGTGCTGCCTTGGGGATGATAGCCGTAATTTGCAAGCAGGAGATAACCCTTCTCCTTGTTGGCGGCCTTTTTGTGGTTGAGGCCCTGTCAGTGATCTTGCAGGTTGGCTTCTTTAAGCTCACTGGTGGCAGGCGCGTATTCAGGATGGCCCCAATACATCACCACTTTGAGCTAAAGGGGTGGCCAGAGCCAAAGGTGACCGTCCGGTTCTGGATTATAGCGATTGTGCTCGCACTGCTTTCCATGAGTACACTCAAGTTGAGGTAATTGCAGTGGGTGCGGCGAGGGCAATGACGCTATCCGGCAGAAGGACTCTGGTGGTAGGGCTAGGTGAAAGTGGCCTTGCAGCGGCCAGGTGGCTTGTCACGCAGGGTAGCCGCGTAACTGTCAGTGAACAGCAAAGGGTGTCTGATTTGGATAAAGCTATCTTAGGCGATCTCCTCAAATCAGGCATTGAGCTTGAGCTCGGCGGACATAAGGTGAAGACCTTTACGGAGACTGATTTAATTGTCGTCAGCCCTGGCGTCCCCCTTGACATCAAACCCCTTGCCGAGGCGACGGAAAAGGGGATCCCTATTATAGGGGAGATGGAGCTCGCCAGCAGGTATCTGAAAACGCCATCCATAGCTGTAACGGGGACAAATGGTAAGTCAACGGTCGTCCATCTGATTGGTGATATGCTCCTCAAGGGGGGGAGAAATGTCTTCGTTGGCGGAAATATCGGCCGTCCCCTCACTCATTACATAGGGGGAGAACAGAGGGCCGATTACGTGGTCTTAGAAGTAAGCAGCTTTCAACTCGATACCATTCAAACCTTTTCCCCCCTTGTGGCCCTCATCCTCAATGTAAGCCCGGATCATCTCGACCGGTATGCGGACTATGACGCTTATATAAGGTCCAAAGAGAGGATATCTGCAAACCAAGGGCGAGGGCAAACCCTCATCTTAAATAACGATGACCCTGTGCTGAGGAAGTTACAGCCCAAAGATGGACCTACTGTACTGAGGTATGGATTGAAAGCGAGACAGGGCCGACACGCATTTTTAGATAATGGACAGATCAAGGCGAGGCTTCCAGGGGGGGAGACGATTGCCTTAAGCCTTGAAGGGTTTTCACTGCCCGGAGACCACAATAGGGCGAATGTGATGGCCGCAACCCTCACATCTCTGGCCCTCAGGGTGTCTCCCGGTGCTATACAGGAAGCGCTCGACCATTTTAGGGGTTTGCCCCATAGGACTGAACTTGTGGACACGGTAGGAGGGGTAGTCTTCTATGACGATTCAAAGGCCACCAACGTAGACGCGGCCATAAAGTCTATTGCGAGCTTTTCCGGGCCAGTTGTGCTGATCGCAGGGGGTAGGCATAAGGGCAGTGACTATGCCGACCTTGTTGAGGCAGCCTCTCAGAGGATTAAGGGGGCTGTTTTTTTGGGAGAGGCCAGTTGCCTTTTGGCAGAGGCATTTGGTGATAAAATACCGTGGTGTAAGGCAGCCACTATGACTGATGCGGTATCCCTTGCATTTGATCAGGCCCGGGAAGGAGACGTGGTTCTTCTTGCTCCTGCCTGTTCTAGCTTTGACATGTTCAGGGACTTCAGACACAGGGGTGCGGCCTTCAGAGAGGCAGTGAGGAGATTAAAGAATGGTGCCCAGGGGAAAGCCCCTTCATAACTACGAGCCTATTATGCTCATCTCTGTTTTCCTGTTACTCGGTATTGGATTGGTTGCAGTCTATAGCGCCAGTTCAGTGCTTGCGGAGCAGAGGTTTGGAGATCACTATTACTATCTCAAAAGGCAGGGTATCTTCTGTCTGTTTGGTCTCCTGGTCATGATCCTCGCACACAATACCAACTACCTCTTTTATAGAAGACTGGCCTACTTTTTTCTTGGCTCCAGTTTGATCTTATTGGCCTTGCTGCTTGTCCCGGGCTTTGGAGTTAAGGTTGGGGGTGCCCAGAGGTGGTTCAGATTGGGCTTTATCTCCATGCAGCCATCAGAGGTAGCCAAGTTGTCTCTGGCCATATTCGTGGCCTATAGCATGAGCAAGAACGCTGAGAGCATGGGGACGTTTTCTCATGGTTTTCTTCCACACTTAGCCGTGGCAGCGATCTTTATGACCCTCATCCTTCTCCAGCCAGATCTCGGGACGGCCATAATCATAGGAGTGTGGATGCTGATCCTTCTCTTTATAGGTGGTGTGAATGTGGCACAGCTCTTCCTTCTGTTAGGCCTCATAAGCCCTGTTGTCTTTTACCTGATATCCCATACCGCGTACAGGCTTAACCGATGGTGGGCATTCTTAAACCCATGGGAGGATCCCCAGGGATTTGGCTTCCAGATAATCCACTCCTTTCTTGCCTTTGGTTCAGGGGGGCTCTTGGGAGTGGGGATTGGCAATAGCAAGCAAAAGCTCTTTTATCTGCCAGAGCCCCATACGGATTTTATCCTGGCAATAATAGCTGAGGAAATAGGTTTTATAGGGGTGAGCGTTTTATTAATCCTGTTTGCCATTGTTGTCGCAAGGGGTATCAAGATCGCTTTAGATGCCCCGGAGCTTTTCGGGGCCTACCTCGCCATGGGGATAAGTTGTATGTTGGGGCTGCAGGTACTCGTTAATATGGGGGTAGTAATGGCCCTTTTGCCCACTAAGGGTTTAACGCTTCCATTTATAAGCTACGGCGGGTCCTCTCTCGTCGTTAGTCTCCTGGGCGTGGGCATACTGATGAACATATCGAAAAGGTCCAGGCCCAACCCCTGCGTGGGGCAGACTGTTAGAATGGTCGGAGCCAAATGACCGTTAGACAAAGAGGGGAAGGTGTAAGGGTGATAATCGCTGGGGGCGGCACGGGCGGCCATCTATTCCCAGGGATAGTAATTGCCAGGGAGCTGAAAAAGAGGCTTGATGAAATATATATCCTCTTTGTCACTGGCAAGAGGAAGATGGAGAGGGAGATCCTTTTGAAGGCCGGATTTGAGGCAAGGTCAATTGATGTCGAAGGCGTGCTGGGTAAGGGTCTTTTACCGAGGTTAAGGGCCCTCGTTAAGGTGCTTATAGGCTCAGCCCAGTCCATTTCCATCATGAGGGAATTCAGGCCGCATTTGATAGTTGGTGTAGGTGGTTATTCTTCTGGGCCTGTGTGCCTGGTTGCCTGGTTTCTCAGAATACCCACTGCTATTCATGAGCAAAACTCCTTTCCAGGCCTTACAAACAGGATTCTAGCCCCGCTCGTCAAGAAGGTGTTTATATCCTTTGAGGAAACCAGGAAATTTCTCAAGAGGGGAGATCTCTTTTTGAGCGGAAACCCAATACGGGATGACCTCATGCACCTGCCACGATTTCCAGGGAGGGATAATGGGAGGTTTGTCATCCTGGTCACGGGCGGAAGTCAGGGTGCCAGGGCGATAAACAGGGCAGTCGTTGCTGCCCTCAAGGAATTGAAGAAAGCCGGCCTTTCTCCCTTTGTGATCCATCAAACGGGGGGGGAAGATCTGGGAAGGGTAACCCATGATTACCGTACCCTTGGGATTGAAGGAGAAGTAAAGGCATTCATACAGGATATGGCCTCTGCCTATGCAAGAGCTGACCTGGTTGTCTGCCGGGCGGGTGCAACCACCATTGCTGAATTGGCTGCCCTGGGAAAGCCATCCATCCTCATACCCTTTCCCTACGCAGCTCATAAACACCAGGACATTAACGCTCGGGCATTGGTGGCAACCGGCGGAGCAGATATGATACTGGAAAGCGATCTTACCGGTAAGGCCCTTGCCTGGAGGATTAGAAGGTATATGGAAGACAGAGAGGAGCTCAAAAAAATGTCATCTCTGGCCCTGAGGGCCGGAAGACCAAGGGCAGGGGAAGTCATAGCTGAAAAGGTGATGGAGCTAATAGGTGGGAAATGAAGGTCTTCGGCAAGGTAAGACACATCCATCTAGTCGGCATTGGCGGAATTGGAATGAGCGGTATAGCCGAGCTTCTGCTTAACTTGGGCTACCGCGTCAGCGGGTCGGATATCAGAAAGACCGAGGTAACGGAGCGCCTCTCGGATCTCGGCGGGAGGGTATTTATCGGGCACAGGCCTCAAAATGTGGAGGGGGCCGATGTTGTGGTCTTCTCTTCGGCAGTGAAGGACGATAACCAGGAGATAGTCGAGGCACGAGAACGATCAACCCCCGTAATACCAAGGGCAGAGATGCTGGCTGAACTGATGAGGCTCAAGTACAGTATTGCCGTAGCAGGATCACATGGAAAGACTACCACTACCAGCATGATTGCCTCGATCTTGACCAACGGTGGTTTAGACCCGACCGTTATTATAGGTGGGAGATTGAATCAGTGGGGAGGCTCAAATGCGAGGTTAGGAAATAGCGATTTCCTCGTGGCCGAGGCGGATGAGAGCGACGGTTCATTTCTCGCCCTCTTACCGAGCATGGCTGTCGTTACCAATATAGATTATGAACATATAGATTTCTACCGCAACATGGACAATCTCAGGAGGACATTTGTGGATTTTATTAACAAGGTCCCCTTTTACGGCAGGGCTGTCCTTTGTCTTGACGACAAGGAGGTCCAGGGATTAATCCCGAGCCTCAAGAAGAGTTATCTGACCTATGGGCTGAATCCTCAATCGGACATAAGGGCCACCGAGGTATCAAAGGAAGGGCTGAACACCAGTTTTGTAGTCACCTTTAAGAATAAGTCGGTGGGTCAGATCACGATCTGCACGCCCGGAGACCATAATGTGCTGAATGCCCTGGCAGCGGTAGGGGTGGGGTTGGAGCTTGATATTGACTTTGAACGCATGAAAGAGGGTCTCAAGGATCTTGGCGGGCTTAAGAGGCGTTTTGAGATAAGGGACGAAAGGGGCGGCATCATATTTCTGGATGATTATGGTCATCACCCTACGGAGATCGTAGCGACCATAAGCGCGGCCAAGGAATGCTGGCCTGATCGAAGACTGGTGGTTGTCTTTCAACCTCACAGGTATACGAGGACAAGGGATTTGTATGATCAGTTCGTGGTCTCCTTTAACCAAGCTGATTTCCTGCTCATTACCCCTCTCTACGGTGCAGGCGAAGAACCGATACAGGGCGTCGATAGCAAGTCCCTCTATCAGGGGATAAAAGAGCATGGCCACAGGGCGGTTACCTTTTGCCCCAGCAGGGAGGATAGTATAACTTGTCTCCTCGATGAAGTGGGACCTGGTGATGTGGTTTTAACGCTCGGCGCTGGCGACATACACCTTGTGGGGGCAGAGTTACTGAAACAAATTGACAGCTGAACAATTGCGGGGGCGAGAGGCTAAGGGCACCTGAAAATGGATATTGATGTGAAGAAGAGGATGAAGGAGATCGGAGGCGAGGCCGTCCTGTTCGATGTCCCGATGGGTGACTACACGACATTCAGGGTTGGGGGCAATGTGGAGGCACTGTACAGGGCCGGCAATCTGGAGGAGTTAAGGGAGATGATCGCCTTTCTCAGGGATGTGGGGATCCCATATCTACCCATGGGGGCGGGAAGTAACCTCCTCGTGGGGGACGGGGGGCTGGATGGAGTAGCGATTATCCTGGATGGGTCCTTTGCCTCAATTGAGTATACCACCGCGGCAGCACCATCTGTCCTGGCGGGTTCCGGTTTGCAGTTAAGTTACCTCGTGAGCTTTTGCACGGAAAGGGGCCTTGGCGGCGTGGAATTTCTGGCGGGAATTCCAGGGACCGTGGGTGGAGCAGTGGCCATGAATGCGGGAAGCAGGGGCCAGGAGATGCAAGGTGTGATCGGGGAGATAACAGTCCTGACCAGGGAGGGAATAGCAGAACGGAGAGATGGCCCAACCCTGAGCTTTAGGTACAGGGGGCTTGATTTAAGCGATGGGGAGATAATCCTCAATGCAACCCTGGATCTACGATTCGATAAACCTGCTTCAATCAGGAAAAGGGTCGCCTCTCACATGAAATGGAGGGGAGAGCGATTTCCCCTTGATATGCCATGTGCCGGGTCTGTGTTCAGGAACCCGGAGGGTGACTCCGCAGGCCGATTGATCGATGCGGTCGGCTTAAAGGGCAGGAGGATAGGAGGGGCAATGATATCACCCAAGCATGCCAATTTCATTGTGAATACAAAGGGGGCATCGGTAGCCGATATATTGGCACTTATGGATCTGGCTGTGTGCAAGGTCAGGGAGGCGTTTAATATCCAATTGATTCCTGAGATAGAGGTAGTGGGTAAGAGGTGAAAAGACGTTCCGTACTGGATAGCCAATCGGTAAAGAGGGGTCGGAAGAGCGGTTCCTTCCTGTTCAGGAGGAGCTTGGGCCAGTTAGGTTTTGGCTTGATTAAGATGTTTCTCTTCATCTTAGGGGTAGGGGGTCTTTCCTTGGCCTGTATTTCCGGATCACAGTTTATCAGCTCCTCGCCCTATTTTGGATTGCGTAATATCGTTGTGACAGGAGTCACCGATGACGTAAGGGAAGAGGTGGTCAGGCTGTCGGGCCTTAAGGGAGGGGAGAGTCTTCTGCGTATTTATCCGGCTGCAATTAAGGGGAATATCGAGGCCCATCCATGGGTGAAATCCGCCCACCTCAAGAAACAATTTCCCCATACCCTTCATATAGAGGCGGAAAACGAAGAGCCGGTGGCAGTGGTGCTATTAGAGCGGATGTACCTCATGGATAGGGAGGGGATCATATTTAAAGAGGTCGAAAGGGATGATTCAGTTGATTTCCCCGTAGTTACTGGCCTGTCCACGGGCGATGGAAAAAATGGAGCATGGCTTAAGGAGGTCGCATCTGTTTTAAGTGCCTTCCCCTCAGCGAATACTCCCATATCCGCAAGAGAGGTATCAGAGATCCATGTGGAGGCGGATGGAGCGCTTTCCATCTATTTCAACCAACTCCCATTTAAGGTCTTTTTTGGAAGGGATGATTTCGTCAGAAAAATCGGTTCATTAAGGCATGTTATGGAACATCTCAGGGCAAGTCATAGGCTCCATCAGGCCAGATCAATAGATTTGAGTTCCTCTGACAGGGCCGTGGTCGCATTTAACGGGAGGGTAGTTTAGTTGGCTGGAAAGCTTGATGAGCCTCGCAATAAGTGCCGGATGAAACATAAAGGGGGTTGCTGATAATGGAGGAATTAATTGTAGGCCTTGACATAGGCACGAGTAAGATCTGTTGCGTAGTTGGGGAGGTGAGGCCTGACCGGATGGTTGACATTATAGGAATGGGATCTCACCCATCCATCGGGCTCAGAAAGGGCGTGGTAATCAACATTGAAAATACGGTGGATAGCATTAAAGAGGCCATAGAAGAGGCAGAGACGATGGCGGGCTGCGAGATCAGTTCTGTGTATGCCGGGATTGCCGGAGGCCATATAAAGGGCTTTAACAGCCACGGGGTTATAGCTTTGAAGAAGAGGGAGGTCGGCACACTGGATATCGAGCGGGTGATTGATGCAGCGAGGGCGCTTGCAATTCCCATGGATAGGGAAGTCATGCACACCTTACCCCAGGAGTTCATTGTCGACGACCAGGCCGGTATTAGCGATCCCACGGGGATGTCAGGTGTTCGCCTTGAGGTTAAGATACATATAGTGACTGGATCAGTTACCTCAGCGCAGAATATCATTAAGTGCGCCAACAGGGCAGGTCTTGATGTGTACGATATTGTCCTGGAATCCCTTGCCTCCAGTGAGGCGGTCCTCACCGATGAAGAGAGAAATCTGGGCGTTGCGCTAATAGATTTTGGAGGGGGGACTACGGATTTAGCGATATTTTCCCAAGGTTCGATAAAACACACGTTTGTATTAACCTTAGGCGGTGACAACCTGACCAATGATATCGCCATTGGAATCAGGACCCCTTTTAAGGAAGCGGAGAAGGTAAAGATCAAGTATGGGTGTGGCCTCACCTCACTCATCGGTGAGGATGAGACCATTGAGGTTCCAGGTGTGGGTGACAGGAAGCCGAGGACTATCAGCAGGCGATTGCTGGGGGAGATTTTGGAGCCGCGGGTGGAGGAGCTCTTTAGCCTCATTTACCAGGAGATGGTGAGGTCTGGTTATGATGATCTGGTCAGCTCCGGCGTGGTCGTCACGGGCGGGTCCGCTATCCTGCCAGGTGTACCGGAGATCGTGGAACAGGTCTTCAATATGCCCGCCAGAATTGGTTACCCTGCAAGTATTGGGGGATTAAAGGAGATTGTCAACAGCCCCATGTACGCAACAGCAGTAGGCCTTGTGCTCTATGGGGCTAATTCACAGCAGCGAGAGAAGAGATTCCGTATAAGGGATACGAATATCTTTAACCGGATAGTATCTAGAATGAAGAGATGGTTTACGGAAGGAGAGTAAATAGATAAGACTAAAAGAGGGAGGGAGTTATGCGATACGAATTTGTCGAAGAGAGCCCAAATGCTAAGTTAAAGGTCTTTGGCGTTGGAGGCGCAGGAGGCAATGCAATCAGTAACATGATTGCTGCCGGAATCAAGGGGATTGACTTTGTGGCCGCAAATACTGACAGACAGGCCCTTGATCTTAACCCTGCCCCTCGAAAACTACAGTTGGGGGCCAATCTAACCCACGGGCTGGGGGCCGGGGCTGACCCGGAGAAGGGGGCCCTGGCAGCTGAGGAGAGCGTCGAGGCAATAAGGGACGCTGCCGAGGGCGCGGATATGGTCTTTATCACCGCAGGCGAGGGAGGGGGAACAGGGACAGGTGCATCTCCAGTAATCGCCAGGGAAGCTAACAATATGGGGGCCCTGACAGTAGCAGTCGTAACAAAGCCGTTTGACTTTGAGGGTGAGAAGAGGACGCAAGTAGCCCTGGCGGGCATTCAGAAACTGAAAAATGAGGTTGACACCCTGCTCGTCATTCCAAATCAGCGACTAAGGACATTGGGGAATAAAGACACGCCTTTCTTGGACCTTATGAAGATGGCAGACGATGTGCTTCTGTACGCGGTCAAAGGGATATCCGACCTTATTACCGTGCCCGGCTTCATAAACCTTGATTTTGCGGACATTAAGAGGGTCATGGAACAAATGGGAACGGCCATAATGGGTACGGGGATAGCTGAAGGAGAAAGCAGGGCGATTGAGGCGGCACGGATGGCGATTAACAGTCCCCTCTTGGAGGATATCTCGATCGATCAGGCAAGAGGTGTGCTCATCAACATTACCGGTTCTAGCAAGATGACCCTGGAGGAGGTTATTGAGGGATCCTCCTTCATAAAGAGCGAGGTCCATCCCAACGCGGAGATCCTATGGGGCATGGTCTTTGATGACAATATGGACGATGTGATGAGGATAACCCTTATTGCCACTGGTATAGGTGGGGATAAGGATACTAATGTTATCAGGATTCGGGAGCTTACCCCTGAGGAAAGGGATGAGGACTGGACAGTAAGGTTCAAGGGGGACCTGGATAAGCCAACCTACCAGAGGCGGCGCAGTGAGGAAAACGGAGAGATGACGCTCAATGACAAGGGCTTCAACCCCGGGAAAAGGGGTATACTCTACAGGGTCTTTCAAAAGGATAACCTTGACTATCCCACCTTCTTAAGGGTGAGGAAGCAGCAAGCAGAGTAATGTCCAAGATTACCGCTCTCTACAGGAGGAGGCTTTCTAAGGAGAGGGGTACCGTAAAAAAGGACTGGGGTGGCAGGATATCCGTAGCCCTGATCTATCCTAACTATTACCAGGTTGGAATGTCCAACCTTGGCTTCCAGGTAATCTATGGGATATTGAATGACAACCCGGCTATCACTGCAGAGAGGGTATTCCTACCAGAAGAAGAGGAACTATCCATATATAAAAGGACAGGTCAAGCCCTCCTTTCCTTAGAGTCACAGGCCCCAGTGCCAAGCTTTGATCTCCTCGCATTTTCCCTTCCGTTTGAGAATGACTATCCAAATATACTTACCATTCTTGATCTAAGCAAAATCCCGCTCATGAGCAGAGAAAGGGGCGATGAGTATCCCCTCATCATAGCAGGGGGCGTGACGACCTTTATGAACCCTGAGCCGTTGGCCAGGTTCATGGATTGCTTTCTCCTCGGCGAAGGCGAGGTGATTTTGACGGAATTTCTTCAGTTCTATGGTGATCTTCACTCAGCAGGGACTAAAAAGGAGGAGGCCTTGAGGATTCTGGCAGAGAAGGTGGAAGGTGTGTACTGTCCCTCCCTTTACAATGTTACGTATCACGAAAGCGGTACAATTGCCTCCTTTGACCCCTCAACCCCCTCCATTCCATCCACCATAAAGGTCGTCAAGCAGGTCCCCTTTAAGGGGCCCTTACGTCGATCGCTGATAGTTACGCCCTCTACGGAATTCTCCGATACCGTGCTTGTAGAGCTCAACCGGGGGTGTGGATATCCCTGCAGATTTTGCGCTGCCGGTTACATCTACCGACCCCCACGGGTTATAGAAGGAGGAAAGGTATTTACCTCAATTGAGGAGATCCTGGAGAAGGGGGGAAGGATCGGCCTCATAAGTCCATCTGCTTCTGATTTCCCCTGGATCGAGCAGGTGACCAGCCATATCCTTGAAAAGGGCGGTGATTTCTCCCTGTCCTCTCTGAGGGCAGATTCATTAACAAAGGGGCTGCTGGAGAATTTAGGAGCAAGCAGCCAGCGAACCCTCACCATTGCCCCGGAGGCGGGTAGCGACAGAGTAAGGAGGGTGATTAACAAGAAACTGACAACAGAGCAGATTATAGAGGCCATTGTACTCATAGCGAGGACAGGGTTCTTTCACCTCAAGCTCTATTTCATGATTGGTCTTCCCACTGAAACAAGGGACGATATACGGGCCATCGTTGGCCTAGTTAAGTCCATACGGCATCATTTAATCAAGGAGAGCAGGAACAGGAAAAGGATAGGCAGGATCAGATTGAGCATTAACTGCTTTGTGCCAAAGCCATTCACTCCCCTCCAGTGGTTTCCCATGGATACCGTAGACTCCCTCAAGGAAAAACAGGGGTTCTTAAGGAGGGCCCTTTCAGGTGAGGGAGGAATTGGGATCAGTTTTGATGTCCCTAAGTGGGCCTATATACAGACCCTGCTCTCTATGGGCGACCGACGGGTAAACCGCATCCTCTTAACAGCCCACAGGAATAATGGGGATTGGAGAAAGCCCTTTCAGTCCTCAGATATTAATCCGGATTTCTTTGTCTACAGGGCCAAGGACCTCGGTGAGAGGCTCCCATGGGATTTTATTGACCACGGTATCCAAAAATCCTTTCTGCAGGGAGAATACAGCCTGGCCCTCGCCGCAGAGGAGTCCTCTCGATGCATCCCTGGTAGCTGCACCAGATGTGGCGTCTGTAGAGTAGTGACGTGATTCATGGTATTCGGGCCTGTACCTCACCCGTGCGGCTTGCTTCTCCCTTCACCTTTCACTGAGGCTCTCAACCCACTTTGATTATTGATTAGAAGAGGAAATAAGGATATGCTACCTAAACAATATGTGGCCTGTACTTTTTGTGCCCAAATATTCCGATGGAATCAGCGCGAAGGCAGTATGCATCCTCTATGATGGGATGGTTGTGGATCATCTGACTAACGGAGGAAAAGCGAGATGATTGTTGGAGTGCCAAAGGAGATCAAGGTCCAAGAGTACCGGGTGGGAATGGTCCCGGGAGGAATAAAGAGCCTTGTTCAGACAGGCCAACAGGTCCTTGTGGAGAAGGGTGCAGGAGAGGGCAGCGGCTACCGTGATGCGGAATATCAGGCTGCGGGGGCGGAGATTGTTAACTCAGCCACTGAGGTTTATGAGAGGGCCGAGATGATCGTCAAGGTCAAGGAACCGCAGCCTCTTGAATACCGGATGCTGAGGCGTGGGCAGGTACTCTTCTGCTATCTTCATCTAGCGGCGGAGCCTGAGTTGACGCGGGCGCTTTTAGAGCGGGGCGTGAACGCGGTAGCGCTGGAGACCATTCAGCTTGACGACGGCACGCTTCCGTGCCTTGCGCCTATGAGCGAGATCGCAGGGCGCATGGCAGTCCAGATAGGCGCCCATTACCTACAGAGGGAAAGCGGTGGCGCAGGCGTACTTCTCGGCGGTGTTCCCGGCGTGACCCCTGCACTCGTAACCATCATCGGCGCGGGACAGGTCGGCGCAAACGCGGCGCGTATCGCTGTGGGTATGAACGCACGCGTCGTTATCTTCGATATCGACCTCCAGAAACTGGCACATCTCGATCAGCTGTACGCGGGAAGGCTTATGACATCCATGTCCGATCCTGATCAGATAGAGAGGTTTGCCCCGTATTCGCATCTGCTGATCGGGGCTGTGCTGCATCCGGGCGGCCGGGCGCCCGTGCTTGTCACGGAGGAAATGGTAAGACAGATGCGGAGGGGCTCGGTAATTGTTGATGTCTCGGTTGACCAAGGCGGCTGCGTGGAGACGATACATCCAACCACCCATGAAGAGCCTACCTACATCCTCCACGATGTAATCCATTATGGCGTGAGCAACATGCCGGGTGCCGTACCGCGCACCAGCACTCAGGCCTTGACCAACGCCACGCTGAAATATATCCATATGATCACGGCTGAGGGTCTGGAGCACTCGCTTGAAAATCATCCGCCGTTGGCCAGAGGGCTGAACATCTATTGCCCGTCGGGAGAGGGCACGGGTGCTGTCACATGCGAGCCAGTGGCCCTGGCGCATGGATTGGACCACAGCCCTTATTCCTAATACATAAGATACCGACTGGTTCAATCCAAGACCCCTTTCGTGGACGACCGATTTCTCCCAGATCTCCTTGACGTGCTCGATGTCATTCCGGTAGATCCTTGGAGCGTTATGGATCATGTACCTAGTGCCATAGGGCGGGCCGGTAGCTGCACAAGATGTGGCGTCTGTAGAGTAGTGACGTGATTCATGGCATTCGAAAGCTGTCGCCTTACAGATCATCGAACAAACCGCAATGATTCCCAGTAGATTTACCCCGTTAGAGATGAAGGACGATAATGGCTATAGCTTTATCGTAGTAAAGAAATATCGGACCCTGAAGTGTAAGATCGTAACTCTTTTATCTAACGCGGTGAATCCCGAACCCTCAAAGATCAGTAAAGATCTTAATCAGAGGGGATGTTATCAGGATACGCCTATCAGAAGATGAAACACCGGGCGAAGAGCTCAAAGATTAAATACCAACATACTATGGTTCAACGTCTAAGAGGATTCTTGGAGGTAAGGATTGAGCCCCTTGATTATGTAAGATCCATCATCCCCGGAGAAATTAGGCCAAAGAAAGGGGCATCTCAAGGCCTTCGGGTAAAATTTAAGTACACTACCAAGACCGGCGCAAAGCTACTCGCGTATAGTCCGGGTGCAGTTCAAGAGATCTTCGTGGTTACTGAAGACCCTGAGGCATTGAAGGCTCAGCTCTCCGGATAAGTGGAGCGAAAAGGATAAATCCCGAGCAAATATTCAAGAGATGAGAGGAGAGATAGGCGGGTAGGTGTTTATTTCAGTCGCAATTCATTAATCTTCTACCACGGTTGAAACTGTGTAATTCACTTAGAACTCGACAAATCGGTGAAAGAATTCTGGGATTTAAGACTACATATGAATCTGCCGAAAAAGTCATGTAGAGGGAATCCATCTCCAGGTAGATTCATTTTTTACTGTCCTAGCTTCTTTCAATCTAGGCTATCCCGAGCGGACAACTCCTGTCGTCCTATCTCGTAGTTGGTCTCTCCTCATATACATCCAGCAACCATCCCATCTTTGGGTTCTCCTTATAGAACGCTTCTCTTTATTGAATTGGCCAGGTCAAGATATTCGTCAAAGTGAAAACGAGATTTTTTGATTGCATTGTATGCCACAGTGTAGTATATCTGCTCGTAGACAAGGTAATGAGGAGGGACCATGAAAGAACAAGATTACATTTCAGGTTTGCTAGAAAGGACTCTTCTCTTTTATAGAGAAGAAACTGTTGAGAAAGTAAGGGACAAGGTATTTGCGATCGCGGGCTTTGGCGGAGTTGGAGCGATTACCGCAGAACTCCTTGCCCGTTGGGGTATTAGAAAATTTCGCCTTCTTGATAAGGACCGTTATGAACCTTCAAATTTGAATCGCCAACTGTTTGCTACATCCAGAACCCTTGGTCAATACAAAACT
>JABAOC010004084.1_pt1 | contig 22964 bp, 32 predicted proteins | sample 7062161 | NCBI WGS metagenome assembly JABAOC01 (sample SAMN14538625, study PRJNA623070) | marine sediment metagenome | biome: marine biome [ENVO:00000428]; feature: marine pelagic biome [ENVO:01000023]; material: deep marine sediment [ENVO:00002113] | place: India: Gulf of Khambhat ... | reverse complement strand
CCGTTGCTTATGGATACTTTGTGAACAACAGACTGGTCTATCTCCTTGCTTATCTTTATTAAGAATTCCATTGACCTGTTCTGCATTTCCTGCATGAACTCAGCCCCCTCCTCGGGTCCTAGACTTTCTGTGTAGTTCATCAGGACCCTGGACATCTCCTGCATCTTTTCCCATTCACTCGTGTTAGAATTCCTTATAACCACCATCTGGGAAGCTATTTCAGGCGGCAATACAGGAATAATAACCTCATCAATCATGCGGTTGGCCAGCGTGATCTGATCTATGTTCTTCTTGTAGGTTATGTATATGTTGTTCTGGGACACGAAAAGATTCTGGCTGTATCCCATGAGGAAGACCTTGCTCTGCTCTGCCACACCATCATCCTTTACATTCAGGGAGGTTATCGTGGTGAACTGGTAGCTATAATCAGGCACATCGAAGTAATAAACATCCACGCAGTTGCACACAGGTTTTTCAGCTATTACCTCTCCAACAGCTGAGGTGGCAATCCTCGGGATCCCAGGCTCAGCCCAGCTGTACACATACTTCTTGGATATAACATAGATATAGTCTCCTATCATCCTTGAATCATAGTAGTTCCCTTCAAGGGTAAGGTTCCTCTTAATAACAGGGTTTGACCTGTCAGAAACATCGTAAACGAATATGGAAGACGCGGCCTTTCCGCCCCACCTCCCGTAAGTGAAAACAACCATTCTGTCATCATTTATAAACATTTCTGATGGACTTCCTGTAATGTTCATCTCAGAAACTATTTCTGCCTCCTCTGCGGGGTACGCATCAACTATCACGACCTTACCACCAGTTACGATGTAAAGATACTTCCCGTCGCTCTTAACAATATCAGCCTCATCCACTCCCTCCACCTGTATGTTGGTGGTGGAGTAATCCTCTGAGTGAGTCTCAGCGGCTTTTGGAATAGGGGCAGCTGCAGGAGCTCCCACCAAATCCGCTCCGCCCTCTGGTGCACCCATAGCAGCCATCTGACTGTACATTCCGTACCCCAGGGAACTGGCCTTCTCTTCAAGGAAGCTCTCCAGCTCCTGACAGGATGAGAACTTCTTCAGAGTTTCCTGCCCTAACAAACCCGGATCATATCCCGGGTAAATAAGAGTTAATCCAAATCCTAACGCAACTATGGCTACTATTGCAATTAAAACCAGTCCAGCTGCAACCACACTTCCTTTCGAGTTTTCCACACTCATAGTTAATCTTTGGTCCTACATTATTATAACACTTTCGATTTATTGAGGAAATTTCCTAAAAACAGCTCTTACTTAGCCAATTCCCCTATCTGGTCTATGTAACTCTGGTAGCCCGCCAAATCCCCCGCCTTGAGTGCATCCTGCGCCTTGTTGAACAGCTCAGCTATTTTCTGGAGCTTCTCCCTGTCAGTCAGGTCTGTTGGGGGTGAGGGTCCGGGTGGTGGGGTGATTGCACCGAATATTTCTTCAAGGGCCTGGTCAAGGGTTTCCTGCATTGTCACCTTATTCTCATACGCCACAATAACCCTCTTGAGCTCGGGTAACGTTCCTTTTTCAGTGGCTTCAAGATAAAGGGGCTCTATGTAGAGTATAGAGTTCTCTATCGGGATTATCAACGTATTCCCCCGTATAACATTGGAGCCGGCCTGGCTCCATAGGGTTATCCTCTGGGATATCTCTGTGTCCTGGTCTATCCTTGCCTCTATCTGCATGGGTCCATAGGTCAGGACCTGCTTGGAGAACTGGAAAACAATCAGGTCCCCATAGTCAGGGGAATCACATTTCGCAGCCATCCAGCCGATCAGATTCTCCTTACCCCTTGGTATGAACGGGATCATGAGTATGAACTCCTCCTTCTCCTCTCCCGGAAGCTTCATGATTATATAGTAAGGAAGCATCTCCTGTTTGCCTTCTCTGTATATCTCGTCAGGAATAACCCATGCATCCTCCTTGTTGTAGAAAACCCTCGGGTCCTTCATGTGATATATCGAATAAAGCTCTGCCTGTATTCTGAACAGATCCTCAGGATAGCGTATATGCTTCTGAAGATCAGCAGGCATCTGGGAGAAATCCACGAAAAGATCAGGGAAGATCTTCATGTATGTGTTTATCACTGGGTCCTCCTGGTCTATTACATAATAAGTAACATCACCGTTGTAGGCATCCACCACAACCTTTACAGAGTTTCGTATGTAATTGAATCCCCAACCCGAAGTCGTGTAAATGGGTTCTGAGTATGGGTATGCGTTAGTTATGGTGTAGGCATCAATTATCCAGTAAAGCTTCTCCTCCGAGACCACTATGTAGGGGTCATAATCATACCAAAGGAATGGAGCTATCGTATCAACCCTTGACTTTATGTTTCTATGCATCAGGATTTTGCTCTCTGGTTTCAGGGAACCTGAGACGAGCAGTTCAATCGAACCGTACTTGGCAGCGTAGACCAGTCTCCTGAAGAAGTCTGAAAGCTCCACTCCGCCAGATCCTGTGTAGGTTGTGTATATGTTCTGTTCACCGCTCGGGTAGTCAAGCTCCTCTGTTGTGGTGTCAACTATCGCGTACTCAGATATCCTCCCTCCATAGTATAACTCCGGCCTGTTTATGTCAAAATATTGGGATTCAGGGGGTATGTCCTTCACGTAAAACACAGGCAGTCCACCAGAAACCTGATCAACAGGATTCATCACAACCCCGTAGCCATGTGTGTAGACGAGGTGCTGGTTTACCCATGTCTGTGCCTTTGGGGGAAGATCCCAGATCTCCATCTCCCTTGCAGACACCATGACCTGCTTGTAGTCCCCGTTTATGTCATACCGGTCAATATCCACATCATCGAACTCGTAGTAGGTTCTGAAGAGCTGGAGCTGGTCGTAAGTCGCTATTAAGGGTCTCCAGTCCCACAATCTTATGTTACCTATGGTTCCTGGGTTGTTTTCAATATCCTGCTTTGTAAGGTTGTAGGAAATGGGAAACATGCTCTCGTCAATGTTCTGCAGGTCATATGCAGCGAGCGTATTCTGGATGTTTCTCTCTATGTACAGGCTCTCTGTGTTGAACTCGTCAGGGGAAACCACGAAAAGCTGTGTCAGGCCCGCTGCCCCAAAACCCAGTATAAGAACAACAATGAAAATACCCAACGTGATCATCCTGGGTTTCAGTTTCTTTGACCGGGAACCTGCCAAGAAGACAAGTCCAACAATTACGGAAATGAAGAGCATCACCTGCAGCAGCGGCAGGATGACATTCAGGTCCATATACCCTGCTCCGTAAACCACCCCGGTCTCAGAGAACAGGAGACTGAACTGAGAGAGATAAAAACCAAAAGCTATGACCAGGAACAGAATCCCTGCCAGTATGCTGAGGTGCGTCAATCCACTCTTCGTCATCATGTCCTCAAAAGGCCTACCCCCGCCTCCTTCTTCTGTCTCCAGTTCTATGTCAGTTGAATGTGAGGGCAGTGAGTAGTATATGTGGGCTCCCCATACCAGAAGCATCGTGGGGACGATCAGTATAGCCAGATAGGCAAGTATCATTCCATAGAACGGCAGGGTAAAGGCATAGAATCCAACATCCAGGCCAAAAACAGGATCCACTACTCCAAAGCTCGTGGGGTTCAGGAACTTCAGGAAAACCTCCCAGTTGGAGAACCCGACCCCGACGAACAGGGCTATGAACGCTGAGATTATATAGAAAATTATCCCTCCGGACTTTTTCTTCTTGGATTTCTTAAGGGCAAGCCTTCTCGCAATCTTGAGGTTCACAAACGAAAATATCAGGAACCCGAGGAAAAAGACAATCCCCAAACCAATGCTTGTTCCCAGCATTGTAAGGAACACGCTCTCGTATCCCAGTGCAGCGAACCAGAACCATTCACCGAATATCCCGAGCAGTGCTGAGAATGCTCCCAGCAGAATAATAATGATCAACGCTATCCAACTTCCATATCTCATGGAAACACCTAGCTTAAATATTGAATCACTGGTTTTTATCACTTTCGCTTCTAATTTCTAATCCCATTTATAAGTCAGACTTCGAAAGATTTAGTATGGTAAAAGTTGTTATCAAAAGGGATGAAAGAAGAGAAGATTTCGACAGAGAGAAAGTAAGAAGAGGAATACTGAGAGCAGCAGAGAGAGCAGAGGTTAAGGAAGACAGGGCAAGAGAGCTGGCAGACAGGATAGCAGAGAGGATAGAGAGAGAAGACAGGGAAGAGATGAGAGCAGAAGAGATAAGGAACAGGCTCTTGGAGGAGCTTGAACGAGAAGAGAGAGCAGTAGCTGACGCATTCAGGGCATTCAGGGAAGAAAAGAAATAAGATATCTGTTGATTGGTACATTAACACCAAGTTTTTTGTTAGGTTTAGTTCTAATTCGATTTTGTATAAATTTTATAAGCACAAAAGCCTTTTAAACTTATCTTCCAACATTCAATCAGATACCATGCGAGGAAAGGGAAGGTACTGTCAAAGGTGCGGGATAGAGACCCAGGATCTCGGTCAGGACGAGAAAGGCCGATACCTGTGTCCTAAGTGTAGGGGAATCCCGCCCAAACCAGAAGAATCCCGCAGAGAAAAGCTAAGAAAGATGTGGGAGATGGACGATAGCGTAGTCAAGCACAGGGTAAGGCATAGAGGATAGCCTGCCCTTTAGCAGATGTTCTCATCCGAGCAGAGATTATATAAAAGTTCTAACAAATATTATGTATGAGGAAACTCTTGCTTCTTATACCCGTGATTGTCCTCCTGATGGGTTGCACGCAGCAACCAGAACCTCCTGAAGAACCACAGTGGCAGATACAGGGAAAAACTGGTTACAGGTATGGGATATTCTTTATGGATGCAGACGGAACGAAGGTGGTAGAGATCTACGGGAGCAACAAGTCCTTGTCAAGCGCCTCTTTCTCTCCTGACGGAAGGATAGTTTTTTATGAGCAGCAGGGAGGAATTCAGGCAATGCTTTCAGCAATAGACACATCAGAGATAGCAATGGTTCATATCGATGGCCGTGGGTACAGGAAACTTACGGATAACGACTGGATGGATTTCCAGCCCAGATGGTCTGCTGACTGGGATGAGATTCTGTTCATATCAACCATGGGATTGAAGGCAGGAACAGATATTTATGTAATGGACCTGAATGGAAATGTTACAAAGCAATTGACCAAAACCCTGCCTATATCCGAAGCTGATCCGGACTGGAAGTGTGGGAAAATTGTTTACACAAGGAACCACAGTATATGGATAATGGATGAAGATGGTTCGAATCAGCAGCAGCTAACAGAACCTCCTGGAAAGGGAACCGATGTTGGCGTTCAGTTCCCGATTGGAGACTACGATCCCAATCTCTCTCCTGACTGTAAAAGAGTAGTGTTTGGAAGATTGGTCGGGCCCGGGCCCCAGTCAGGCGGGGTAAACATAGGCGACTATGACCTCTACATTTATGACATCGGGACAGGAACAGAAATCGAGATCAGCAATAACGAAGCAGCTGATTTCGTACCGGAATGGTCTCCCGACGGAAGCAAAATCATCTTCATTCATGTGACTGACAATCCAGAAGACGCTTACGATATCTATATCACAAACCCGGACGGAACAGGAAGAAAAAAGGTCACTGGAGACGATCCCCCCAGCTTCGTAGAGAGTGGTTGTTCCTGGTTAGATGGTAAGATTCTATTTACAGCAGAATGGTACGAATAAGAAAGCTTAAATTCTTTATGTAAAAGATATTGATATGAGTAAAAAAATCGGTAAGAAAATCATTAATGGTGGACATTTAGTGAGAGTTGGTAGTGCTTTAGGAACAGGAGGAGCAGCTGCTAGCTGGTATAATGGGGTGAAGGATTACGCTGTAAATAAAGTTATAGATACATTAGGCAGTGATTTAACATATGCTATAGACGAGGTTTTTTGTTTATATGGTATTGGTGAAGGAATAGCTGCAGCAGGACAAATTAGAGAAGAAAAAGAAAACGACATAAAACCACATCTCTTGGAATACTATGGAAGAGTTGCAAGATTAGCTCCAATCGCAACTCCATTCATATCTCAAGCAACTGATGGAGATCTCGTTAAAAGTGTTTTGATTCCTGCAGGGGTTTGTGTTCTCGGATGGGGAGTTGAATACGTAGGGAGGTTTTTTAGAAAAGAAAATGACCTGAAAATGGAGTGATATAGATAATTCATTCACCACACATCTGATCTCGCTTATTCTATTTGGGTTTGCTCTTAACTTCACTCTTAAGTTTTCTGTATTCCCTCTCTACCCTTGCCTCTTCGTCACCGTGGTAGGCTTCCCTCCAGTGAAATGCCACACCTATTCCCCAGAAAACAAGCGGGAAAAGGAACCACCAGAACTGCGGGACTGTCCACATATTTATTCCGATAAGGATAGCGTTTACTATTATGTACACTAAAAGATGATCTCTGAACTCTACCCTTCTCTTTGCCATCCTCCTGAGATGCTCATCCTTCATAACACCACCTTATACTGTTTTTTGTTTTGGTTATATAAAAAATATGAATAAGGATTTTAACCAGTCCGTGCAAAAATAAACTATGAAAAAAGTTTTCGCCCTTCTAATCCTTTTGGTCCTGATCAGTGGCTGTACTGGTCAAAAACCCCCCACCAAACACAGTAGTTATGGCCTGCCTATAGACACAAGGGGGTTTTACATCGGTGTTGTTCCGAGTCCAAAGAGCATTCCAGAAACCACATGGGACGACACAGTTGCTGCTTATGAAGAAACAGGAAGGATAGCAGAGGTTACCATGATATGGACTGGTAAGAACATAGGCCAGTATGAGAAACTAAAGCAGAACAAAGTGGTAACCGCCATCAGAGTCTATGGACTCAAACCTGTTCTTACACTGAACTTCGCGACACTGAAGGAGGTTCCTGGTTCTGGTCTGCAATACGTTATCGACGCTCCAGATGGTGTGAACGCTGACCTGTCTGATTCTGAATTCAGGGGAATGTGGATAAATGAAGCCAGAAATATCGCAAGGGAATTCCAACCCGAATACTTCTCTCTGGGAAACGAGATTAATGATTACTTTTATCTTCATCCTGAAGATCTTGATGATTATCTTTCTTTGTTTGACGAAGCCTATTCCGCCATAAAGGAGGTTTCCCCACAAACAAAGGTTTTCGTTGTCTTTTCCTATACCCATCTTATTGATAACAAGCAGTGGGGCCTGTTTGACAGTTTCAATGAAAGGGTTGACCTTATCGGGCTTACAACATATTCCTGGAAACATTTTGATGACCCAGAAGACATAACTGATGATTATTACACCAGGCTGGGGCAGCATACCAGCAAGCCAATCGCGTTCACAGAGATAGGATGGATATCATCCGAGAGCAAGGGAAGCTCAGAAGAAGAGCAGGCAAGGTTCTTAGTAAGGTTCCTGGAACTTACAAAGAACATGGACATTGAGATGGTTAACTGGTTGTTCCTGCACGAGGTAGAACTTACCGGAATCGTGGGGAGCATTACTGAACCAGAGACAGGGACAATCTCCCTGAAAAGGGCAGACGGGAGTAAGAAAGAGATTTACGATGTCTGGCTTGACCTGAAGGAGGTGAAGTACGGTGGATAGAAAGTTTCTGATTATGCTTCTGATAGTGATTATACTTATAAGCGGCTGCACGGTCCTGGACTTCGGCTCGGTGCAATATTTTTCATATGACCCATCAGCCAGGGAAACCTTTACTGTTGATTATCCTGAATGGGAGGAGATTCAGAACCAGGACCCCGTCAATGTGATAACTCTCAGCAGACCTGACAGGGTCTGTACCTTCTATCTTAATGCTCCAGAAGCTCCAGTCAGCTGGTACGATGAAGCCCTGAAAAACTATATTGAAGATAACGGCTGGACAATAGTTTCTGAAGATCCCCTTTCATACATAGTGACTTCAGACGAAGGTTACACGTTCCTCTCAAAGACCAGAAGTATGTTCTGCAGTGACAAGGCTTATTTTGTTATCTTCAGCTGCCTTGAGGACAATTTCATGGACGATGTTTTCCAAGATATTGTTGATTCTATGAACTGTGAAAAGAACTGGACCGTTCCCTCAAGAGAAAGCAAAAAACTGGGTATGGTGATAAGCCCTGCAAACACAACTACTGACTACAAGGATTTCGCAAACGCTTTCAACATTGCAAGGAACTCTGGAATCCAGATAACACATTATTATCAGGTATGGGGCCAGGTAGAAACATCCGAAGGAACAAGGGACTGGATTGTCCCTGACTACATGATGAACTTCATCCGTTCAAAGGGACTGGAGATTTCTCTTGTGTTCAACATCATACATACCTCTGTTGTTGGTGAGCTTCCAGAAGACCTCACGTTCACGAAATTTGATGACCCCGAACTCATCTCACGCTTCACAGACTTCGTTCTTGAGTACATAGAGCGCTACAAGGATGTAATCACATACGTGGAAATAGGAAATGAAGTCGATATCTACCTAAATACCCACCCAGAACATCTTCAGAATTTCAAGAGCCTTTACCAACAGGTCTACGGATCCATAAAAGAAAACTACCCGGACCTTCCCGTTGGAACTATATTTGCGTATCATGACATGAAGAACAACAACGCCTTCTGGGTATACCACAACCTGAGTATCGGGGACTTTGACGATTTCACTCTTTACATATACAACCCGGGATTCATCTTCAATAGAGATCCTGTTGAAATAAAGCAACACTTGGAGGAGATAGAAGCCCTAACAGGCGATAGAAAGTTCGGTCTCGAAGAGATTGGCTGGAGCACTTCCCCCAGACTCCAAGGAAGACAACAAGACCAAGTGGAAACCGTGAAATATTTCTTTGAATACCTCCAAGAAGCCCCCGAACGTCTCCAATTCATGAACTTTTTCATTCTTCATGACGGAACCTATGAGAACTGTATAGAGCAGGCCAAGAGTTTCTTAGAACCAGACAGCCCCATGCTCGAAAACCAAGAGTTCATGGACATATTCTCAGATTTCCTCTGCCAGCTCGGTCTGTTCAGGAATGATGGGATAGCTAAGCTAGCGTGGGGAGAATGGGTAAAACAGGCAAAGGATTATAAGGAAGCTGAATAGTCTTAATAAATCTTTCTAGACCTAGACCAGTAAAAACCAGCAATTATCACCATGATTATAATCACAATGGCAATGGTTATTATTTCGATTCCTGTTAATATGCCTACGGAATCACCTTGTTCCCCTGCTGCTGGTGGACAGGCAGCTATTATACTCCAGCCTTCGGGCACGTCACAGGGTGATAGGAATTCCTTACACTCCCCGGTAGGACTGACTGCTGGTGTTATAACCTGTGCACAGGCTCCTTCTTCTGGCAAAATAATTTTACAGGACCATGTTTCAGTAGGTTTGTTCTCAGTGGTGTTACAATCATTCAGATCTACGCATGTTCTGGTTTGTTTATCATCAATACACTCAGACCATGCCGTGCATGACCAATCCTCAGTGCAGAGTGATGGTGGAGGAGAACCAATTGTAACAAAACCTCCTGTAGGACCAGATGGTGGTGGGGGAGGACACGATCCGCAGTCAGAAGTACAGGATGAGCACGTTTCCCCATTATTACAGGAACCGTCCCCGCAATACGGGGCAAGTTCCCCATATAATCCATACAGGCTGAAGTGAGTCATGTTGGCCCAGACATAGTTATTATCGGTGTTCACACCCGAGTTTTCAATCACCTCCCATTCTCCCTCTGACTCATTCCAGATGTATATACTAAGAGAACCCTCATCTATTCCAGCCCCGCTGACCTCTTCATTAGTGTAGTAGACCCTTATTACAACCCAGCCAAGACTGTTTTCAACCTCACCCACTACCTCTATATCTATGTACTTGCCAAGAGGGATCAAACCAAGAACAGTTTCGTTTTCAGGATTCTCTGTGTGTTTGGTTATGTTGATGAAGTTGTTAAATGTGTCTGACAACGATAATATCTCCACGCTGGCGTCTGATTCGTCTACAGCATCAATTGTGATTGCTTGGTTTGCAGTGGTGTTAAACCATTCAGGTCCTGTATAATTAGTATACTGACAAGACTGGTTGAATTCCAGGTAGTTTCCTTGGTATTCATCTGACACCAGGCCTGTCTGGGCATAGCATCCATTAACATCAGAAACGCCGTCACATACCTGGATGTTGTTTGGCTGACAGGGTCCGTGTGACACACATTCCCACTCAGGCGTACAAAAGTCGCATAAGTACGTGTTGTTTTCTGGAGGATTGTTGTCAGAATTCAATCCTGTCTGGGAATAGCAGCCATTCGCATCTACGTAATACCCTGTTATTGTATCATCTGTATTGCATGTCGTATTTGTTTCCATCCAGTTAGGTGTGCAGTAATCGCATGCATATGTGTTGTTCCCTGGCCGGCCCTGTAAATCGCTTGACAGACCGGTCTTAGCAAAACAGTCATTGGAATCCATGTAATACCCTGTCACGGTGTCGTCACTATTGCATTTTGTATTGACTTCCACCCAATTGGGTATACAGTAATCGCATACGATGGGACTGAACTCAGAATAATCTCCATGGTATTTATCAGAATCCAGCCACGTCTGTGAGTAGCAGTTCTTGGTGTCCCATGCGGAGTTGCAGTATCTCTTGTCATCAGGCTGGCATGCACCATAACCGTCGCATGTCCAGCTTGGTGTGCAGTAATCGCATGAATATATCTTGTCTTCTGGTCTGCTATCCCAGTCACTAGGTAGCAGTGTCTTCTGATAACACATATTAGTATCATTATGAGTCACATGAATGGTGTCCTGTGGACTGCATCCAGCGGAGTGATTGACTTCCACCCAGTTTGGCGTGCAGTAATCGCAGTATTGATACTCTATGACTTGCTCGTAAGGTTCGGTCTTTATGTGGCAGTCCTCATCCAGACCTGTTATTCCGCAGCACGACTCATTATTAAGGTCAAGATAGTACTTTAACCTGAATTGATCATCTTTTAAGCTGCAATTACTCCACTCTGTGTAAAAGGGTCCCCTTATGTCCTCTGTACAGAAGTCAAACTGCTGTATGCAGATGGGTTGTGGTGTGAAAATATCGAGCTCAACATCATATTTACTGATGCAGAACTGTCCCAACTCTCCGATAGTGCAACCGTTGCAAACAACCATCATGCTGATAATCGCTATGCTCCCACTGCTCTGTGGCGGAATGGGTGGGTCGGATAATCTGACTCCTCCCACAATCACCCCTCCTGGAACAATCTCATTCCATTCAAACACACTCCAGCCCTGTGTCAGAACCCCCCTGCTTACATCCTGTATCTGCAAAACACTTGTATTGTAAGTGATACCGAACCCAATCGCATCCATCTCCACCGGGTTACCGCTGATAGATACAGTGAAGGTTGCAATTGTTCCGGGGTTAGTCGAGGGAATGTTCGGTGAAACCGATATTGTCTGGGCATAAACACTGCCAGAGGCTAACAGAACCGAAACAAGCGTCATCAATATTATTATTTCTTTGTTCATGTACACCAAATTAATAATAAATTTTTTAAAGGCAAAAACGAGCCAAATGTGATATATAAACCGGCAAACGTAATAATAAAACAGTGGTGTTATGCACTACTGTGACGAAAAGCTTGGAAAGATAAAGTCCATGCACACCTCGAACTTTATCTTCTGGATATTGGGCAAGTTCCTTCTTGGTCTGGGTGTGGGTATACTTCTACCCATGTATTTCTTTAATTTTGGGTGGATTATTGCGGGATGGATGCTTATAGCGTTCGCAATCATACTCATGATACCAGCCATGATTGCCGCCTATGGGAAAAGAAGCAAAGTTCCCACAAAACTGAAATAAACCCCGGTGAATGGACTGGATAGTTGAACTATAATTTAGAGATAGATGTATTTCTTAAGCCTTAAAAAACTTACAGTCAAGCGAATGGTATGAAAGTGTTCGAAAGGCCACATAAATTTGTCAGGAAGGAGCTTGGCATTGATGCTACCTTTATCTATGGAGACGCTGATGACGGTAAAGTTATTCTTTATTCGAACAAACCACTGCAGCATTATCATGATATAAAAGGCCTGGTTTACGTTAAGGAAATGGGAATCGATGATGGGATCGTTCAGAGTAATATTCATGGACTACTGTGTCCGGGGGCATGCTTCTATCCAATGAAAATGGTAATATGGAAACCTGATGGCAGGGGCGAGCTGATCAAGGAAATAGAAACATATGACCAGCCAAGTGAGAATGAAATTGAGTTGCTTGGTGTAAATGGTTCTTATGCCTATACCCACTCAACAGATGCACTGAAGAGGTTAAACCCCAAGCGTTTTGAATATTTTAGGGAACATTATCCTATTCAACTCGAGATTCCTAAAGACTCAGCCCTAGTACATGAAGGAGCTCACATTGCATTTTACCCATATGAAGATTTAGTATCCCCGGAATATCTTGATCTGGTATCAGAAGATATCAAATGCCCGATAAAAAGAGGGCGTGCATTACAAGAGGCTGTTGCAATCTTGTCGCAGTTAGAGTATCTTGTTCAGTTTTATCCTGAACTGGAGGGGAAATTCCATGACTGGCGTTCCAATACTCATGACCCTGTTTACAGAGAAGCACACCACATGGCCGTTGAACATCAGGGTAAAATAGATGATATCATTAATTTCATCAGAGGAAAAAACAACACTCATCAAGCTTAAAAAGCTTACTTTTTCAGATTTATGTGGTGATTAGAGTTATGACTGCCAAATACAGAGACTCATATCATTTCATAGAAGTGTTTGAGGATTTGGCTAAAAGAGAGCCTCCAGAGAGCCAGTTGGAAATACTTAAAACATACAGAACGAGTTTTGAAAGGGGCGAAATCGAGATGGCTGACCCCGAGAAAGCAAAGGAATACGTGAATAAAAGAATCCAGGAGCTTGAAAAAAGTCTAAACCCAGCAGGAAATTAAAAAGGATTTTAAAGATTTTCGATAAACATTTAAATGGGGTGGACAGATTGAGCGGAACAGACCAGTTTGACACGATTAGACTTAAGTTATACACTGAAGAATTGAAGGGATTGGGCTACATAGACCAGATTGGTTTCGACCCGGAAAACATCGAGGAATATCACAACACGATTTTCAAAACCGTACGTGATTCATTCTATACTATCACCTCAGACGGGAGAATCTCTGGAAGGCCCAGCATAGAGGGGGCAAAAATCGAGCTGATTGGCGGGATTGATCCTTACATATATTACTACTTGCATCATGATTTGGGGTGGTGTTGCAGACCAGAAAAACTTATGAGTATGGGGGAGCTGACTACCCTGATATGTAATATCGGTCAGAAAATAGAAGAAGGGCTTTTGATGGCATTGACCATATTCACCGAAGACCCTGAAACAGGAATGGTATACCCGAGGATTGGCATGATTACCTCACCGATTGATAAAATAAAACCATTTGAAGATGAAGCTGAGGATAAAGAGGAGAAGAAGAAAGAATACATCCATTAATTTCCATCATCAGAAACTTAAAAAGGGTTTATATAGTATCATTGCCAATTATAATACATGAACAACAAAATCATGGTTGTTCTGGTGATTTCCCTGGTTCTTATTGTAAGCGGATGTGCATCTGACACAAGAACGCCCCGTGATGAGCTTTTTATGTTCTTTAACAACGCGGGGAAAGCTGCCTATGTTGCGGACTTCGTGGTCTTAGGAGACGGACAGGATATGATTAGCAGTTACAAGAAGTACTCTGATGGGCAGGGAAATTACAGATTCGATTCGGTTGAGACCGAAGAAGGTCAGGGACGTACATACATCATGCAGGATAAAGGATATGTCTGCTTCAACATTGATGGGAGCTGGACCTGCGAAGAAGCAGCTGTTGCGCTAACGTACATGTTCATGCCGGAACAGGCATTCGGTGAGCTAAAGAACTATGCTGACAAGCTGATAGTAGAGAGGATAGCATCCCAGAACATCGCCGGAGTCAATGCCATATGCTTCAAGGTTGAAAACACCGAACAGCCCGGACTTGTGGAGTTTTGCTTCAGCCAGGAAGGGGCCATGCTGCTGCAGAAGATGGAAATTGAGGATACATCCACTTTGGAAATCAAGGCAACCAGCTACACCACGAGTGTAACCAGCGAGGACTTCGAATTGCCAAGTGCTGTTTAATGAAACCTTAAAAATTATTTCTTTTTTCCACTTGTCACCACATTACCACAATCCCAAGGGAATAATGTCCGGGTACATGTACGAGATTGCCAGGATTATCACGATTATGATAATAATCGCAATTATAATACCTTTCATACAATATTATTGTTTTTCTGTATATATACAATAACCCAAGGCTTAACCTTCAATTGAATGTGTGAATGTACAGGTTTTTGATTAGCATTTCTATTTTTTCAGCCATATCATCAGCAGCTTCCTGTAAACCTTCTGGCGGTTCTCTTAGTTCTAATTGAGTTTTTTCCTCTATGTCTTTCATTATTTCCTCTACCTTATCTTTATCAGGCCCCATCACACTAACTATCATACTGTAATCTGCAATTAATTCTATTTTTCCCTGAATAACCATTACTAAATATTTATCACCGTCAAATTCCAAATCAAGACCATACTTTTCAATGGATTTTAAACCACCGCATGCTCGGTAAAAAACATCTGAATATTTCTTAAGCCTTTCCCTAACATCCCCTTCGAAAGACCCTACTTTCACTTTGGCATGAGCCATGTTTAAGAAAATAATTATTAACCTTTTAAGTCTAGACGATGACCATTAATTATTATGGAAGGCGGCATAATGAACATCCCAAATACTGTTAAACTATCAAAAGGAAAACTCTATATTATTCTATCCTTTATTTTGTGGCTGATTGCAGAATATGTCACTGTCTGGCATGCCAGGTTGGGAGAGTGGATATCCCTCATGCCTTACGTCTTTATACAATATCTGGTCATCATCCTGATTTTTTACTATTTTATTTTCAGAAAGAAATTGGAAGAGAAAAAGGTTTTCATCGTTATGCTGATTGTGATGTATTTCTTTGAGATATTGTGGCAGAACGCCCTGCTCTTAAACATGTTTTTATTTATCCCGGTCTCGCTGCTTTTGATCAGCATCTGGGGATTCGTGACCTTTATCCCGCTCTGGGTTGTCAACAAATCGCTCCAGCAGCATAAGATACAGGTGGTTTACTATTCGCTCTGGATAGTGGTGGCATTAATCATGTATTTTATAAGATGAGGACAGGATCACCCGACATTTAACATCCTTTAACCAAAATATAAAAATGAACAAAAAACTCTTATTAGGGATCTGGACTCTGGCGTCCCTGTCTCTTTTGATTTTTTCAGGGCCGACGATATTCGCAGCCACCGGGATTCTGATATCCGGTCTCTCGACCCTTTTGTTCTGGATTTTCAGAAAGCCGGTTTCGGCTGTGGCGAGCAAGATAAGAATCAGCCCGAAAAAGAAGTTTGTTCTGATTGGCGGCTTGGGTGCGGTATGGGTTGAATTTGAGTTCTGGGCTCTGGAGAAAGTTTTCGGGGTCAGCCTCGCTGCACATCCCAACATTTTTCTGGATTTGCTGGTTACAATGCCATGGTATATATTAATGGTTTTCCTGCTCTGGAAGGTGGAGACGAAATATTCGTATTCATTATTTGCGATTCTGGTATACGGGGGGATTTACGATTTTTTTGCAGACGGTATCCTGGGGATGGTTCTTCGTACCTGGGAGATGTCACTGGGGAATCTCGTTCTTCTGTTGATAACCTTCCCCGTGTTTATCCTTTCCTATTCATTCATCGTCTTTCCTCCCAGCTACCTGCTCAGGAAGGAAATCAGTAAAATGAGAACAGAACCCCGGAAGGGAGACCTGGTCAAATACCTGTATGGTTTATTACCACTCGTTGGCTTATTGGTATACGGTATTGTTGCGATATTGTTATTTTCTATGGGATGAATTTGGGCATATCTTTATATCTTAGAAAAACCGATATTAAGGAGGTGAATGAAATGGAATGTAAAGAGTGCAAGATTATGTGTGACGGGAAGGAAGTCGCGGTTATAAAGTGCACGGAAAGGGGATTCAGTGTGGAGTGCACGGAAGAATGTAAGAAGATGTGTGGAGAGTTTATGAAAGAATGTTGTAAGTAAAAGAGGTTATTTTTTCTTTTGTTTCATAGGTATAAACTGTGAAGCACCTATCATACCGTTCAGAATAGATGCAACACCATAAAAGAAAATTAACAAAAGGGGTTAAAAGTTTATATAATTAGACTTTTTGTGCAGAATCCTGACTTTTTGTGCAAACGCTAGTTTCTAAACAAAGCCCGACCAACCGAAAGCTTTAAATACCCAATGTTATAAATATATAACATAAAGTTATAAATAGTTAATAAAAAGTTATATGTAAATAACATGATTTGGAGGTGCGATTGGCATGAAAAGCAAGGGAAGGAGCGAGGACAGGCTGAAGATAATATCAGGAGTAGCATTGGCTGTCATGGTGATTGCAGGACTGGTAGTTTACCTTATGATGGGCGTGCCCCCGGACCTTTCGGAAATCACTCTAAGTTTAACAGTGGTCATCGTCGTCGTGCTGGCGTTTGTGGTTATCAATAAAAGGTTTAAGGCGTACAAGGCAGGACTTCCGGCAGAGGACGAGATGAGCAAGAAAATCTTTCAGAAGGCCGGGTATTACTCATGGTTTTTCGCGATATACGCGGCCCTGATATCGAGGTTCATAGGTGAAGAGGTCGCGGAAAGGACGGGTGACTGGAGCATAGTCGGAACCTACATGACCGTGGCCGTGATACTGGGATCTGCTTTGTTTTTCTTCGTCCTGTACTTTTGGTTCAGCAGGAAGGGAAACGTAGAATAGGGGGGATGGCATGAAAACCAGGATAAAGGAGCTTCGAGCTCGCTACAACATGACGCAGGAGGATCTGGCTAGGAAGGTAGGTGTTCGAAGGGAAACAATTCTCTTTCTGGAGAAGGGTAAGTACAACCCTTCTCTCAAACTCGCTCACGATATAGCGAAGGCCTTGAAGGCGAAGATAGAGGAGATATTTATATTCGAAGAGGACTAAGGTTATCTTATGGACAGGAGAAAATTCGACTTTGCTGTTGGAATCATATTGATAATCGTATCTATAATATTCTTCACGATGCCCTCTTTCCTGAACCTAGATGCGTTATTCCCTTTTCTGTTTGCGCTGGTTTCCTTTATTTTGGGAATAGGGTTCTTTTTCATGGGTCACGCTGAAAAGTAACTTGAAGGTTTGAAAAAGGACTTATTACCATCCCTTTTTTTAACTTCTATTTCAGCTTTTGATAAATCTACTGGTGAAAAATCTATGGTTTAGAAAAAATCAACTAAAAAGTTTAAAATAATATTCAACCCTTAAAAGCTTGATTATCTTACAACAAATAACGGATTTGATTCCGGCTCCTTTACCATCATAAGCTCTTTATGCTTTTCCGGATCCCTTTTCTTCAGTTTCTTTTTGAGGAGTTCGAATTCGGAGAGTATCTGATCCCCCGTGACCTCTATCCTTTCACAGGTAAAGGCCTTGCTGATTTTCGATTCATCGAAATTGTAGCACCTTTCCCTTGACTCGTTCCATATATGGGAAAGATAGGTGTTTATGGCAACAGCGGGGTTTCTGTGGTCCCTGAACCCCTCCAGCTGCGGATGATTCCTGTATCCCGTGGTTTTGCCGGCAAGAACATTTTTCGCCAGCAACCCCTCTCTCCATACCGCTAGCAGGCCTTTGCAGTCCAGATACTTTGGATGAATTCGCCACAGCCTCATAAAGAACAACCTATTTCTTCTTCCTTCTCCTCAGAAACCAGAATATCAGGATTATTATCAGTATGACCAGGATGACCGGCCCGAAGATGAAAAGTCCTATCAGGTTGAAATACGCTGTATACGCAGGTTTTTCGAAGAAATCCTGCTTCAGTGCAGGCATGGTGAATATCGTGTTTATAATCTCATCTATGGGAAAAGACTCTATCTGCCCGACCACGAGGACATACTTCCCGAGGTTGTCTGTGCTCATCACGTGAATGTCATAACCACCAGGTTCCACCTGTGCCTTGATATCAGGCCCTTGGTAATACCAGTCCCCTCCGAATTCCTCATAATAGTGTTCCCACTGGAAATCGGTTCCATTCAGGAAGTAAATGAAGTTATTGTCAATTTCATCAATCGGCTCGATCGCGACAGAGACATCCTTGCCTATACCAGGAAGGTCAGGAACGAGGATGCTGACATAGAGCTCGAATCCCTCCTCCTCTATTATATTGTAGTGGTCATGCACTCCTTTCAATTCTCCGTAAAAGGCCTGCGATATTTCGGGGTTCCTGATCATCGTGACATCCCCGGAAACCAGTCTGGGCTGATGGGCTGAAACAACAACAGCTAACGATAAAAGAATCCCTAACACGAGAATTACAATAAAACCCCTTTTCATATTTTTCATTTTGTTCGCCTCTTTAAATAAAACATTTCCCATTCCTTATCACCTATCACAATTTTTGGCAATCCGACATTTATTCCCGAAAACTTCAGTTTTCCGTTTCTCGCTACTTCATAGCATGTGAAACCGTTTCCTTTCTCGCTATAAATTCTAAGCTCGCTCCCGTTCGGTATTTTCCCATCCTTGTACTTTTTCATGAACGAACTCCATCCAATGCCCTTGATTTCTTCTTTCATTATCAACACCCGCAACTATTCGATAAGATCAATCACTTTCTCTTTCGGCATTACAGGTGGTCTTTTCCCCGTGTGCTCTTTAAAATATTCTGCCATTCCTTCACCCACTGAATAGATATCGCCTGATATCACTTTCACTACTTTACTCAAGTCGTCATTTTTTCCAAAAAACTGCCTTGCATCATCTTTCGCTCTTATAACGCCATATATCCCGGATTTTTCCAGTAATATGAATCCCTTATATTCGCTCATAAAATCCCTCCTTTTCTATAATAATCATAAAGCGGGGCTGAAAGAGCCCCTAAATCCATACTACTGTGGTATCAAAACCCTGTCAATCACATGTATCACTCCGTTGCTGCACTCTATGTCGGGTTTCACAACCTTCGCGTCGTTCACTTTCACACTGTTTGCGGCGTCTATCATTAAACTTTCGCCCTGCACAGTATCCACTGACTTGACTTTCATAGCATCCGCTGCCATCACCTTACCCAAGACTACATGGTAGGTAAGTATATCCTTGAGCTTTCTATTGTCTTTCAGAACGGAGTTCAAGGTCTTTTTCGGCAACTTAGCGAATGCTTCGTCTGTCGGGGCAAATACTGTAAATTGTATTTTGCTGCTCAGGGTACCTGCCAGACCCGCTTTTTTAACTGCCTTCACGAGCGTTTTGAAAGAGCCCGCTTCTATCGCGGTCTCAACGATATTTTTCATTCAAATCACCCCTTTTGTATACTTTTGATATTAAGTATAAAAAAGATACTTATAAATATGACAGTTTCCAAAAATATACTATGGACAAAAAATGCCCAATTTACCAGATCATGGGTTTCCTGGGAAAGAGATGGACCATCCTGATACTGGTCGAGCTCTACAGGGGAAGGAAGAAGTGGAAGAGATATTCAGAGATAAAGAACAGCCTCCAGGAAATGACTCCCAAGATTCTTTCCTCAAGGTTCAGGGAGCTCGAGCGCGAGGGAATGATAAAAAAGCGAATAGATGCCAGGAGATTCCCGATAAAGGCGGAATACAGTCTCGCAGGCAAGGGAGAAGAATTTGTGGACATAATGAAGAGGATAAAGACATGGGGCCTAAAATGGAAGGTCAGGAATGAACACTGCGAGAAGGTCGACTGCAAGGAATGCGAGATCTGACTCTGAAGGCTTAAAAATACAACGGAAATATCTATGGTTAAGAAAAAATCAACTAAAAGGTTTAAAATTCACTGCAGACGCGAGAAGCCGAACCCCTTGTAGATTGTCTGCAATTCAGACAACATTCTCTCTTCATTCTCTCTTACCGGATCACTGATTTCGATATCATGCACATTATTTTCAGGACGAGCCTTAAGATTAAACTTTATCCGAATCATTCGCTTCCCAGGACCCTTCCCTTCGAACACGCCACCACCCTGTTTCACAATCCTTTCTGTGTTATTATAAACATAGTTGCTTAACGCTGTTCCCAATCCAGGAAAACCTGACAAATAGACCGCTTCAGGTATATATCCCATTGAGACTTTTTTCATGAGTTGGTTTTATCGGTTAAGTTTAAAAGGATGTTTGTGAAGAAATTGAAATATGAATAATGGAAAAGTCATTCTAGGAATAGTGTTTCTGGTTATAGGGATGTGGATTTTAATCTTCATGCCAGCATATTCTATCACTTCAGACGGAACAGTGGTAATACATTATATAGAGATCGCTGGCGGAATATTTCTCACTGTATTGGGGATATTCAACATCGTGACAGGAAGGAAAGAGAAACCTTAAAAAGGATTTTTCTAACCAATTAAACTTTTTGGTTGATTTTTTATAAACGTCAGATATTTACGAGCTACTGTTAAGATTTCTTTGGTGGAGCTATGGATTTTGGTAAAACTATGAAGAGAGGTGTAGGAGCGGGTATAGGAATGCAAGCCGTCAAGCTATTGGAAGAAGCCCATCGCTCACAAGATCCTATTGAAAGTCTTGGAAAGAGCGCGATTGGAGGAGCCATGGCAGACATAGCATACAATCTCATCAAACCAGAGGAGAATAAAGATCCCCACTTTAAGGGATGGTATAAACCATAATAGGTGGTGTATATGGGAACTAAAAGAACTACAATAAAATATTTGGACGGGACGGAAGAGGTACTGCAGGATGAGTGGTCACCCTTTGGTTATCACAAGGAGAAAACCCATAAAGTGCAAGTAGACCCGAACACCGGAGAGGCCATTGTCAGTAAACACCAAGTATACCATGGTGGCGTTTTACCTGGAGTAGTTAGTAAAACAGAGACAACCACCTCGCGTTCATTAAGACCTGTGAAGAGTATAAAGGTTGAAGAAAGCTCAAACTGTATCATAACCACAGCATGCACAGAGGCTCTGGGTTTTGATGACAAATGCGAGGAGCTGAGAATCCTCAGGAATTTCAGAGACAAATACTTGACGAAGACTCATAATGGCAGGAGGGCAGTGGAAATCTATTACAGGATAGCTCCCGAGTTGCTGGCTATCCTAGAGGGGGACCCTGAAAGGGATAAACTGCTAAGGAAAATATTCAGAAATTACATAAGAACCTCGGTTTCACTGATAAAGAAAGGGAAAAACAAAGAGGCAGCCAGGATATACGTGAATCTTTTAGCATACCTTATCAAATGGTGCGGTACAAGAATAAGCAACTAGTCCCTTGAGCCTGGAAACGGCTATTTTTTCTTATCTATGAAAATAGACTTTTTATCCGATTCTGAAGGTTTAAAAAGAATGAATCAGCTTATAAAATTTACTGTCAACTCAAATTTATGAAAAAAGCCAAAATTGTACTGAGGGAACTAAATGATATGCAGAAGGATCAATTTGCAGGAATGTCTATTCATAGAGAAGGAGAACCATCCATACCTCTATGGGGATATCAATTAGAAATAACAGCAAGTGGTTATAGAGGATGGGTTAAAAGAGTCTATGCACAAGAACTAGATGGTCACTATCTTCTGTTTGATAGTATAAAAATTTTTGGAGTTAGTGATACGGAAACTGAAGCTGATAGCAGAATGCGTGAAGAGCTTGACAAAGTTAAAAAGAGATACGAAGATGATGGTTTTAAAGTAGAATTTGAATCCCTTATTTCTGATTGACCAACACAAGACTCAATATTTAAGGGTGCTTTTCTGGCTCATAAAGGTTTTAAAACTAGTCTTTGGGTTTATATACAGCAACTGTCTTTATTTCTTCATCAAAAATATCCCCTAGCTTTTCACCAAGCCTTTTATCGTCTTTATATATTATTCGTTGATTTTTGTATCCCTTTGCCCTTACAGAGATAACATCACATTCTGTTTCAGGGAATGCAATTGAGATAGCTTCTCCAACTCTCAAAGTCTTTATACCAAAAATATTAAGAGAATCGTTATTGTATATATATTTTTGGTTTAAACAATCCCCATAGCCATCTAAATGATATTCTAATACATTAGAGACCTCTTTGCTTAACACGAATACTTCATCATCAAGTGTTTCGTTAAGCGCTCTTGCAAAAAATAAATTCTGGTTAATATCATAATCTTCTGTTTCAGGGTCTAGGAAACCATGCTCTTCTAATTTTTTGAAAAAATCCATCCTCTTTCTGAATCAATAGTTCTATGTCCATGATTAATCCTGATAGCGTATCCCATATTTCCCGTTTAATAGAAAGTTTTAAAAGTGCACGGGCATGGGTAAATTTAAACCCTTTTAAAGCCTGTATAAGCTTATAAAATTAACGGTTTATTATTCATCATGGGTATTAAACCACTGTCCTATGGTGAAAAACTGACTCTTGAAGAAGCAAATGAAAGATTAGAAGAAATCCAAGAAGAATTCGATGCGTTAAAGACGAAATATACAAAGGGTCTTCGAAGATTTCAGTTCTGGTTACCTAAAAAGGACAGGAAACGGATAACCGACTGTGTAGGTGTTATATTACCTTTGAGTCTTCAGGAAGTGGTGCAAGAAGAATCCTCTTCAGCACCCGAATCAGAGGAAACAATACATTACAAAACCAACTTACTTCAACACAAACTGTTGGATATGATGGCCAGTTTTAAGAATACAAAAACAAAGAGATTTGGTTATTCAGAACCAATTTGGAAAGACGATGATTACAATATAATGGCAGATTACGCATCTAGGCATAATGTAGATGGCGGACTTCAATTATTAAAACATCTAGGATTAGACGTGACTGAACAAGAAG
>JABAOC010000937.1_pt1 | contig 22971 bp, 19 predicted proteins | sample 7062161 | NCBI WGS metagenome assembly JABAOC01 (sample SAMN14538625, study PRJNA623070) | marine sediment metagenome | biome: marine biome [ENVO:00000428]; feature: marine pelagic biome [ENVO:01000023]; material: deep marine sediment [ENVO:00002113] | place: India: Gulf of Khambhat ... | reverse complement strand
TTTTCGATCCTGTCCGCAAAATTATAGGCCAGATAAACGTTTCCTTGAGAATCCAGATCCAAACTCACCATGTCGATCAACAAACCTTCTCCGCTCCCAGAAAACGCCAATTCTCTCACCACCTCGCCCTTTTGATTGCAAAAGAGCACGGCACTGGTCCTTCGCGCCTTCAGCACCGCCACTGCCACCAGGTCATCGGAAAGCACTTTCATATCTCCCACCGGCGCTCTCAACCGGATGTCGAATCTGTAACGGAGATCCCTGTCAAAAACCTTGATGACCGGCATATACTGCTCGCTCACAAAAAGATACTTATCTGAACGATCCAGAAGCCTGGGTGCGGAAAATTCTCCTGGCCCCTGTCCTTTTCCCCCAGCCCTCTTCACCAAATTCCCAGCCGGATCGAACTTTTTCAAGGCATAATCCATCGCATCGGTCACATAGATGAACCCTCGAGAATCGCTCACCACCCCCACCCACTGGAACAGGGCTCCGTCATCCAAAGTCCCTATGGAAAGAACCTCCTCTAAAGATATTTTGAGGGGCCTCTCCTCATCTCTGCGAAGCGTTCTCTCTCCATCCGGATCTGGATCTCCGCAGCTTTCGCCGCACAGTAAAGGAACCAGAATAATCACCCATACCAGTGCCAAAAAAATCCCGCCAAATCCCACCTCTGCCAAACCGCATGCACCGTCCCTCATCGCGACCGCTGTTACCTCTCCACGTATTTTTTGCAGAACAGATACCCTACAGCACAGTACACAGGACCAGCGAGTGTGGTATGCCAATAAGGATCATCCATGCACCGGGCCAGAGCATTTTCGCATTCTCCCGCATGCACCTCGGCCGCAAAAAGGCTGCAGAACAGCACACAAAAAACGACCACAAAAATCCATCCTCTATTGTTCGCCTTACCCCTCGCCTTCATCTTTTTTCGCCGCATCTTCTTCCTCCTCTTTATCGTTGACCTTAAGCACTGTAATACTTGAGACACCAGGAATAGCCCATCAGACACCCCGAATAATAGGCTAGGAATGTTTGAGGACCGCTGAACAGCCCGGCAACGAGTGCATCGAAACCGCACCTGGCCAAGGCATTTTCACAGACCTCCTTGGATGCATAGACCGGTGAGCTCCATAAAACAATCAAGCCGAAAATCAGACCCGCCACCACAAGCTTCTTGGAATTGTGTTTTATGAATTTTCTCATCTCGAAACCTCCTTTCGCTGCACTTCAAAGCAAAATTCATACCATCGTGCGTCCCCTAAAGAAATGTTATCTTACTGATATAAAAGAAATTACCTGGATTATCAGGCAAACCATCCTTATAAAAAAAGAGAGGCCCGATACCCTCAGAAATCGCAAAGTAGGCAATATCAACAAGTTGGATGGATCGCGCCAAGAAAAAAAATGGATAAAAACAATCCCGCACAAAGTCCGGGAAGCTCCCCTTTGCCCGCGATGCTTATACCGCCGTTGACACCCGCAGAAACTTCTGTTTACGTCTTCACTTTTTCAGCATCGGCACTTCGATGCCGCTCTCCTCAGCGAACCGCACGGCCTCCTCATAGCCAGCATCGGCATGCCGGGCCACCCCCAGCCCGGGATCCACGGTCAGCACCCTCTCCAGCCTCTTCGCCGTAGAATCCTGTCCGTCGGCAACGATCACCATTCCCGCATGGATGGACAAACCGATCCCCACTCCTCCTCCGTGGTGGACCGAAACCCAGGACGCTCCGCACACCGCGTTCAGCAGGGAATTCAGGATGGGCCAGTCGGCAATAGCGTCCGAGCCGTCCTTCATCCCTTCTGTCTCCCTGTTGGGCGATGCGACCGAACCGGTATCCAGATGGTCTCTCCCTATCACGATAGGTGCGCTGATCTTGCCCTTCTTGACCAGGTCGTTGATGATCCTGCCGAACTCTGCCCTTTCTCCATACCCCAGCCAGCAGATCCGGCTGGGGAGGCCTTGAAACTTCACCTGTTTCTGCGCTTTGGTGATCCACCGCTCCAGCGCCTTATCTTGGGGAAAGGCCTTGAGCACGGCTTCGTCTGTCACATAGATATCCTCAGGATCTCCCGAAAGAGCGGCCCACCGGAAAGGTCCCTTTCCCTTGCAGAAAAGCGGGCGGATGTATTCGGGAACAAATCCAGGAATGTCGAAGGCATTCGCCACGCCTGCTTTCTGCGCCTGGCCGCGGACGTTGTTGCCGTAATCGAAGGCCTTGGCTCCCTTTTTTTGGAGCTCCAGCATGGCCTGGACATGGACAGACATGGACTCATAGGCGCGCTTCATGTATTCGTCCGGATTCTCCTGCCGCAGCCTCAATGCCTCCTCATACGGAATGCCGTGGGGCACATACCCGTTGAGCTCGTCATGGGCCGATGTCTGATCGGTCAGCACGTCCGGAACCACGCCTCTCCTCACACATTCCGGGAGAATATCGGCGGCATTCCCCAGCAGGGCAACCGAAAGAGCCTCTCCTTTTTCCCTGGCATCCTGGACGAGCCCTAGGGCTTTATCCAGGTCTTCGACCATGATGTCCACATATTTGGTCTCGAGCCTCCTCTGGATTCTCTCTCTGTCCACTTCCACCACCAGGGCCACTCCCTCATTCATGGTCACAGCCAGGGGCTGGGCGCCTCCCATTCCTCCCAGTCCGGCGGTCAGGACAAGCTGGCTCTTCAGCGTGCCTCCGAAGTGTTTACGGGCAACCGAAGCCAGAGTCTCATAGGTTCCCTGGAGTATCCCCTGTGTCCCTATATAGATCCAGCTTCCGGCCGTCATCTGCCCGAACATGGTCAGGCCTTTGGCTTCGAGCCTGCGGAACTCATCCCATGTGGCCCACTTGGGCACGATCAGGGCATTGGCGATTAAAACACGCGGCGCTTCGGGATGGGTCTTGAACACGGCTACCGGCTTCCCGGACTGGACAGCAAGCGTCTCATCGTTTTCGAGGCCGGACAGGCTTTCCACAAGAGCCCAGAAACAGCCCCAGTTCCGCGCGGCTTTTCCGGTGCCTCCGTAGACGATCAGTTCCTCGGGCTTCTCTGCAACCTCAGGATCCAGGTTGTTCATCAGCATCCTGAGGGCACCTTCCTGAGACCATCCTTTGGTGTTCATCTGTGTGCCCCGCGGGGCTCTCACTTCTTTGTATTCACTCATCCCTCTCCTCCTTTATGTCACTGCAATGTTATGCAAACACAAACGATTTACCTTAGCACGAGTTTCCATTGTCACTGCGAAGCCCAAAGGGCTAGAGCAACCTCTTAATATGATATTGTTACAATTTGTCGTACCTCGCAGCGACGGCCTATCCATCAATGCAACCAAGTATCGCAGCACCGCTTGGTCCTCACGATAGCTTTGATTTGTATCATATCGTGCTCAAGCTCTGTATTTATTGCTTTTGCTGTTGCGCCTCCTGGAGTCTTTCCATGCGCTCCAGCGTGCGTTCTCTGCCCACAAGCTCCAGCACATCGAAAATCCCCGGGCTCACCGGCTCTCCGACCACCAGCATCCGCAGCGCATGGATCAGCACCGCTGCCTTCACTCCTTCCTTTTCGGCTCTCTCCCGGAGCACACGCTCGATCTCACCGGCAGAAAACTCCTCCAATGTTTCAAAGTCTCTCTTCAGCAGCGGCAGCAGAGCATCCAGTCTCTTGTCGCTCAGATACTTCTTCACTCCCTCTGCATCGTACTCGACATCATCCACCAGAAAGGGCCGGGCTGCCCCAGGAAAGGCCTTGATGGTCCGGCTTCTCTCCTTCAGAAGATCTATGAGTCTATGATACCACTCTTTCTGGCTGGACTCTAACTCATCGCGCCACAGGCCCTCGCTCTGCAGCTCCCTCTTTACCAGGGGAGTCAGCTCCTCTGCATCCATCCGGGAAATCAACTGTCCGTTCAACCACTCCAGCTTGCTCAGGTCGAAAACAGGGCTGCCTTTGCTCACCTTGTCCAGGGAAAACCTGCTGACCATATCTTCCACCGAATAGATCCCTTCCTCGCCCGGAGACCAGCTCATCTGCGCCAGGAAGTTCAAAAAGGCAAGCGGCAGATAGCCCTGGCTTTTGAACTCGAGTACAGAAGCCACTCCGTGCCGTTTGCTCAGCTTCTTCCTGTCTGGCCCCAATATCAAGGCCAGATGGGCAAAGGCAGGAGGCTCGAAACCGAACGCCCGATACAGCAGGATCTGCTTGGGGGTGTTGGAGATATGGTCGTCTCCCCGGATGACATGAGTGATCCGCGATTCCACATCATCCACTACCACCGAAAGATGGTAGGTGGGCAGGCCGTCTCCACGGAGCAGCACAAAATCCTCCATTGTCCGGCTGTCCACAGATATCGGTCCGTGGATCAGGTCCTCATACGGGATTTCTCCCTCGGGCACGAGAAACCGCACCGCCTTGGCCCTGCCCTCTGAATCGAAGTGCTTCTGCTCCTCCTCCGAAAGATGCAGGCAGTGCCGGTCATACCCCCAAAATTCTCCGGCTTCAGGAGTCTTTGCGATTCTTTCTTTAATTTCCCCGGGGGTGCAGTAACAGTCGTAGGCCAGACCTTTATCGACAAGCTCCTCTGCTTTCTCTCTGTAATCGTCCAATTTTTCAGATTGAAACAGGGGTCCTTCATCCCAATCCAGGCCAAGCCAGCGGAGCCCGTCCAGAATTCCCTGCGTCATCTCATGCGAAGACCGCTCTACATCTGTATCCTCGACACGGAGGATGAAATGCCCTTTGTGACGGCGGGCGAACAGCCAGTTGAAAAAACAGGTCCGGGCAGCACCGATATGGAGGTACCCTGTCGGACTGGGAGCAAACCTGACACGGACCATCCTCTATAGTGTATAAAGGAAACAGCGATTAGTAAAGAAACTCCCGCGATCACAGCCCATTTTCCAAAAAAAAGAGGTTGTCACTTTGGGACAATGCCAAAAAAAAGAAAAAAAGGTTGACTATAGGGAGAAAAAAATATAGGATTTAGATGGGATTTCCGTAAAGGATTTAGCCGAGGTTTTACCATGCATTCCAGAGGGGTCCACCTTCTCGAACATTTGATTTAAATATGGCAGAGCAGAATATCCTTATTCTGAATCAAAATGATGACGAAGTGGACCTTCTGAAGAAACTGTGCAGCCAAATAGGTTCTGTCTATATCGCTGCCAACACCAAGCAGGTGATAAGCCTGGTCGAAAAGATCGACTTCAACCTCCTGGTCGCAGACGAACCGCTCGCCGATTATTCCTCTCTCAGAGGCCTTTTCCGCGCCACGACCAGCATCGTCATAACCGGAAGAGACCAAAAGAAAATGGAGGAGAGGGCCAAAACATGGCCGCTGATCTATTATGTGGACCACCACGCCGCACCCCTCGAAGAGCAAAACAACGAAGACCTGCTCCGCACTCTGATTTCCGCATCCGAACACTCCTTCCTCAAATTAGAGGTAGAAAGCTTGCGGAAGACCTACATAGGAAGTGAAGTCAAACTGAAGGAAGCCTACTACGAGATCAAAAAGATCAAAAATTTCATCAACAACAGCATCGTCAAAGAGATCGAAAAACGCATGTCCATGGAGGCCAAATATCTGGGAGTCAAAAAAGAGAAACAGAGAATCGAAGACACTCTCAAAAGGCTCTACATGGCCAACGACGTCACCAGCCTCTTGGACATCGTTTACGACATCAAGGACATCGTCCAGGCCGAGGGAATTTCGATCTACATCACGGACCAGAACGAAACTATGGGCAAATTTCTCAAGCCTCTGGTCTGGGACGACGCCTTCCTGACCCATCCCGAGTCCTCCAAACATTTCGTGCTCTTCGACTCCGAGGACTTCGCTGCGTATGCCGCCAAAAACGCCCAGGTGATCAATCTGTCCGATCCTGCCAAAGACAAAAGACTCTCCAGGCGGTACCTGGAAGACCTCAGATCCCCTCTAACAAGCCTCCTCTGCGTACCGATCATGCACGCTCAGGAAGCCATCGGAGTGCTGGAAGTCTACAACAAGATGGGCAGTGCCAGATCGAAACGGCAGGGCTTCACGGCCGAAGACGAACAGGTAATGCTCAAATTCTGCGAGCACATCTCCATCGCCATCACCAAGCTCAACCTCATCCAGTACGACGCGCTGACAGGCCTGCTTCGGCCTGATCCTTTTTTCGAGAAGGTGATCCAAAAGCTCAAACTGGAGCGGAAGCGCCAGCAGGAAGGATCCTCTTTTGCCATGGTGATGGGTGATGTGGACTGGTTCAAAAACTACAACGACCGGAACGGGCACGAAGCCGGAAACAAACTTCTGCGGGAACTGGCTGCCGTGCTCAACTCTTCTATACGAGAGGAAGACCTCCTCTGCCGGTACGGCGGTGAGGAATTTCTGTTTTTCCTCTCCGGAATCTCCAGCGAAGAGGAGGCCATAGGCTTTACCGAAAGAATCAGGAAAAACATAGAGGCACATTACTTCGAAAACCAGGAATTCCAGCCCAACAACAACCTCACTATGAGCTTCGGCGTGACATTCTTTTCCAAAGAAAGAGTCAAGTCCTGGGACGGTGCGAGCAGAAGCAACCTGAAAAAGTTGGCCAACGAATCCGATCTGGCGCTCGCCGAGGCCAAGGGCAAAAGGGCCTCCCCTCCGGGTATGCGGGGAACCTATAAAAACAGGGTCAGCATCTATATCAGAGACCGTCTGGGAGAGCTCACTGCGCCGCAGCCTCCGGAAAAATATCTGGAACAGCCCGAACGAAGACGGCACAAAAGATACTACACCTCAACCATACTGGTGTACAAACGGAAAGATTTCTACAGAGTGACCAAAACGATCAACCTGAGCATGGGGGGAGCGAGGATCCCGACAGATTCCCTGCTGGACATCCGCCAGCCTATGGAACTGATCCTGATTCTGGGAAACAAAGCCTGCCAGTTGGGTGGTGAAGTGGTGTATTCCATGATGGCCGGAGACAATTATTCCCATTTCTTCTCCGGATTGAAATTCGTGGGGCTTTCGGTGAAGGAAAGGAAAATACTGGAAGACTACTTTTCTTCTCTAAATCCGCGAGAAAGCTTCCTCCCCCATTAACAAATCTGGATTATTCGCGGCCGACCCCATTTGTCGATAGCATGAAGTCATTTTGCGAGCATATCCAAACAAACCATTATGAGATCGCCTCGCTTCGCTCGCGATGACAATTTCAACGAAACCGATGACGACCCAATTTAATCCAGTGAGATCGGCCCGCACGAAGGGTAAAAACTGCCGATAATCTGATTAAATGTTAGAGGTTGTTCCAAAGTGACGGGAAATAAAATCGAGATAAAGGTGCAGGGAAGTGTCGGAACGGCAACGGAATGGCGTTAAAAATCTGAACTAGAGCGAAGACATGTCCCCGTACCTTAGATGGATTCTTCATCCCCGTCACTTTGGGACAATGCCAAATTTTAACTTAATAATGAATTTTCTAGATCTCGAACAGAGCTGTAGTTGAGGTGAGGAATTTTTTTAAGAAAGAATAAGTTATCGCCAGTTTTTACGAATAATTCAGATCAAGAGATATCGAGTTCCTTCATGATGGACTGCAGGTACGCCGCTGGCGGAGTGATCTTGGTGTAGAAGGTGTCCTTCAGCTCCTTGGAGAAGTTGTCGAAGGCGGAAAAATCATCTTGGTTGCTCCAGTTCTGCATGCTCACCTTTTCGAGTATATTCTTGAGGACATCCATATTCAGAATCTCTGATGTGAATTCGGGCAGCGAGCAGTTATCCTGTTCGCACAAGCGGATGCTCCGCAGCATGATTTTGCGAAGGTTTTCCTGATGCTTGATGATTTCCTGCTTGATGAAGAACTGGTCTTTCGGAGATTCGGTCTGGGAGAGCTTGATGTGCAGCTTTTTGGCCTCTTCAAAACGGTTATTCAAGGTCGAGATGATGTATTCGCCGTCGAGAATGATTCTATCGTTGTTTTCGAAGTAGCTGATGTCGGTTTCGTTTTCGTTGGTGTCTCCTTTTCGGAACTGTTCCAGTTTATCGAATGCGGCCTGGAAGGACGCCTCATCCTGCTCTGCTTCGGGCTCGGCCTTTTTCTCTTCCCCTGCCTCTGCCTTTTCTTCTTCCTTTTGCTCTGAAGGAGCTTCTTTGACCTCTTCAGGCTCCGCCTCAGGTTCAGCAGCCTTTGTTTCGGGCTCTTCTTCAGGCTTTTCTTCTTCGGCCTCTGGCTTCGCTTCTTCGGCTTCTGGCTTTGCCTCTTCGTCCTCTGCTTCCTTGGCCTCTTTTGCTTCTTCTTTTGCTTCTTCTGGTTCTTTGGCCTCTTCGGCTTTCACCTCTTCCGGTTTTTCCTCTTCGTGCTTCGGCTCTTCGGCCGGCGCCTCTTCTTCAGGAGGCCCTTCCACCTTCTCTTCTTCCGCCTCTTCAGGGGCTTCCGGTTCCTCCGGCCCTTCCTCAGGGACAATCTCCTCGACAGGGGCGCTGTTATTCAGGAGTTCCTTGATCTTTTTGAGCTTGGCGAGCTCCTGAGCGAGGTTGATCTCTTCTTCCTCGGGTTCCTCACCTGCGGGGACTTCGGCCACGATCCCGAATTTCTCTTCGAGTTTTTTCTTCAGTGTGGATACCTTCTCTCCAGTGGTCTGCTGGAGTTCTTCCAGCTGCTGGCTCAGTTCGCTGACTTTTTTGAGTTCTTCCAGGGTTTGGCCGGTCAGAGATTCGATCTCTGTCTGGAACTTGATGGCTTTTTCGATGTGATCTTTGATCTGTGTTTTCAGTTCTCTTTTGTTCGTTTCGAAATCGGCCAGAGTGGTCTTGAAATCGGTTAATGTCTGCTTTTCTTCCTGAAGTTCCTTGTCCAGGTTTTCCAGTCTTTTTTGGGCTTCTTCTCTTTCCCTCCTGATCCGCTCTTCCAGCTCCTTCTCTACTTCTTCTTTCTTCTTGGCAAGGGCCTGCTCGAGCTGCTGCTCGATTTCTTCGAGGATGGAAGCGGAATTTTCGGGAGCATCCGGGGTATCGTCTTTTTTAGCCATTTTCTCTCTCCTTGGCCTCTATAGTTTATCTTACTCCTCGCCTCTAAAACCTGTCAAGGTGAGGCATCCATCCATTCTCCCTGTCATTTGAGCAGATTTATGATGTCAGATACAAAAATGCAGTTCAATAGCCTTTTGAGACGATTCACAGGGGTAAAATTCACAGCCTTATCTCATCCCGAGGGGTGAGGTGTCATGACCGAGGCATGTGCGCTGAGGGAAGCATTACTGCGCTGAAAAATTTCTTGCCTCTTTATAATTAAATAAGGTATAAGAAACAGTGAGGATGAACCAAAGACGAGCCAAGGAAGGAGGAAGCTCATGAATGGGCAGGAGAAGATCCTTCTCGTCGAAGAAAACGAGAAACGCCGGAAACATCTTTCAAGCTTCCTTTCTCAGCACACCTTTCCCGTACAGGAAACTCTGTCCTTCGAAGAGGCCGCGAACCGCCTGCTGAACTTCAACGACTATACCCTGGCCGTTATCACGGTTTCCTCTCTGGAAAGCCACAAAATCAGTCTTCTGCAGAGCATCCGGTCCTCCAACCCCCATCTGGCTATCGTTCTGCTCATGATCAAGGAAAACGCACAGTTGGCGCTCGCTCTGCTCAAACAGGGAATCGTGGATCATGTCACGAATCCCGATAACCTGGCTGCTGTTTTTTCGGCTGTAAACAACGAAGTCCAGAAGCGGGAGCTCATCCGAAAGAACCAGTCCTGCCGACGCAAACTCACCAAGCTTCACTCCGACCAGCAGAAGAATATCAAACGGGCACTGGAACTGGAGGAGATCTACGATTCTACTCTCGAGAACTTGATGACCGCACTGGACCTCAGAGATGTCGAGACCTTTGGCCACTCCAGGACTGTCGCCAAGTACAGCCAGATGCTGGCCCGGATTTTGGCCATAAGAGACAGACACACTCTGGATAACATACGAAAGGGAGCGCTGCTCCATGATGTCGGAAAGATCGCCATCCCTGATGCCATTCTCAAAAAACCCGATCCCCTCAGCCAGGAAGAATGGAAAAAAATCAAGCTCCATCCCACTCTGGGCTATGGACTGATCAAAGAGATCAAGCTGTTGAACGAAGTGGGAAACATCATCCTGTATCATCATGAACGATACGACGGGACAGGTTATCCCAAGGGGTTGGAGAAGGAGGAGATTCCACTGGAAGCGAGGATCTTTGCTCTGGCCGATGCTCTGGATGCCATCACATCCTACAGGCCTTACCGCAGAGAAAGGAATTTCAAGACAGCAAAGCACGAGATCCAGGCAAATTCGGGAAAGCAGTTCGATCCAAAGGTGGTGGATGCCTTTTGCTCGCTGAGCCTGGATTCCTGGGAAAAGATCCGCTTCGAAACCACCCAGTTTCTTCCTGCCTTCCTGGAGATGAAAAACCTGTAGTATTTGGTCCCAATCTGGCCGCTGCGGTAAGCACAAAAAACGATCTTGGATTTGTCGTTATGAATGCAGTGAATCCTTGCTGCGAGCACAGGAAAGCCTTATTCTATTGCGAACCTTCGAAAGCATTGCTGCAAACAGAGTGAAACCTTGTAGCGAGCGAAGTTAAATCTTGTTGTGAGATTATCAGCGAAGCAAACCTGTCAATATCATTACGAACGAATGAAAGCTTTGTTGCGAACGATGTAAAGGGATCCCGCAATGTCATTACGAACGAAGTGAAGTAATCCCATTTAATGAGATTGCTTCAGCCCTTCTGGCTTCGCAATGACAGGATTATGGCTGCGATAACAGCATAAACAGCAAAAACGACATTGAATAAAGTCGTGCGGAGAGCAAATCCTACAGTGGGGATCGCTTGAGTTGGGCGGTGATGACCCGGGGGATGCCGCTCAAGTCCTCGAAACAGCGGACGCTGCTCCAATCGCTTCCGAACAGGGAGAGGGCTTTCTGCTTCTGTCCTAGCCCGATCTCTAGACAGAGATAGCCCCCTGGCTTCAGAAACGGAGGAGATCCCTCCACAAGCTTGTGTATGAACTCCAGTCCGGTCGGTCCCGCCACAAGCGCTTCTCTGGGTTCGTGGAGGCGGATCTCATCCTGGAGAGACGGCCATTCACTTTCTGAAACGTAGGGAGGATTCGAGACGATTATGTTGCATTTTTTCTGGAGTTCGAGTCTCTTGATGGGCTCGAAAAGGCTGCCGCATTTGAACCTGATGGAGGAAATTTTCTGGAGTGCTGTCTGTCGTTCGGATTGCCGTTGGGATTGCCGTTCAGCCTGTCTCTCGGCATTCACCACTGCCGTATCCAGCGCTTTCTGGGAAACCTCCGTGGCCACGATTTCAGCCTCTGGAAGCTCTCTGGCCAGGGTGATGGCGATGTTTCCTGCGCCTGTTCCGAGGTCCACGATGAGTTCCTTGCCTCTGGAGGAAATTTCCATAACCTTCTCGACCAGAAGCTCGGTCTCAGGACGCGGAATCAAAACACCGGGACAGACTCTGAATGGAATGGACCAGAATTCCTTTTCCTGGATGACATAGGCCAGGGGCATCCCTTCGGCACGCGCGGATATCCTTTGCAGATATTCCGAACTTTGAGCTTCCGAAATCCTTCGATCCGGGTAGGTGTGGAACGTTGCTTCTGAAATCCCGAGGCTCTTGAGGAGTATGACTTTGGCTTCCAAGGGTGGGTTTGCGAGCTTATTGAGAAGGGTTTTTCCTTCCAGATACAGATCCTGAATGCTGCTCAACGGTCGAAAGATTTATTCAGGCGGCAGATTCTGCCCGGTTTCCGAGCGCCTGCGCCTGATAATGCATGGTTAGGGATTCGATGATCTCGTCCAGGTCTCCGTTGAGTATGCTTTCCAACCTGTGGAGGGTGAGACCCAGACGGTGATCGGTCACCCGGGATTGAGGATAATTGTAGGTTCTGATTTTCTCGCTCCTCTCCCCTGTCCCGACCTGGGACTTCCTGTTCTGTGCGATCTGCTCCTGCTGTTCTCGTTGGGCGATGTCGAGAAGACGGGAGCGGAGGATCCGGAGGGCCTTCTCCTTGTTTCTATGCTGGGATTTCTCATCCTGACAAGAGACCACCATGCCCGAGGGTTTGTGAGTCACCCGGATGGCTGTGTAATTGCGGTTCACGTTCTGTCCACCGGGACCGGATGCGCCGAAGGCCTCTATCCGCAGGTCTTTGGGATCGATGGCAACGTCCACCTCGTCGGCCTCCGGGAGAACCGCGACCGTAACCGTGGATGTGTGGATGCGTCCTGAAGCTTCGGTCTCTGGGACGCGCTGGACGCGGTGTACTCCGCTTTCGTACTTGAGCTGGGAATAGACCCTCTCCCCCCGAATGCTGAAAATGATCTCTTTGAACCCACCGATTGGAGAGACGCTCGTGCTCATGACTTCCAATTTCCATCCCCTGTCCTCTGCAAAGCGGGAGTACATGCGGAATAGATCCTGGGCAAAGAGAGAGGCCTCGTCTCCACCAGCCCCGGCCCGGATCTCCATGATGACGTCTTTTTCGTCGTTGGGATCTTCAGGAAGGAGCAGAATCCGCAGCTCCTCTTTGACCTCCTCCTCCTTCTCGCGGAGATTTTCGAGCTCTTCCTCGGCTAGTTCTCTGAGGTCGGGATCCGCGCTGGAATCTTTCAGGATTCCTTCCGAATCCTGGATGCCTTTGATGATCTTTCGGTACTCTTCGTACTTCTTGACTATGGGCTCCAGATCGGCCCGTTCCTTGGCGGCTTTCTTGATTTTTTGGGGATCGGAAACGACGGAAGGATCAGACAGAGATTCGGTGAGTTGGCGGTACTTCTCGTTGATTTCTTCCAGTTCTTCCAGCATTTCGGCTATTTTTTAAGATCAGCATATTTTTTCTTGAACTTTTCCACGCGGCCTGCGCTGTCCACGAATTTTTGTTTTCCGGTGAAAAAAGGATGACACTGGGAGCAGATTTCTGTCCGGATTTCTTTTTTAGTAGACCGGTTTTTGAACGTGTTGCCGCAGGCACAAATTACGGTACATTCCACATAATCTGGATGAATGTCTTTTTTCATTTCAAGGACTCCTCAACCGGAGGATTATTATAGCAAATTCCCCCCCAAAGAGCAACGCACCTTTAATCTGGTGACCCTTTAATCCGGTGACAGCATACGCAATCACCGGATTATGGTCGTACTGTCACCAGCTTATGGTCTGAAGATGATCCAGAACAAGCCCAGCATGACCAAAATCCCCGCTGCATCGAGAGCAAGGTCCGAAAGCTCTGCCGACCGGTAAGGAAGGAAATAATGGAAGACTTCGATCAACGCTCCAAAAGAAAAAGAGAAGAAGCTGGACTTAAGGAACATACCCGAGGATTTCCTTTTGTAATATCCCCAGGCCAGAAGGGCCGCAAAAATTCCGAATCCAAAGAAATGCAAAGAATTTTCCGATAACACCACGTCAAGAAATCGGTGGATATTTTTGATTTTTGTCAGGCTTCCAGATGGGACGGAGGCACCGATCAACAGCAGTACACCGAAGAGGTAGGCGGGAAGAAAATACTTATTTTTTTCCAACTCGCTTGCCTCGCTTCCTTAAAATGAGCTTCTCTGCGGCTTCACTTCCGCTCAAGCAGCCTTAACAGCCGATTCTCCACGCTCGGGAATCTGGTGTTTTTTCTTCTCAAAACAGTTTCGGTCAACCATAAAATTAAACTTATCTTGACTCTTTTTTACTTTTCTTTTATATGTTCTTGAGTCGAAGTAATTCCTCAACACTTTATTCAGTGGGCAGATCTGTTCTTTTGCTTCCCACTTATAGATATTTCCTGCCGCATCCCTCAAACATTCGAGATGCACGATCCAGGCCAATTGCTTGAACGGAACATGCCGATAAGTCTTTCTTATGTTCAGAACCTCGCCTCTCTTCTCAGGATCGAGAAATCGAAAATGGCGCGAAAAAAGCAGAGCATTGTGGAAATAGGCAGGGAAAGCCAGCAGCCCATCCAGCCGGCAGAGCCGTGCCAGGTACACGAAAAGATCCAGCACCTTCCTTCCCAGATTAAGACCAGGATGTTTCTGTCCTGGAAGCGGAGTCAGCTCTCCTCCGAACTCCATCAAGGGATTTTGCAGCGTGAGCCACTCCAGTATCAAAAATTTGAACTGGGACAGAGGCAAATCATCGGCGATATCCTCTTTTGGACGAAACGCCCCTTCTTTGATTTTGAGATCGACGATGATGTTTTCCTCCTTTTTCTCACGGTAAAAGATCTGGAACCTCTGAAGCGGGAACTCTGAGTTATCCATTTGGTATTCCAAGGGCCAGAGCTTCCTCTCCTGGGCGTCCCTGATGAAGTTTCTCTTCTTAAAGACGGCGAAAATTTCTTCGAGTGCGTATTTTCCCAGGAAGAGACTCGATCCTTTATCCCCCATCAAGTCCGATAGGACATCCTTTTCTTCGATCAGAAGGGAATCCTTTGAGCGTGCTCGATCTTTATCCGACATGAAGTTCATGATGGCCCTTTACAAATAAAAGAAATCCAATTGTATGGGAATCTGTCCAATAATTCAACAGCCCATGTTCGGACGGAAGCATTACTGTTTCGGCAAGGAGCACAGCGATGAAGCAACCAATCCATTGTCATCGCGAGCGAAGCGTGGCGATCTCTTCTGAATAAAAGGCGAGGGTGTCATCGCCGATTGTGACCTGGCGCTGGAGGTCGAAATATTTCGCCCCAAAATCTGTCTTATAAAAGTGCCTCAGGATGATCTTCCCTCCCTCGGCAAGAATCTCTCTTTTGAAGATGACCTTCAGGGGATTCCGCTCCTCTACCAGCTTGTAGGGCGGATCCAGAAAGATCAGGTCGAACTTCGCTTTCTCCTTGGACAACTGGATCACTGCCCGGTTGAATTCCTTATGGATCACCCGCACGCGCTCGTCCACCCCGCACTTCGCGGCATTTATCTTGATGATCTTTACGGCAGGATAATACTTATCGACAAACACAATCCTCTCTGCACCCCGGCTCAATGCCTCGATCCCCACAGAGCCTGTCCCGGCAAACCCGTCCAGGATCACACTCCCCCTCACCTCATTCTTGAGGATGCTGAACAGCGACTCCTTGAGCTTATCGGGCATCGGCCGTACCACAGTCCCCGGCACCTTTTTCAGCCGCTTTCCTTTGAATTTCCCGCCGATAATCCTGATCATTGTTTCAACTTAACCGGACCAGTTTAGCAATATCATTTCTATCACTTGGGGCCAACTCCACTGTCATTACGAGGAAACGAAATGCCGAAGTAATCTCATTATAAGTGATTGCTTCACTTTGTTCGCAATGACATCTTTGTTTCGATCACAACAAGGCTTCAGCCCTTTGGGCTTCGCAATGACAGATAAGCCATACTCGCATGAGCAAATCTAATAATAAAACGTCACCGCACCATTTCGGGTTTTGACGTCCTCGATCCCATAGGGCAGAACCCACCAATCGCTCATGGTAAAAGCCTCTTCGCCCGTAATCTTCGACCCTAAAAATATGACCAGATCCAGCACATCTGGCTGTAAGCGCTGCGTCCCGAGATAAAGGTCTTCGAGATCGAGCCTGACATGGCCTTCCTTCACTTCGAGCTGCCCGCCCAGAAAGAACGTCATCCGTGGCTTCAGGATTTTGGGAAGCTTCTGTCCTCTGAGGTCCACAACGATCTTGCCCTCCACTCTGTTATCATCAAAAAACTTCATCCTGAACTCTTTCAACACCTCTTCCTTCTCCACATCGATGCGGTAGGCAATATAGGAGTTGAACTCGCTCTCGGTGAGCGAAACATTCCTCGATCCACCACTGACACTCCCGCTCTCCTCATCGAGCTGCTCCAACTGGATCTTCTCGATCAGTCTTATCACCATGAGGGCCTCTTCGGCAGAATAGCCAGGTGTCTCCTGGACAAAACCTGAGTCAGCGGCCGGGAAATCCGGAAAAGTGAGGCCTGATGAAACAACCGGCAGAACAAATGCTGTCACCAACCAGCAAAAACGGCTCTTCAGCATCTAATCTCTTCCATCCAATATTTATCTACCCTAATTCTTCATACTCAAAATCAACGGAAACAGAGCCAAAAATCCGCCACATGTTCCATGGGTTTTTCTCTCAAGTATCATACCTTTTCATCGACCAAAAAAAAAGCCCAATCACAACCAGGCGATTGGGCTCGATAATTTGGTGACCGATAATTTGGTGACAGTATACGCGATTACTTAATTCATCTACAATTTACTAATCCAATCAAATGGCCAACCAAGCATCTGAATGAAAATAATTCGGTAATTGCGTATACTGTCCCCAAATTAAAAAGGTCCAAAAAAAAGGCCCGATCCTGAGACCGGGCCTTGTTATATTTCTATGCTCTAAAGAACCGGGGCCATCACCTGTCACATCTTCAAATCGATATGGATCCTTCCGTGGGAAGTGCGCCTCTTCAGCGCGCTGTACTCGATCCGCTGCCGCCTCACACTCCCCCATCCCTTCCTTCTGAATCCGAAAGTAGCCACAAACCTATCAGCCGCAATCAACTGCCTGTACCCGAACATCTCTACAAACCCGAACACACACAATTTCAAAATATCCTTCAGGCTCTTGTACCGTTTATACAGCACATTGTCCAGCAAAACAGACCCGATGTTGATCCACATGGCCCACAGCACCGCCACCATAAAAAACAGAAACAGAAACTGCCAGTTCAAGAGCCCCAGAAAATACAGAGGCAAAAGCGCTGCATAACCTGCAAATTCCACCACCGGACCCACTCCCTCGATAAACAAAAAATAGGGAAAGCCGAACATCCCCACACTGCCGTACTTCGGCCTCAGAAACATCTCCTTGCTGTGCATCAGGCTCTGGAGCAGGCCCCTGTGCCAGCGGTTTCTCTGTTGGAGCAGCGACTTCAAATCGCTCGGAACCTGGGTGTGACAGACCGGATCCGGCACGAACAGAATCTTATATTTGATATTGTTATCTCTACAGTATTTATGGAGCCTAACCACAAGGTCCATGTCTTCGCCCACAGTATCCCTAAAGCCCCCCACCGCCATCACCAAATCCTTTCGGAATACCGCATAGGTCCCGCTCAAGATCATCAAGCTCCCGAACAAATTCCACGACGTCCGTCCCGAGAGAAATCCTCTGGTGTATTCCACGGCCTGTAGGAGCTCGATCCCCGACTTAGGCGTATGAATATGGGTGATCTCTCCCTTCTCGATCTCCAGGCCGTTCAAAACCCGCACAATCCCTCCCACAGCAACCACCCTCTTGTCCTCAACAAAAAGCCTCCCTGTTCGCAGCAGCCCTTCCTTGTCCAGGATCGAGTCGGCATCGATGCTGCACAACAGAGGGAAACTCGACGCATTGATCCCGGCGTTCAGGGCATCGGTCTTTCCGCCGTTCTCCTTGTCGATAACCACAAGATTTGCATGATCCAGCGAAAGATAGATCCTCCTTATTGGAGCATGTTTCAACACACGCTTTATGGGCATCTCCATCTCCACCAGCCGGAAGCTTTCCACCAGCCTCCCCAAACCACCGTCCGTAGAACCATCATTGACCACGATGACTTCATACTCAGGATACTTGAGCGCCAAAAGCGCCCGCACATTGGTCACGATGGTGGCTTCTTCATTGAAAGCAGGCACGATGATGGAAAGCGGCCTGTAGTAGCTGCTCGAGAGAAGAGCCTGTATGTCGTGCTTGGTGACAAAATGGAAATATCTTTTGATCTCACGCAGAGAGAGCAGCAGAAACCCGGTATAAGTCCCATTCAGGGCCACAAAATACAGAAGAACAAGCCCCTGGAAGGCCAAAACGGTTATCTCCAGCGTGCTCATCGCCGCCTACTCCCTTACTTTCTCCTGCTTTCTCCTGCTCACCCTACTTTCTCAACATAAAACGCACCGTATCCCTCACGAAGGGATCATCAGAACTCATCTCGCTCCTTAAAAGCGCCAGGCCCTTGTCCCCCAACCGGGCAAGACTCCTGGCCGCATTGATCCGCACATGATAGAAATCGTCATACAGAAGATTCCTCAGATGAGGAATAGCCGACTCGCTGCACCGCGACGCAGCGAGCGCCGCCTGGGACCGCACCCGCCAGTCCTCATGAAAGAGCGCCGCGGCCACCACACCGCTGAACTCGGGACACCTGATCCGTCCCAGAGCCCTCATACACGCGATCTTGATGGCAGGATGCTTGTCAGCGCTGAAGAAAAAATCCACGATCGGACGGGATGCCAGATGGAGTCCGGTCGATCCGCAAGCTTCGATGATATCCCGCTTGAGAAGATAGGGGATGTTTCGAGCGCTCTTCAACTTCTCCAGAAAAACAAGAAACTGGTCTATGATCCCCTTCCTCAGGAACGACTGGATAATATTCGAGTACACGTATTCGTTGTATTTTGAGGAGAGGGATAGGTCCGAGGCCAGGGTCGTTGTGATCCCATCCAGAGTGCTTCTATCAGCGATCCGGCTCATGCTCCAGATGATCGCGCCTTTGACCTCCTCGGACTTCTCATCCAGGAGGGCATCCTTGAAGTACTGCTTTAACTCATCCAGGGAAAAATACCCCAGAGTCTTTACCGCATGGAACCTCTTGGGCATGGATGAGGACTCGGCCATCTTGCGGAAGTAATCCACGATAAAAGATCCTCTGATGTAATGGCGGAGGATGCTCTGGTCTTCCTGGGAGGATGACTCGAGCTTATCGATACACAGCGAAGCTAAGGTTTCACAGCCCAGCTTAGTTCTGGGCCGGATGATGGTGCCGTCCCGTCCCAGGAGGAACTTCCGCATGTAGACCGAGTATCTTGCCCTGTAGCGCCTTTTACGTCTCTCCTTCAGTTCGATGGCGAGCTTGTGAAAGACCAGGAAGAAAAACAGGACGACCACGGTCACGAGGAGCGCAATCATTGTAATGTAAAGCACATCCTTCATCATCTGGGGAGGAAGTATTTTGTTCAGCAGTTCATTCGTCATGATTTTTTAATAATTCAGGGTAAATATGTTCTCTAGCAGCGGCACATAAAAATCCCAGAAAAACCTGTTCTGCGTCTGGTTTATTCCTGTACAGCAGAGCAGGCGGCGGAGCTTGGACCACCCATAAAAGAAATAAGGCCCGTGATAGATGTTGTTATCCGAAAAGTCCCCTGCAAAATAGAGCCGCAGAGGCGTCTGCGAAGCCCGAAGCACTGCGGGAAAACTCTCGGGCACCCCAAATTCCTGCATCTTCTCCCGCCCCTGCGCGGTCAGCCTGAACTGATACTGGGCCAAGACTTCGGTTCCCTCCTCAGGCTCCTCGATATCGAACCAGAAGCAGTATGGTGTACTCGTAGAGGTTCCTTCCATCAGCGGGTCAACGGGCCGTGCCGGCCGTATCTGCAACCCATCGGCCTCCACATCCTTTTCTTCCTCCAGAACCAGGACCTGAGCGTTCGTATGCGTCAGGATATATCCGGATCCTGAAAAATCCCATTCCTCACCAGAGTGTGTCTTCCAATGACGCAGGGCCCAGGCTGGGACATCTCCTCTGTTTGCGAGGTCTGCGAAATATCTTCCCATCCATCCGGTCGACCGCAATCCCAGAAGCTTCTCCATCCGCTGCTTCACCACGTGTGGAGTCGGGTGATGAAAGGTGTTGAACTCCGCCACAAGAGCACCACCGTTTCGGACAAAATCTTCGATGGCTTCAACCTCCTCCATTCCGAGGCCCCCGAAGATTTTTTTGCTGTAATCCAGATGGGTGCGGTATTTTTCAGGAAATCTGTAATCATCCGCGTATACGCCGTAGGTGTCGGCGAGAAAAATCAGATCGACTCCGATGGTTTGAGCCGATTCCAGGTTTGAGGAGAAGGCCGCATCGGAAGCAATGAACTTTTTAGGATAAAAGCCCACATAGTCTCTTCCGGGACGCCATGTCCTCTCTCCTCCCTTGTTGATGACCTTGGCATGGTTCAACACCCAGAAAAGCGACTGATGCTCCCTGTAATCGGGATGGGGAACAGTCTTATCGACCACCAATGTTCTGCAGCTCGCTCCTGGGGACAACTGCCACAGAATGAAGGAGCCGATAATGACGATGAGAACCAGGGCGAGAACGAAAAACAGCCAAAACCTCACAGCTCTGCGCCTTTTGGACGATTTGTCCTCAGGCGTGTAAGTGTATGCCACAAACGGCTTCTGGTCATGCATTTTTGTTATTCAGTTCGTGTCATTGCGAAGCACTCTGTCATTGCGAACGAAACGAAGCAATCTCACAACTGTCATTGCGAACGATCGAAGGGAGTGAAGCAATCCCATATAATAGATTATAAAACGACTAAAGCCCTGTAGACAAGAAATTGCGCAGGAATCGTTTCCGGGATCGATCTGCCAAGATGCTTGGTTTGATTCATCAAATTCATGAAAAAGACAGTTCTTTGCCTGTCCATTATGTCCGTAAATATTGCCTTTCGTCATGAACCGCAGTAAAATATGAAACAAAGGATTGAGAAATGCCCAAAAGACTGACGGTCCTCTCTCTGCTCTTCACTGTTCCTGTTCTCACTCTCCTCTCCATCGTCTCTCTCACGGCCGCCGAAAAACAGGTCCGGGTCATCGTCGACAGAGCGCCGGTCTATGCCGAAAACAATGTCTACAGCTACAGGATCGAAATCCTCAGAAAAGGAACCATTCTGGATGTGTTTGAGACAGGCGAGCCCATAGAGGAATGGTTCTACATCAGATACCATTCCAAAAGGTGGAATTCGGTGGTCACAGGATTCATTCAAGCCTCCATGATCGAAGAAGTCACGGACGAGCCAAAAGCGAAAATCCCTGAACCTAAAACCAAAGGTGAACAAACCAAGCCCGAACCGGCCGAAGTCCCCACAAAACCCCCAGAAGAAAAGCCGGCGAGAGAGGAACCCCCCAAGATTTCTGTAGAAGAAGTGGTGGTGGCCTCGTCCCTCCTCCCCACAAAATTGTTCACTCTTCCCCAGATCGAAAAGAGTGAAATCAAGCCCCGCGTTTTCATGTACCTTGAGACAAGACCACCACAAAAGAAAACTGCTGCTCTTCAAAGAGAACAGATTGCCAAAGAGGTGCAGCCGAAGATCGAGAAACCCGAACCTAAGCCCGCAAAGATCATATCCCAAGAAGAGCATTTTGCAGAAATCAGAAGTTTGGGCATAACACCTATGCCCCCATCCACATCTTATGCGCTGCCCAAAGTCGAAGCGAAAAAAGACTCACAGGTGTTTATATCCGTAGAGCAGAAGCCTGTCTCAACCGAAAGCACTCAAAGACAGGCAGAATCCGTCTCCGATATCGCAAAAAAGATTCCGGAAAAACTGGCTGAAAGACAGCCTCCTCAAAAACCGGCCGCCCCTCCCGGGACCAAAAAGAAGGAAGAGGCAGCTAAAAAGGAGGAGCCAGCAGAAACCAAATCCGAGCAGGAGCACCTCAAACCTCCAGTGAAAAAGCCGGAGGAACCCCAAGAGAAAAAGCCTCAGATCGCGACTGAAGAGCCCCCTCGTCCCAAACGTCCCAAACTCCCCTCAGAACTCTCTCTCCTCACCTTCAGTGTCGGATATGGTCCATCATTAGGAAGCGGCCTCGGCGGATTCGTCCAGTTGAATACCAAGACGGGCTTTGCCTTACACCTTGGCGCCGGCTACTACCCCACATCTTATTATTACTCAGATTACGATTGGGTGAAAAACGAAGTCCTTTACACTATCGGCCTCAAATATTACCTTCCCTTCAAAACCAGGATGGTTCGCCCCTATCTGGACCTTCAGTACGGAGGAGTCAGTGTCGAAGCAGTAAGACTCGTCACGGCCATCTGGTATTACCAGTATGTCTATGAAAACATCCAGAAAACCCTTTACGGCCCATCCATCCTGGCAGGCATCGAACTGAAACTGGGAAGCATCGGCCTGAACGGAGCCATAGGACTGTCCTACAACATGACTGAATGGGATTACTGGGAAAGAGATTATTTCCTCACAGCAGACGTCGGACTGCTGCTTTATCTGTGGTAAAGGCTCATTCCACACAACAGATCGAAATAGAGTTTACGACAAATCATTAGATGACCTGGATTATTCACAAGTCAAGTGGTTAGGTCGGGACGGGTGCTGCAGCGGCGATGAAGCGGCCCATGAAGCCGTCGTTGCGAGGCACGAAGTGCTGAAGCAATCTCGTAAAAGGATGAGATTGCCGCGCTCGCTTCGCTCGCCCGCAATGACATGGTGTAATTTATAATTAATAGTCCCGGACAGGGGATTCATCGCTTAAAAAGCCTTGGGATCTTTATCTTAAAAGACCTCTCCTTCTCATTCGGGTCGACCAGAGAAGGAAGATAAGAGAGCTCATGGTCATTTAAAACGGCATGGGGGTTGTCATTCACCAGAGCATATGCCACCTCTTTCCCAGCCCTTTCCTCTATAGCCTTCACAGCATCTGAAAACCACAGATGAGGAAGCCGGGGATTGTGGGCATCGCTCCCCATAAAATGGATGAACCGAAGCTCCAGGAACCGAAAAGCCGCCTCCTGCACTCTTCTCCCATAAAGACCATTGAAACTTCCACTGTTCGCCTGTGCGAGTGCTCCCATCTGAAGCAGCTCATACAGCAAATCCGGGCTCCGCATAAACACGTAATTCCTCTCAGGATGAGCGATGATGGGCTTGAATCCTTCAGTCATCAGCTCGAACAGCAGCTCCTTGACACCCGAGAAAACATGTCCCGCAGGAAACTCCAGAAACATGAAGGAACTGCCGTTGAGCACCAGATAATCCCGGTTTTTCCGGATCTCATCCACCAGATTGTGGGCGATATGGACCTCCGCCCCTTTGATGATCTCCACTCCGATCTTATTCTTTTTCAGGACATACCGCAGCTCTTCGATCTTCTTTTCGATAACGCCCAGATCTTTGGGAGTAAATTCCCCCCGGAACAGATGAGGGGTGGCCACGATCGTGGTTACCCC
>JABAOC010008707.1_pt1 | contig 22994 bp, 19 predicted proteins | sample 7062161 | NCBI WGS metagenome assembly JABAOC01 (sample SAMN14538625, study PRJNA623070) | marine sediment metagenome | biome: marine biome [ENVO:00000428]; feature: marine pelagic biome [ENVO:01000023]; material: deep marine sediment [ENVO:00002113] | place: India: Gulf of Khambhat ... | reverse complement strand
GCACTTGAAAGAATTCCACTTCCACCTAGTGCAATATCAACATCAACAGACCTTTATGTAGGTCAGGGAGTTGATGATGAGGGAGCACCAGAAATTACTGATCCAGATGTTAGGTTGGAATTTGGAATGGATAAGGATGAGAGTGAACTTCCACCATCAGCACCACAAAAAATGGCTCATGCAGGAGACACTCCAAGCCTAGGAGATGAGGAAAAGATTGTTGAGATTACAGAGGATGAGTATAATGCAGAGATAGGAAACCATCATCAGGGCGGAACAGGAAATGACGGAATAAACAAGGATAGTGACGGAACATTCAAGGATCCAACCGATGCAGAGGGAGAACTTGAAAGACTTCCAGAGGAAGGTCAGACAGCAGTTGAGGATCCACATCCAAGACCAGTTCAGGAACCAATGACCAAGATGAGTGGAGGAAGCGAACCACATCCAAATAATACAAAGGATCAAATCATAGGATCACCAGATGATGACGAACCACCATATGCACCAAGCGAACTTGATCCAAATGATTTGGAGGAAGATGAAGAAGAGGCAGAAGAAGCAGTTCCACAAGAAGAAAGACAGTTCAAATTTGAGGATGACACGAAAGATAAGATTGAGGGAGAAGACCCACTAACAAGCGGAACAAGTGAGGATCCAAATCCAGATCCAGAGATTAGAAAGGAATTCCCAAGACTTGACGATCATCCACTTACGGAAGAACCAAACACATTTGAAAATCCAGACGAGGAAATCGTAGGAGATACAAGTCAGGCTAGACTTCATCTAGAAGATCAAGGACTTGAAAATCCAGACAGGTTGCAAGATTCACGATATCCATTTGACAATACAGGACTTAATGTAGAACCAGAATATCAGACTGTTAGTGAAGATGAGTTTAAACAGGTGCAGACAGGAGAAGACCCACTTGAAGAAGAGGGAGAACCACTAGAAGATGGAATGATTATAAAACCAGAGGATGTAAGACAGCGTGAACCAGAAGGATTTGATCCAGAGAATCCTGCAACACAGGAAATTTCTGAGGATGAGTACAACGCAGAACTTAAAGATGCAGACATGAACGATCCATCAATATCAGGAATTGATGAGGAACAGGTGGATCCAGATATTCTGCATCCAGACCCAGAAACTGGAAATATGTACACAGACCTAACAGACGAACAGGGAAACCAAGTACCAGATCTCAGATTTGATCAGACACCAGATTCTAATGAAAAACAACCAGAGGTTGAACTTGAGTTTGAGATAGTTACAAAAGATGAGTACGATAAGGAGATGTCACAGGATGAGTTTGATCAGGAACTTGAAAATCCAAACATGGAACAGCCAAATCCATTTGGTGAGGAAGAGGACATGGGTGATCTACCACAACCACAGGATGAACTTGATCCTACAGAAGTTGATGAAGAAGGAAATCCAATAGAATTGCAGGATGTTGATGGTGAAGAACTGAATGAAGAGGAAGTAGATCAGTATCAGGAAAGAGTTGATGATATGAATGATAGAATTAAAAAATTGGAGCAGTTGAGCAAACTTGATAAAAAAATATCAAAAATGGAAGATGATGGAGAAAAAAGAAAGGGAACTGTAAGAGATATCATAGAACGTGAACACCAACTAATTGATGATGGTGTTCCAGAAGAAGAGGTACATGACATACTAGAGGATGAGTTCGGTGAAAATAGAATGGAAAAGGCTAAGGAAACAAAGACTTGGAGAAATGCTCATGGCAAGAACTAGTGAAAAGAATAAAAGCAGACCAGACTGGGCTAAGAAAGTTCCCAGATCGAGCAGAATTTGTTTCAGATGTGAACACAAATACTCAAGCCATGTGCCTTCATGCAGAAGAATTGTAGAGAGAAAACCAGAGAGAAAAGAATGTGATTGCAGAACTTTTGTTAAAAATGAGCAGGAACTTGAGATTGTGGTGAGGCAGGAAGCTGGAGAGGACAAACGAAGAAAACAAGCAGAAGAAAAAAATGCTTTAATAGAAAAAAGTCAGAGTGTATAATATGCCTGTTCGTGGACATTCTTGGGATTATTGGCAAAAAAAGCTCATGGAGGAGCAAGGTTACGATGAGGAAACAGCAAATAAAGTAATAGGTTCATGGGAAAAAGAATCAAAAGAAACAAGCCTAAACACAACTGACGATCAGGATGATACAAAATCTCTTTCAACAACATCAAGAGGCATGCAGGAAGAATCTGCTACCGAAGGATTTATTCAGGATATGGGTTTAAGCAAAGACAGTCTTAGAAATTACGATAAGCAAAGTCTAGTAAATATATGGAAGGATGCAAACGCATACTATCAAAATCCAGACAATACGTGGACAGATGAAGATGCAGAATTTTATACAGAGTTGGGTGATTTGTTATTGCAAAAACAAAACGAATCATATGCAGATGAAGAAGGTGATAATAAAAGAAAAAGAATTAAAGATTGGTATGGAAATACTGGAACCCAAAAAGAAGATGGAAGTGTGGTAGATGATAAGGATTTAATTAAATCATTGGAAGAATCACATGCAAATGAAGAAGGACTTGCAAGTGTATCAGGCCCAGCAGATTCTAGTGGATTTGTTGGAACTGGTAAAGAAAGAGAAGAAGCATTTGTTTTGCCAGATGGAAAACACGTTGACGATACACAGGAAGCACTAGCAGATACAAGAGTTGGCGGTGACTTGGGAAAAGAACTTGGTGATTCAGTTGTAGAATCACATGATCCAATTTTACTTAACGAGAATTACCTGCAATTTGAAAACATACTTTACAGACCAGTTTATGCAGGAGAAAACGTGACTATTGAAGGCAATGAAGCACTTTTAATTTTTGAAAACAAATACTATACAAGTGAGGGAGTAGGAAACTGTCCAATGTGTAAAGGAGCAGGTAAAGTTACAGTTGAAAGACTTGGACTTAAGGAATGTCCAAAATGTAATGGTAGTGGAGACATACAAGAGCAACCACAGACACCAGATATTCCACAAGAACAACTGCAAGAATCAAAAGCAACTGAATCATGTGGTTGTAAGAAAAAGGGAATGGAAGCAAATATCAAAAAATACAAGTCATTCATAGAAACTGAGATTGGTGTTCTAAAGAAACGTGCAAAGGCAGGTGAGGCAGTAGGAATAATGTACGGACTCCCAACCATAAGAAAGAATGGAAGAAAGATAAAAGGTACACTTGCATATGCAGGTGTAAGTCTAAACGACAGAATTTACCTACCAGAAGAACTTGCAAAAGGGCACGGAAAGACACTACCACTTTTACTAAATCACTCTAGTACAGCAGGTGCAGAAGAGGAACTTGACAGACTAGATGATGAGATGTTAGATCACCTATACAATGAGAAAGATTATCAGGTAGGAGAAGTCACGCTTACATGGGTACCAGAGGAACTAACACTTTATTACGAGGGTGTAGTTGACAACGAGTTCTTCCAAAAGGAAATTGATGACATGAATATGGCAGTGTCACTTGGAATTTACTATGACAGTGACAGTCCAAAAGTTTGTGATGAAGAATGCTACACGCTTATCAAGGGAGCAGAATTCAGAGAGGTATCACTTGTATATCACGCAGGATTCCCAATTGCAACAATAGAGGCAGTTGAGGCAGAACTTAAGAGAAAATCAAAATTGTCAATGGCAAAGGAAGAAATGGATCAGGTATTGCCAGATGGAAGCATAGATACATCACCATTAGATGACGAGCCAGTGGTTGAAGAACCAGTATTGGAGGAGGCAGTTGCAGAAGAGGAAGAAGATCCACTACCACAGGGTGGAAGTGTAGATGTCGAAGAAAAACCAACAGGAGAACCACTAACAGTAGATGTGAATGAGGATAAACCAGTATCAGTGGAAGCAGTATATAGTCCAAACACCTTTAGCATAAGAGGTGTTTCTGGAATGACAATTAGCAACAGTAACGGTGTTGAAAGATACACATTTGATCCAACACAAAATTACAGCACAAACACGGTTCATTTTTCAGTTATTGGAGAGGGAGCAACAATATTTGGGGAACAACTACAGCCAAAGATGACAACATCAGACGATGTTACAAAAGAGATAGAATCTAAACCAGATATAGAGTTTCAAGATTCTGACGAAGACATTTTAAAAAAAAACTAAAAATTTCTGAAACAGGAACCAGTGATGGAGCCAAAAAAGGTTGGATTACCAGAAGACAAGGCGGAGCAATAACTCCACAAGAAGAACTTGTACAAAAACAACTATACACAACTGTGGTACAGGGTCAGACTGTAACTGTAGGACTTAGGGAAAAGAAAAGTTGGGAAAAGAACACAACTGAGGAACAACGCAATGATCCAAACTTCAAGACACAGTATGGAGATCAAATAATTGAAAAATCAAAGTCACTTGGTGATCCACCAAAAGAGGAGCTTAAACCAAAAGTAGAAATTCAAAAACCTGACCCACCATCAAAAAGACCACAAGGAAAAAACTACAGGATAGAAGCAATGAAAAACAAACTTGAAAAACATCTTGAATGGTTGAAAGATTACAAAGAACAAATGATTGAAAGGTATGGTAGTGAACCAGTATACACAGAAATGGTAAATAAAAGAATTAATGTAGCAGAAGATAAACTGAAAAATATAGAAACCAATACAAAAGGACTACCATTCATACCAATGGGAAAAAATACTCATACCAAAGAAAGACTTGGTTTTGTTTTTAATAAAACAACGATTAAGGTTGCTACGTCAAGTGATCCAAATATTCAAATGTCACTTAATCTGATACAATCATGTTGGAATAATTTACCAGATGATATTAGAGATAATATAAAAATACTCAATATAAAGAAATCAAGAGCAGGTAGATTTGCAAGAAAATTTCAAGGAGGAAAATGGGATGAAAGAAATGGTGAACTTACACTGAACATACATCCATCTAGTCCAGAAGTTGAACATAATTTTTACCATGAAGTAGGACATTCAAGATGGCATTCATTACAAAAGAAAAATCCAGAAAAGGTAAAGAAGTTTGGTGAACGTGTAAAAGCAATTGGTAAAGCTCCTACAAAGTATGCAGAAAGTTACAAACGTATTCATGAACAAACGAAAGCAAAATATGCTGATTATGAAAGAAAAATGAAAATGAGAGGATTGCCTATTACTGAGAAAAATAAAAAGGTTATGGAATCAAATTTGAAAATAACGGAAGATTTATATGAAAATGAAATTCATAGTGAACTTAATGCATATGCAATGGGAGAACTTCCAGACAGATTGATAATAACTAGTGAAGGAAGAACAAAGGAATTAATTAAAGCATATAACGAGATGTGGGAAATTGAGTGAAGATATAGAACCAATAAGAAGAATAGAAGTCATGTATAATGACGACAGAGAGCCAGTGGAAACTATAGATGAAGCCACATGGAAATATGTTACATTGTTTGATGAAGATGGTGAAATAGAAGAACAGTACAGTGTACCAATTATTGACGGTGTTGATCAAGAATATGTTGAAGAAGAGGAAGAATAATGAAGTGCATGAAACGGATTGCATTAGAATCTGAATGGAAAGAAGAAGACCATCCTAGAGATTCTGATGGTATATTTGTAGAAAAACCAGCACTTGATGCACCAAGTGAAATGAAAAGTTTTAGGAATGAAATATTTGCTGATTATGATGAATATTATAGAGGAAGAATAAATGCTAAAAAGAAAGAATTGGATGTTACTGAAAAAAATATAAAAGAAAAGGATGAAAAATGGTTACTTAACAGAAAGAAACGATTAGAACGTGAGATTAAAGAGTATGAGGATTCACTTGATCTGATGAATAAAAGTAAAGAGTTTTACGACAATCCAGAATTGATTGATATAAAATATGGTACAAGTACACATAAAGAAGGTCATCAAGGATTTAAAAGTGGAATAACAAAAAACAAGGCACCATTTGACTTTTTCCCAGCACCAGATAAATATACTGGTCATAGAGGTTTAACTATAACACCAAAGAATAGTGGTGGTAAAGGTATGATACCATTAAGTGAATATGATGAAAAAATGAAAGGTGTTACAATTATTAAAAACAGTGTTGGTAAAAACGCACCAGATGGTGTAAAAGATTCTGTAAACCGTGTAATGAGTGTTTGGAATATGTTGTCAGATGAAGATAGAGATGGTGTTGATGTATTAAAAATAAATTATGGTAGTGAAAAAATTAATAAAAAACATAGTGTTGGTGGTTGGAAAATACGTGAAACATTGGATTTGAGAGATATTGGTGAAAGAGATATTATGATACAAGAACCATCACACATATCTGTATTATTAAATGAAGAATCTGATACAGAATATGACGCTATTCATACAATGGTTCATGAAGTAACACATAGAAGATATGAAAGAATGAAAAAGGATAAACCAGATGTAGTTAAGAAATTCCATGAACGTGTAATTTCATTGGGTAGAGATGGTGCACCAACAGCATATGCAGAGTCTAAATGGGATGATTTAGAAACAGTTAAAAGTGATAATTCAGATGGAAGTGAACAAGCTTTGAAAAACATTGCAATGGCTGAGGAAAGTATATCAAATGAATATCACTCAGAATTTATATCTGGTTTAACAACACCTTGGGGAATAGGATGGTACTCTAAACCAAGAATGGAAAAGATGAACAACATAAATACTATATTAAAGGAGACATTATATGGCTAGAAAACTTGTTAGAATAGATAAATATACTAATGAGTATAGTATACCAGTATCTAGAAACATTGCAACACTTAACTATATAACATTATTTGGTGATGATGAAATACAAGGTATTGTATTGGAACGTAGTATGGATGGTTTTGGTGAAGGTGAAGAAACTAGTACAATATATTACGAGGGTGATGATATACCAGAAATATCAAAAGAATTGGAGGGTGTTGAGGAAGCAAGTGAAGAATTTCGTGAAGAAGATCACCCACGAGATGGTGATGGAAAGTTTACCAGTAAAGGTGGTGGAGGTGTAAAATCATATAAAGAAGATAAACTCAAAGAGGTAGAACCAAAGAAGGAGATAAAGGAAAAACAAGACAAGATAAACAAGACTGTTACGGACAAGGTGGAAGAAGCAATAGAGGAACTTGGTATTCAGGGTAAGATATATGATGTCGCAATGCAAGGTTCATACGAAAAGGGAACTGATCTTCCAAGTTCTGGAAGCGATATGGATTTGTTTGTGGTATTCAAGACAGATGTTTCACAGGAAGAACGTGACAGACTTGGATTGGAGATTGGTAGAAAAGTTTTGAATGAGGATTTTGCAGAATCACAAGGTTGGACTGATTACTATGATGAGGAAGTAACAGCAACATCAAAATATGTTCAGGCATTTTTCAAAGACGGAGAACAAGATGTTGAGGTTCAGATAGTTCCAACAAGATATCTAACACTTGAACAGATAAAGGAAAAGAAACTCAATGGTGATGATATTGATATTGGAATGGAAAGAACTCCACATCAGACTGAATACATGAAAGAGGCTCTCAAAGGAAAAGAAGGAGAGGTAAGAGTATTAAAGAAATTTATGAAAGAGGCAGGTTTGTACGGATCAAATCTTAAGGATATGGGATTCAGTGGTTACAGTGCAGAGGTATTGATTGACAAGTTTGGATCATTTGAAGACGTGATTGACTTTTTTGCAGATCTAAAAGAGGGCGATGTTGTTGACAAGCAAGGAGGAGGAAAAAGAAATAAGGAAAATGCATTTTCAATCATAGATCCGATAGATCCAAACCGTGATCTTGTATCTGCATTCAGTACACAGAAGATAGGCAAGACTATAAGCATTGCAAAACATTTCAAGGAAACTGGTGAGATACCAGAAACAAAATATAGGGAAATGGATTCTGCAACAATATCATTTGATAGTGATGAGATGAATGAGGACAAACTTTCAGGTCAGGTAAGAAGACTTGCAAAGAGTTATCAGGAGCAGTTGAGTAAGATGGGATTTGATATAGAAACAAAAAAAGAAAATGTCAACGGAATAGGTGTTGAGGTTCCAGATTTTTCATTTGATTCGGAATGGGATAATGATAAGCAAAAAAACATTGTAAAGATAAACTTTGGAAGTAACAGTATGACAATACCAAAAGAATACAAGGATAAGGGTGTTGATATTGACAGAGAAAAGGCAGTTGCAGGTTATAGAAAAGCAAACTCTGGTGCAGATTTTGTAGAAGAGGATGGAAAGTTAAAGGCAATAAAACAAAGACCATTCACAAATATGGGAGATGCAATTCAATATCTTATGAACAGTGAGGGAAAAATAGTAAAGTCAAAACAAAATGAATTCATAAAAAATACAGGCAGAATAAGCATAGGAAAGTCAAAATTCGAGAATTTGGGATAATATAAGTGTATATAATGTTTATATACTAATGGTCAGAAACTATTTATATGCCTAGAAAGGTTATAAAAGAAGTAGATGATCAAGTTGATCTAGATACTCAAAAAATTCCAGCATCAAAAACCGTAAAAGGTTCTGGAGTTCCAGAAGATCAAGATGAACACTTTGATTCACAAACAAGAACTTCTAAACCAATTCAGGGTAAGACAACAGTACGCGGAGCTCCAAAAGCTACCGATTCTGCAAAAATCAATGAGAACACCGAAGATTATCCAGATTATTCTGCTGATGATGAAACTGGTGAGATCACTGAACTCGAAGATGAAGTTGTTGAACAACCAGCAACCGAACCAGTAGAGGAATTGCCAGAAAACGGTACAAGTGGAGGTGTAAATGCAGATGGTGTTTCTGAATCTAGAAGAAACAGACTCTATCATGCAAGAGTTCACAAAGCCGAAGAATCTGCCAAAAGAGCACTAAGAGCTCAAGAGGCAAGAATCAAAGCCAAACAACTCAAAGCACAAGAAATGCGTATTGATGCCGAAATTCGTAAAGCACGAGAAAGTGCAAAACCAAGACTAGCAACAGTTTCACCAAAAGGTGGATTTGCAACTGGTAAGGTTTCAGCACTAGAAGCAGAGGTATCAAAACCATCCGCTTGGTTACGTGCAGTTCAGAGAAACCAAAACGTAAGCCCAGCTTATGTTTGGCAAATCAACAAAGAAAAGATTTACGAAAACTACAACAAAAGAGGAATTAGAGCTTTTGATTCTAATGATAACGAAATTATCACCAAAGTAAAAGGTGCAGAAGCCGACTTAACTGGCGTTTCTGGCCCACCTGATACTATGAGAATCATGTCTGAGCAAGTCCTAGTTTTACCAAACGGTAAAGTAGTCACTCCAATCAGACAATTCTGTGAGACTAAGATCCTTCCTGTTGGAACTCGTGAAGCTTACTTCTTCGACTTTGGAGATGTTACATTCAGTGACATCACAGAAGCAGAAAGTGACTTACTAACAGCCACACCAGCTTCAACTCCAATTATCAGAAGTGCAGGAACTGAGACAAACCCAAGAGGTACTAGAATTACCATCGGTTATCAACAAACCGAGGAATCTCCAGTAGATATCATTGCTTCTGCAAACAGAGCATTTGCTTTAGAATCTATCAACGATGAAAGTGTACGTGTTATGACTTCATATAACACTGACACTGGTTCAGCAGGTGATGCTACAACCAGAAAAGCAATCGGTGGTGGAGCTAAAACAGGTAGATGGGTAAACGGAAATGACGGTGCCCAAATTACTGGTGATGCTTCTGGACTTGGTGTATTAAAATACCAAGGACTCCTTAACGCAAAAGGTGTAATTCAAGATGAAGGTCTTGACGACTCTAACTTAATTACATACACTAGCGGTAAAGGTATTCGTGACTTGACATTAGATGCCGACTTGGACTCCTATATCGGATTCTCCAAACCAGCAATCATAACTGAGGCAACTGTAGAAAGAATTGCAGGAACCAACCTTGTAAGATCAAGTGCAATCGCAGCTTCATCACAAGCAAGTGGTTACAGATCATGCATGTTCATTCCAAATGTTGCATTCGGATTAGTTTCTGGAAGAGATCTAACTATGGAAGCTCAAAGACGTAACGAATTACAAGCAATCCACATCACTGGTACCCAGAAGATTGCTGGACTTGTAAAGAACGTTGAGGCAACTTGTAGAATTTCACACCTGTAGATGTTTAGAAAAATTTCCTTTTTTTCTTTTTTTATTTTCAAAAACATTTTTATTATCATATAACGTAGATAATATAATGAAGTTGATTAACACAACAAACTACACTACAAAGGAACTTAGAGACTTTGTAAGATTTGCAAAGCCTAGCGGTGTAAAGAACGTTGACATTGCAGTAAGAAACACACCAAACTCTTATGCATGGGGAAGGTCTTACGGAAACTATGTAGCAGTATTTGTACAAAAGAATCCTAGATACTTTCCTTGGTATGCAGAGGTTCACCCAAGACAAAAGAAGAAGGGTTATCTTGGTTGGAAGTTACTTCTAACTAGGGAAGAAGCAATGATAGGAATACTGGCACATGAGTTAAGACATGAATGGCAACGCAATCACAAAGGTCATAGAACTTTTGGGTGTAGAAAAAAAGGAACCAGTGAAAGAGATGCAGATGCTTATGCAATCAAGATGATTCGCAAGTGGAGAAAATCTCAGACACAACCACTAATCAATATTTCTTCATTATTTTTCTAATTTATTCTTATATATTTAACCACCATAATCTGAAACATGAAGCAATCTTTGGTATATCAATACCAATGGACATTCAAATGTCATTTTTGCAAACATGAGTGCCACGATCCAGTGGAAATAGGAATTCATTTCAAAGATGAGCATAATTATAACTTTATTAAAGATGAGGAATTAGTATAAATCAATGGCTAATTATGCTGAGTATGACTCTATAAAGATCAAGCTTAGACTTGATGATGATAGTATGCGTGACGAGATTCACCTAATCATGCAGGATATAAATGACCTTATAAATAACAGGCTTAGGGCAAAACTTGGCGAGTATAATATTTATGGTAGCAGAATAGTTCTTCCACTTACATATACGACACTCCCACCAGTTCCAGTAGAACTAAAGGGTATTGCCAATGACTTGGTTGTTGCAAAGATCAGACTTCAAAACAGTGAAAAACCAATGCTTTGGGATAGTGCTGTAAACGTACTTGACAATTATCTTGAAAAGGTATACGGTTGGACTAGGGATACAGCATACCAACCAATAAGAACATTTACGGTTACACCAACAACAGGAATAGTTGGTGCAACCGTGACAATAAGCGGAACCAACTTTGAGCCAACAGCAAAACTTGTTGTTAAATTCAACGGTGAGGATGTAGACACAACACCGACTGATGTGACAACTGATTCAAGCGGTGTATTTAGCGGAGTTACATTTTTGGTTCCAAATGTTGAGACTGGTCAGAGAAAAATAAAGATTGCAGATAACTTTGGTGGAATAGAGACAACTTTCTTGGTGACATAGATTGACAATCACACAATCTGAGATTATCACATTATTAAAGACTGGTACATATCCAACAACACAGAAGGGATTGAATTATTATCAGCAAAAACAAAAGTACCCGATATATCCATTTGTTGAAGTAAGAAAAGTTCAGTCAGACTCCCTCACAACAGATGTTCAGAAAAAGGCGAAGGAGCAGACCTTTGAGATAAGATTCTACATGAAGTATACAAGACCAGAGGCTACAGAAGAGGCAGATAGGATTGCAACTGAGAATGAAATACTACGTGTTCTTGAGGATGCAGACATTGAACCAGCAGGAATAATATATTTTGAAAACAAACAATGGAATACACAGATAATTGACGATCAGATATATGGAAGCAGATCGGTTCTAAGATTCAGTGTAAGGGATGTAGATACAACAAGCGGAAGCGGTATCATAGGAAGTGGGGATAGTATAGAACTAAACAGCCTTACAACACCAACACAGATTCAGATACTTAATATGAATACAGTAAAGGGATTCTCAGTAGACAAACATTTTACGGATGACAGAAACGTGGTTTATGATCCAAATCAACTTATAACATATGGGGAGTTTACCATAACGTATGAAACAACATCTGCCATACAATCAGTCATAGATACGATATCTGCAAGTGGCACAGAAAACAGTGGAAAGTTCATCAGGGGTGGGGTGGAAACAAAATACAATTTTATTGTTGGAACCACATCAACCAGCGGATCCTACGGTGAGATAGAAAAGGCTACAACCACATTTTATGCAACTTCCACATGGGTTTAGATTTATATGTTTTTAAGCGATAAATAATATTTAAAAATCATGGTAGCTCCAACCGATCTCAACCTACAGAGTCTGCATGGTCGTACATTTGAGGGGTTTGTCCAATTCCAGATACCCGATGGTAGCACTTGGTACAGAATGAAAGAAAGACAGACAATGCAATTTAGAATGCAGTATAATAGGGTAGAACATTACAGTGATGACGGTTTAAAGGCAGTTGATCCATCAGGTCACTCACACAGTTTTACCATGACGATTAAGGTTACAAGCGATATGTTCGACAGTGTTTTTAGTTCTACAAGTGACAAGAAAACACTCTCATACTGGATTTACCAGAACGAAATAAATGCACCAATTCAGGTTATATTTGTAACCAGCATGCCAACACTTTCAGGCCCAGCAGGAGCAACTACTGAGAATGATGTCAATTTGAAATTTGTACTTGATCCAAGCGGATTTTCAACAGGACTTGGAGCAAGCGGTGGAAGTCCAGAAATTACAGTATCAGGAACAGTTCTAAGCATAACAAGTGCACTAAGATCTACAACAACTGATCAATAATGATACCAACAGTTGAGTGGGCTAAAAAATACAAGAACAGAGTTGTAAGATTCCAACATCTGCATAAGGATTTTCTAAAGACAAAGGCAAGAGAACTTGCAAACAAGATGGTTGTTGATGTAATAAGAGATGAGATGGAAAGAATGGGTGTACACAGAAAGATATGGGAATCAGTTGTGGTGAAAGATGTCGTGGTTGAAAATGATGTGATAAATATAAAAATTCATTCCGAATACTTTGCAGAAAACGGATTTGATGTTGCAGTTGCAAGGGAATTTGGAACAGATGATCACATGATAAGACCAAAGGGAAAGAACAACGGTGGTGCAGAAGCACTTTCGTGGATACAGGGTGGAAAAAGAAGGTTCAGTGCAGGACATATGGTAAGCGGACTTCCAAGACTTAACATAATTGAGGAAACGATAGAAAAAACAGAATACGAACTACAACAGGAACTCATACAGGAATTTAAAAAATGGAAAAAAGATCTTTTTAGTGATCTCTTTGTCTAACCTTTCTTATTCATTATAGCCTTTATCTCTTCTGATCTTCCTTTTGCTTCAAGTTCCTTGACTTGATCAAACACGGAATCCCAGTCAATCACTTCACCGTTTTTTTCAGCCTTGTTCATCTGTCTTATCAGATCACGAGATCTTTTGGTCGCTATGCTTACCTTTCCCATTATCTTTCAATCCTCCAGTACATTCCTTTTAGAAACTTTTGCAGTGATTCTTTTGGAAGTTCGCTTATCTCCTTCACAACCTGATCTAGTCTCTGATCAAACACATTTTCATCTACCCTGTCAAATGATGAAAGGTAGTTTGCCATGTTGTTTCCGTTCATCTTTTTTGGATCAAAGTTTCTCTGTATGTTGCCATCCACAAACTTTTGATATAAAGTGTTTGTGTATGAAGTGATATATGGGATTGATTGCCCACATACCTTATTCATGCCACCATCTCCATAAATGCTGGTATTCCGACTTCGAGTTTTAGGTCTTTTTCAAAACCCTCTTTGAGTCCTTTGAGTGAGTCAATGAATCCCTCAAAGTGCTGTTCTGGTGAGCGATTGTTCTTGTTAGACCAGTAGTTTCCCCAAGTCTTGTACTTTTGTGGAACATATTGTCTGTCAACTTTTATGTTGCCATTGTCTGGATTGTCAGTTGAGATACCAGAAATCTTGTTTTTAAGAATCCAATATACATCCTTGTTTTCCACGACAAAGTTTGGCAAGTATGTGTGTCCTCTTACAGATGCCCATTCCTCACCGCTTTTCTGGATGAAGGCATGTAATTCTACAAGAACTGCTTTGCCTGATTTTGCTTTTTCGACTTCTTTTGAAAAAATACGGACAGTCTTATCCGCTCTAACTAGTTTTGCAGTACCGAGTTCATCACCATAAAGATATGAGATTCCCTCTGCTTCTGTTTTTGCGATTGAACTTTCAACGCTTTCGATTTGTTCTGTTATTTGTTTCATGTATATACTGTAGGTAATACTCTATATAAAAGTATCTAATGTTAATATACTAGATTTGATTATATTAGGCATGGAAGAAAATCTGGATAAGGAATATCTCAGTGTAAACACAATTTACGAACAGCAAAAGGAGTACAGAAAGACACCAGAGGGAAGACTTGCTGTAAAACGTGCAAACGAAAGAATGCTTTTGAAAAAAATGAAAACGATGGGAAATGTCCAGTGTGAAATTTGTGGGGAAAACAAGTTTGAAATTTTGAATGTTTTTGGAGATGATGTTTTATGCTACAATTGCAGATACGAAAGACCAAAGGTTTTAGAGGAGGATGAGATATGCCAGTAGATGATGAGATAAATCTCAACAATCCAGACGGATTAACACAAGAAGACATAGACCGTATGAACGAAATGGCTGATGAGGTTCAAAGAATTGCAGAGAGAACAGAAAATAATGTAGGAAAAATAGGAGTATCTGCTGGTGGAGATATAGAATCAAGACTTGCACAGATTGAAGAGAATCAGAAAAAATTCATTGCTTTGCTAAGTGAAGGAAAAACGGAAAGAGAAGAAAACAAAAGAAAACTGACAGAAGCAGAAAAAGAAAGACAAGAAATGTTGAAAGAATTCAAACATGGTTCAAGTGAAGCAAGTAGATTTTATGGTGAAATGAATTCATTGAGAAATGATCCTATGTCGTTTGGTAGAGGTAAAATAAAAAATATTTTAGGAAAAGCTGGTATATACGGTGCAGTTGCAACGTTTGTATGGGAGATGGGTGAAAGACTTTACAATCAAGTATTGAGTGAAATTAAAGGTATGTATGGAAAAGGAGGAGTTTTTGATATAAGAAAAACCGTAGAAGATTCAGTCACAGAATATAATAGTATAAAATATTTAACACAGATAAAAAATGGTCAAGTTATATTTACAGCGGATGCAGGACAAGATTTGGTTCAGGGAGCAATTAGAGGAGCATATAATACCAGAGATTTAAGAGATGGACATCTTAGATATTTTCAATTGAAAAGAGGTAGTTAGATGGCAAATGCTATAATTTATTACAGAACACCAACTACAAGAACAGTAGATACTACACCTACCGATTATTCTGATCCACAAAATCTTCCAGTAGCACAAATTTTAGAATTTGTTTTTCCAGATGATATTATGGAGGGAATAAGTGAATCTTATCAAAACAATATAAAAACATCACCAGTTCCAAATCAAGACGGTGTTAGAAAAACCAATGTTCAGGAGAATGGTCTAAGTTCAAATCAAATAACTATCAGAGGTGTTTTTAAAAAAAATGCAGGTGTTGGAATACAAAGAATGAAAGATATGAGGAAACTAAAACAAGTGGATACATATCATCAATATGGTGTTTTTGGTATAGAGATAGATAATGCACCACAATTCAATATAGATCCTGATAATACAAAAGGACTTCATATAATTAGTACAAGTATGGGTTATGCAGGACAGAATTTAACGAGATATGATTTTTCAATAACTTTAGGTTTTGGTGGAGTTATTTAATGGCTTCTACAAAGGCATTTGCAACACTTCTTGATATTGATGTTCCTGATGATCAAAAAAGAGATCAGGCTCGTACAATATACACCGATGCAACAATACCAAACCAAGAAAACAATTTAGCTGATTGGTTGATTGGACTTGAAATTGAAAATACAGGTATTTCAAAAGTAAACAGTGGAGAGATAACTCTTAGAATAGATGAAGCAGGTACATTTGTGAGAAGTGACCCTATACTGGTAAATGAGGATGCAAAAAACAAATATATGATAGAGATACAACTTAAACAGGATTTAGATAGTGATGATGATTTTAATGATCCATCAGAGCAGGGTATTGTTCTTAGAGGTATTATAGGACAACCTTCTGTATTACAGAATAGTTCATATGGTGAAATTTTAAGAATACCATTAATTTCTGTTCAATATAGATTAAAAGAGATGATTACATCTGAATGGCATTTATTTAAAAATCCAAATGAATCATTCGGTGACAGAGTAAATGAAATAAATATACCTTATAAATATCCTATCAGATATAATACCGTCACAAATAACCTTCCCACAAGTCCTTTACTATCATATAAACCAACTGGCCCAAAATCAATACATGATAGTATGGGCGAAATAATAGATGCACTATCAAATCCTCAAGTTGAAGGTGGTGCATTTGATGATTACTATTTTGAAATTGAGAATGATTCAGGTTTTACAAATTATTTAAACATAACAGCCGAAAAATTCGGTTCGACTGACAGTGGTGTTGTGATAGATCCATTGTCTCTGGATGTAGAGGATACTGGTGAAGAAAATACAACGGTTACAGATAACATAGAGTATAAGAATCACGCAATATTAATAGGTGATACAAATACTGGATCACTCCCTACTGAAAGAACAAGATTTGCATCAAACTATGAACATGCAAGAATACGTGATGAATGGGATTCAGGTACAACATATCAATCAGGCGATCTTGTAAAAGTAATAACATCAACTCCATCAAACATAAAACCATATCTCATAACATATCACAGATCATTGACTGACAGTAATACAGGAAACAATCCAATATCAACACATGGAACAAATTGGGAAATAGACTTTACAGATATTCCACCATTCATAACTACATCAGATGCGTATTACAAGGTAGGAGAGATTGTAAGTTACACAAATGGAAGCCATATAGGATTCTATCAATGTGCTATAGAAGCAAGTTATCCAACAAACAGATTTGTTGGTATAGATCCTTCAACTGCAACTACGCCAGCAGGATGGAATAAAATAACACATATCACTGATACGAATTATACCCAATTTACAAGTTATAGTCCTTGGACAAACGATGTAGATGTTTGGAAACAAACACTTGCTGGAAGAGGAAAGGGAAAAACCACGACCAATTTCAATCCAACTGTTGATGGTAAACAATATGAAGGTTGGGCTTGGGATTGGAATGTGACAAAATCAAACTTCAATAGAAAGAATCTTAACAGTTCGTTTGAAGAAGTATCTCCAAAAGTTATAACAGGTGATACAACACAGTTAGGGATAACAAGTGGTAATTTATCATATTTTCAAAATTCACATCCTGAACAATTATATGATTCAAATAGAATTCTTATTCTTTCAGGAGTTGCAGGTGATTGGTCTACTGAATCAAATAAAATTGCTGAGTATGATGCAGAAACAGGCACTTGGCAACTTTCAAATACAGCAGTTAGTGGTGACACAGTAATAAATCTGTATGATGCAAAAGTTTGGAAATTTAATGGTAGTATATGGGAAGCCAAATGGGATTGGACTGATTCAAATCATACTGATAAACCTACACCGTTTCACGCTGTAAAAAATATAGGACTTGTTGCAGGTGCAACTGGTATAGCAGGTCAAGCTGTAGAATTTGATTATGATTGGTTTGTAACAGTGCCATTTGCAGGTGGTGATGATCATGTCAATAGAACATCTAGAGGTGTTTGGATATCATCAACTGCACTACTCCCAAGACATGATACAAATCAATATGATGTTGGTAAACTTTATGGTGGAACACCTGATGGAAGTTTAGACAAGAGAGGAACCATAGATACAAATAACTATGACAGAGATAGAAATGGTTTTATTGGTTGGAATAAAGGTCTAGATGACGAGGATTACGGAAGAATATCAGCACTTGCATTCAAAATAAAGGTTAGTTTCTTTAAAACAAGAGATGGTGGTGGATTGATCCATGGAATACCTGAAATACCAATGACTTTCTGGGCAATAGATAAGTTTGACAGAGTTTGGTTCCATAGATTTAAGGTTAGAAGAAATGGTGAATGGGACGATATTAAGATACCTATAGGAGACCTTGCAGGAACAAATCTATATCATGCAAGATGGGACGAATTGGCAAAATTCATTGACGGTGTACCAATAACAGGTCTTGATTTCACAATCAAGGAGAGAGAATTCAGTGGTATTGCATTTGATTGGAAATATATGAAATATTGGGGTGTCCAATTGGATGAATCATATACCAGTGTTGGATTATATAAGAATGGGTTGGAGAGAGCACTTGAATACAGTGAAGATTTACTGGCTGATTTAGCTGGAAATATATGGTATGAAGCTGGTGCAACCATATATAACCTTGGAGGGTATATATTAAATGGTACCGATTTTGAAGCTATTCCTGCAAGACAAAATTTTATTAGATTGAGTGCTAGAATTGCATTGGATGATTTACATTTTGAAAAAGAACTTTTGGCATCAAGTAGTGATACTTCTGTTGAGAATTCAAGAACCACAATAAAATATGTTGGTAATGAGAGAGATTATGTAAATCTAAGAACTCGTGCAAAAGCTTTAGTTGCAAGAAAAAAATTCTTTCCTCAAACAGTACATATAAGAACTTCTGGTGACGTAAGACTGAGATTTGGTCAATCATTTAAGGTTTCTGGAAGTAGAGTTGTTGAAAATCCAGACAATTATGACACATGGAGTATAATACAAAATTACAACATAGGAGATAAAGTAAGTTATTTAGGATTTACATATCAGGCTTTAACAAATAATTTAGCAAAAATACCATCATCAAATCCTACCGATTGGGAAAATCTAAATAAATATGTTGTATCCAATATAAAACATAAATTCAACCATGATGGTTATTTTTGTGAGGTAGCAGGATTTAGAAAATTCGTGGTGAGTGGATAGATGAGTTACGAGGTACCTAGTGATGAAAGGGATCAAAGACTTCTTAGAAAAGAAGTAGCAGAACAAAGGGATTTGATAAGATTTACACCTCAGCCAAAACAAAATGATACATATTCCATAGGGGCAGGAAGTCGTGATACTTCAACAGGTGTTATTAAAACATCACTCGTATTAAACCCAGAAGTATTATATGAATCAGTCCAAATTTCATGGACTGGTGGTGCTGGAGGAGAGTTGCAGATAGGTCATGTGGTAAACTCAAGTGTAAATAATTGGAAAGGAAAATTTCTTTATCTTGTAAGCGGTGATTCTACAGCAGGAACTGGTGTGTTTGAGCCAATATGGTTAAATGTAAACACACCACCTACACCTAATGATCCAAGAGCAGAATTCAGTGATACAATACCTCAAACACTTACAAATGAAACCGTTAGTGGATGGACTGCAAGTTATACAAATGGCTCAAAGGATATGGGAAACATAGTTCCATATTCAGCAAGTCTAATTATTGATAAAATGGAGGGAGGTGATCCAAACATAAATGTATTGCATGGAGCAAAAAACAATGGTCAAGTAACAACAGTGAAACCAAAAGAAGGTAAGACACTTACATTGTCCACTGGAGGAAATATAGACATACTTTCAGATGTAACGATAAATGACAATGAAATTGCGGTGTTACAATATCATGAAGATGCTGGTAATAACTGGTTATTATTGTCAGGAGGAGGCGGAGGAAGTGGTGCATATAAAGCACCAGTAAGAGTTGCAAGTACAGGAAACAATATCACGCATCCTATATGGAATGAAACCATTGACGGTGTTACTGTAGTAGAAGGGGATAGAATTTTAATCAAAGATCAAAGCACAGGTGCCGACAATGGTATTTATGTAATGGGTGCAATTACTCTTGGTACAGGTACTGTAACTAGAGCAAGTGATTTTGCAGATAGTGCAACAACAAATATTGCTGGTAGCCTTACACCAGTAAATGAAGGAACAACAAACTTGGATACAGTATGGATGTGTACCACAAACGAACCTCTAACAGTGGGAACAACAGCGTTATCTTTCAGTGATATAACAGGTGGAGTAGCAGGTGGACTCAATACAAACCTATCAAACATGGCAAGTCCAACAATTCCACCAGTTGATTTGAATTTGAATGGAAATAATCTGATATTTGATGCAACTGATACACAAAGAATAATTGCAAATATTGGTGGTATAGGAATACAAGTTCCTACTGGTGATACAATAGATTTCTTTATCAATGATTTAGTTACACCTGTGGGTGGGTGGACAGAAACAGATTTTAATAGCAATGTTCCTATTTTTACATTCGGTGTTGATACAAATTCAATAGTGTCATTTTACAGAGATTATGATGTTGATAGTCCAGCAGTAGATGATTTAATAGGAAAAATAACATTTGAAGGTCATGATAATTTATTGAATGCAGAACAATTTGGGAGTATTGGTCTTTTTACCGACAATGTAACAAACGGTAGTGAAGCTGGTAGAATACAATTACAAGTTGTAGAAGCAGGTGGTCTTTTTAATAGTTGGATCCTTCGTTCAGATAATGTTGTGCATAAAAATGAATTACAGACTGGTAATGCAGATCCGCTAGAATATATTTTTTTCAGAGACAATACTGGTGGAGCAGTTGCACTTGATGAATTAGGTCAAATTAGGTTTGATGGATTGGATACTGGTTCAAATCAAACTACTTTTGGTGAAATTGTTGGTATTTCAAACGTGGTTACAAATGGAAGTGAAGTAGGAAGCATAGAATTTAAAGTTAGAGATAATCCAAATTTAACAACTGCTTATACAATAACTGGTGATGCAGGTGCAGGTGGTCAACCACAACATGATTTTGAAGGACATGGGTCATTTCAAGGATTGAATAATAGTGCAAGTGTAGGAGTAAGATCCACACATGCAGTTGATCCAGACAATGCATTGAGTCTTTCAACACTAAGTGGTGCATCAAACACACCAGAAATAATTACACCAAATGGAACATTAAACGTGAATGTTGGTGGAGCAAATAGATTGCTGATAGATGTGAATGTTGAAACTATAGCCGAATGGGTTGCACCAAGTGGAGGAAAACCACAATTTAGATTTTATAGAGATGACACATCAACTTTAGATAATGAAGAAGTAGGTGAGATATTTTTTTATGGAAGAATGTCAGACGGAGCAAATACAAAACAACAATTTGCAAGTATTAAAGGTATCGCAGAAGATGTAGGCCCAACAACTCGTGAAGGTGAGATAAGATTTGATGTTGCTGATACACTTGCTGTTGGTAGTGATGCACTTACAACATATTTTAGAGTAAAACCATTTTATCTAAACCCAGATAGTACGAGAGGTGCCAATGTAAGTGAGGTTCCATTGGTTACGCAGACACTTTATCCAAATACAGGAGCAGATATAGGTCACACTACAAGCAGATTTTTATCATCATATATAAATGACATGTACGGTGATAAGGTAATATTTGGTGCTACAACATCTCCATCTGCAACAGAAAACAGTATAGGTGCAGATGCAACTGGTATGTGGTTAAATATTGATGATGTTACCGATTATTTAACAATATATGAAAATGGTACAACCGATATGTTTAGATTTGGAACACCAAGTGCAAATGTTTATGAGATGTTTATAGGCCCACAAACGTTTACTGCTGGAGAAGGTTATAAAATACAGTTTGGTGAAGATTCAAATAGTTCAGCAGAGATAAAATTCACACAAGGTACAGACAATTTAATTTTAAATAGACTTGGTATAGCAACAACTAAAGGTGTTGAATTACAGAGTGGAGGTGTTGCAAAATTAAGAACAACATCAACATCTATACAACATTTAGTAGATGCTGATTTAGTTGACAATGATATAATTAATGTTGTTAATATTAAATCCAATGGAGGAGGAGGAGCAACTACAGGTACTATTGGTGAATTGATCACAGCAGATGGAGGGTTCAATTATTTTGTAAGAGATACAATAGCATGGGAAAGTGATGCAAATTTAAAAATTGGTTTTAGTTCTAGTGGAATCAATATTGGAAGTAACGGTGTTGGTGATGATATTGTAATTCAAACATTGGGTGCAACAAGTGATGTCAATGTTTATGGTACAGGTCAAGTGATTGTCGGTTTACTAGGTACTAACACTGCTACATTTTCAAACAGTGCAGTTACATTAAGTGGTCAGGATTTGATTTTAACTAATGGTGCAGAGGAAATACAATTTTTGGATGAAGTTGCTGGTTCAACTGTACCAACACCTAGTGCTGGAAATATCACATTATTCAATGATTTAACCACTGGTGATTTGAGTGTAAAGAAGAGTAGTGGTACAGTTGTTGATTTAGAAGCTGTAGGTGGCTCAAACCATAATTTATTAAGTGCTACTCATACAGATACAACTACAGGAACAGTAGCAAGAGGTGATATAATCACAGGTCAAGGTACTAGTGCAACTTGGACAAGACTTGCAAAAGGTACAGCAAACCAAGTTCTTAGTATGGATGGTACTGGAACAGATGTTGTATGGGCAAATGCCAGTAGTGGTGATGAGTTTGCAGATGATGTGTTTAGAATAATAGGTAGTGTTACCCCAAGTAAAAAACTCGCATTTGAGGTTGACGGAATTACAGCAAGTACAACAAGAACAATCACAGTAAAAGATGCTAGTGGTGATTTACCATTACTTCAAACATCAAATACTTGGTCTGCAACAAACATATTTAATGGAACAAATACAACTATTGGTAGTGCAAGTTCAGACAACTTGACTCTTAATGCACAAGTAACAACAAGTATTATTCCAGATACAGATGGTGATCTTAACCTAGGTAGTGCATCATTGTCTTGGGATAGATTGTATGCAAGTGCTATGTATTTCGAGGGTACAGAT
>JABAOC010000228.1_pt1 | contig 23021 bp, 21 predicted proteins | sample 7062161 | NCBI WGS metagenome assembly JABAOC01 (sample SAMN14538625, study PRJNA623070) | marine sediment metagenome | biome: marine biome [ENVO:00000428]; feature: marine pelagic biome [ENVO:01000023]; material: deep marine sediment [ENVO:00002113] | place: India: Gulf of Khambhat ... | reverse complement strand
CATTCATCGTAGTCGTCAAACTCATCGAGGTAGAAAATTGCCACAGGCTTTGATTCAGCAGAAATCGTGCCGTTTAGCTTTATCGTCGAAACATCGATATCTTCGACATCGTAGTCTCGGGGCAACTTGATTAAGCAGGTTATCCATCTCCCCCTGCTCTTCAAGTTCAATGTACACGGATAGATATAGACTTCAGCTTCTATAACTGGGACTAACATCGCTAAAATCAGGTCTTGAAAATCTGTATCGCCTCCCTCCCAAAGATCTTCCCAGACAATTATGTATCCGCCTGGAGGTTTGGGGTTGGCGAAAATTAATGCGTGGTCAAAACCATCTGAGCTGCGATTTGTCTCGGTGTAGAAAAGGCCGTCTGGCGAATCTAAACACAGACCGAACGTTTCTGTCGCCTCAAAGATTGTTGAGTCTCCTGTGATATTGACACCTGAGAAGATCAAATGTAACTCACCAGATGAGACCGGATACCAGCTCAAATTGTTTGAAGGCGCATATCCCGCGATTTCTGCTAGAATCGCGATTTGATAATATCCAGCGTTGAATACTTCAATTCCTAATTCGTCTCCAGTTACATTGATGGTGTATCCATTTGCATCGAACCATTCCTGCAAAGTCGGTTCTCCATCTGTTTCTGCTATAACAGCCTCATCGACGTTCACTCTTTTTGAAGCCGTCACGTTAACCTTTATTTGCGTATCAACTGACGCTGAAACGGATAAAGCTGGCAAACTTAGCATAATGAGTGTGATGATGACAAAGCTTTGAGTCATCGTATTTCTTCTCATTTCATATCCCCACTACAGTTTTTTGTGAAGTGGTTTAAAAGTATAGTAACTGAATATTTATAGAATTTTACTCTAGAAGTATTTTGGATTTCTTAAAACAGTTATAAGAGCTGAATACTCTCCTACTCTAAGAGGGAATTTCTTGGCAGTTGCAGAGAGAGAACGTGTCAAGAAGCCGAAATTGCCAAAGAAACGTTTTTTGAAGAAAAAGAAGAGAAGAAAAGGCCGATAGGAACTAAAAACCTTTAATAGCAAACCACTAATTCAACAAAATTAATCATCAATGGGCCGGTAGTTCAGCCTGGAACGAATGCCTGACTTGCACTCAGGAGGCCGCGGGTTCAAATCCCGCCCGGTCCACCATAGTTGCCGATGTGCATGAGCCAACTGGCTTTGATGAGCTGTCGTAGACTACGACAGGTGAACGAGTACTATCCTAATTTTCTTTGAGACATAAAGCTTTAACACCAATCGATCTAGATTTACTCACAGAGCAACAGTGGATGTGCAAGGATGAAAGAGCCTTTTGTCAGGTTTGTAAAAGAGAATTTGAAACCGTGCATCTTACTGATCACTTGCGGTCTTCCTGGAACTTGGAAGACAGAGACCTCACAAGAAATCTCAAGAATCAAAGGATACCCAATTCTCCGAACAGATTTGATTCGACTAGAGATACTCAAAGATCAGAACATCTTTGACGAAAAAGTCGCATCGAACCTTAGTAATCGCGAGCGAGTGTACAATGAAATGTTTCGTCAAGCAGAGCAGCTTGCTCCACAGAGCGACGGAGTGATTCTAGATGCCACTTTTTTCACTCAAAAGCTCAGACGGAAAGCAGCAGAAGTTGCTGCAAGACATGACAAGACTCTCGTCATTCTCCAGACCCGTAGCTCTCAAGAAACGTCTGTCACACGGATCTTAAGGAGAACCAGAGAAAACTATGAATCCAACGCATTGACTAGGCAAGCATATCTCAACAACAAGAAGATGTTTGAGCCTGTGGACTTGACCGATCTCAGAGAGAATTACCCACAACTCGACATAATCCACTTAATAGTTGACACGGAAAAAGATCTGCCTGGAGACTGGTATATAATCGGAATGGAAACAAAGTAAGTGGACAATGCGACGTCATGACTATAGATCTCCATATCCATTCAAAAAGCTGCTCTGACGGAAATCTGACTGTTAAGAAAATCGTAGAAGAAGCAAAAACTAGAAACATAGAATTGATATCCATTACAGATCATGACTCGGTCGCTTGTCAACTGGAAGCAAAAGCACTAGCACAGAACGCTAGTATCCAGTACGTTTCTGGAGTTGAACTGAATGTCACTTTCCCTCACCCAGGACACAAAAAAGGAAGGTCAATATCGCTAGATTTCTTAGGCTACAGGTTTCAGATTGACGATAGTAGATTAAACTCAAAACTCAAGGAAATAGGCAAATATCGTGAAGAGAGGGCTGAGAGAATCTTGACCAGGCTGAACACAGAGTTTTCCAGAGAAGGCCTTGCCAAGCTTACAACGGACGACCTGCACAGGATTCAATCCATGGTTGATGGGGTCCTGGGAAGACCACACATAGCTAGCTATCTCGTTGCAAAAGGAATCGTAGAGACTCAATCCGAAGCGTTCGAGAAGTATCTTGTGAAGTGCAATGTACCAAAGTACCCTCTCTATCTGGAAGACGCCTCAAAGCTCGTGAGAAATGCTGGGGGGTTGCTGGTTCTAGCTCACCCGAATGACCCGCATGGCACATCCTTGTCTACGTTGACCACATCATTGCACAGACAAACGCAAATAATTGACGATTCAATTCTGAGGCNNTATTGATGGCATCGAATGTTGGCACTCGAGAAGTGATGCTCATACTTCGGCCCACTACGTGAAGTACTCAAGAGAACATAGGTTGATCATGACTGGTGGAAGTGATTGTCATCAGAAGCCAATTCTCATGGGAACTGTGAAAGTTCCAAGATACGTTGCAGACCAATTTAATGCATAAGAGCTATGCTTGCAGACTCTCTGTATACTTGAAAGCCAGTTCGAAGTATTCACGCGCTTCTTCTAGAGCATCATTCTTCTCCCTAGTGCTTGTGCTGCAGTCTTTTAGTTTAAAGCTGATGACCTTTCCTCGTACGTAGGCTCGATAACACTTGTAAAAAGTAAGAAGCTCTGCCACCTGCTGGTCCTGCGAGTATTGAATGAACCTGTTGATGAAGAATTCCGAAAGATCAACTCGTCCTTTGAAGTCTAGGTCCATTGCTAAAAAAGCAACATCCGAGATCACATCGGAATACCGAAACCTATGATTGAATTCTATGGCATCAAATATGTAGATCTTGTCTGCAACAAAGATGTTTCCTGAGTGAATGTCTCCGTGGCAGTCTCTGATTCTTCCCTCCTTTATCCTATTCTCGAAAGCCTTCTCGTTCTCTCCGAGAAAATCCTCAATTCTTTTGTGAATCAGATTGAACCATCCTGAGGATATTGTTCTACTGATAAATTCTCGAGTCTGCTCGAAATTCTCTTCCCAGTTCAACTTCAGTACGGAAACGCTGCCAAACTCCGATATCATCCGGTTGGTTTCTGCTTTCGCATGAAATTCTGCGATTATCTTTGCCAAACTATCAATGAGTCTCTTGTCAACCAGGTTAGCTTGCAAGAGTTTGCTCATGAGCTTTGCATCAGGCATTCTAGCCATTTTCACGGCATATTCGACTACTTCCCCGTCACCTTTCATCTTGATACTCTTGGATCTGTTAATTGGGACAACTTCCAGGTACATATCACGGCACAGTCGCCTATTCAGCTGCAATTCCTGGTCACAGAAGTATCGTCTCTTCTCCAGAGTTGTGAAATCTAGAAACCCAAGATCAACAGCTTTCTTGACTTTGTAGGCATACTTCGTAGTTAGGAAGATGAACGAAATGTGTGTTTGTACCAGATCGATGTGACCAGGATCTTCATCATAGGCATCTGCCTTCAGCAGAGCTCTTACAACTTGCTCTTGCATTGAGAATCATCCAGCTTTTTCCATGCTAATTAGCAAGTAATAGCTATGCTGGATATTAATCGCTTTTTTCTTGAAGTTTGTCTGAATCAGAAGTAATCTTGAGAGGCGGGCGCGACGCATCCAATGAAGGAATACCGCGGTCCAGAGAATGCTCTCAGTACTTCGCCTAACAGAGAGAATGTCGAACGCTGATGGCTGCGAACCTTGTGCTGAATGGGGAAGGCGGAGTGTAGGTTCCTGATGCTCTTCTGAAGAGAAGGGAGAAAGAGAAACATAACTTCCGGAACTTACACTCAAACTATGCTAGGGACAATTCGGTAATTAAAGAGTGTAGTAAAAATTCTCTATGAATTGACGGTGCAGCTTTCGATTGCGTGAGTCCACACTCAGGAGTTGAGGTCTTGGAGCTTCGACATAACCGTATTTCCAGCAAAACCTGCTATTCCTGGCATTGGCTTTGAGTGATGGCCCGCTACAAAGAATTTGTCAGGAGGATTCTGAACCATCGTAATCCTCTTTTAGCAGAGGGAATAATGAGATTGAGGATTGGCATATGAACGCAGTAGTAGAAGGTGGCACGATAGTCACCATGGGCCCCGAAGGCGTAATCAGAAACGGGGCAGTCGTCGTCGAAAACGACAGAATTGTCGAGATCGGAAAGCTGCGTGTCATCAGACCGAAATATCGGGGCTACGAAAGGATTATCGCAAAGAACAAAGTGATCATACCTGGGTTAATAAACACTCATCATCACGCAGCCATGAGTCTGCTGAGAGGGTACGCAGACGATCTAGACCTGAAAACGTGGCTTGAAAAACGGATATGGCCCATTGAAAAGGAAATGACAAGCCATGACATTCAGGTCGGTGCTTCACTCACAGCCGTTGAATCAATCATGAGTGGCGTAACCACCATCAACACCATGTACCATTACTCCCCTGATTATAACGAGGCAAAGGCCTTGGCCGAAGCTGGATTGCGAGGTGTAGTTGGACATGTGTGTTTCTCTCGGCGAAAGAAACAGGATTTGAGAGCACTGAAATCCATGGCACGGACGTGGCACAACCAAAATGAGGGTCTAATTCGTGTGAGTGTGGATCCCCATTCACCTTACACAGTGGATCCAAATTATATGAAGGAGCTAGGCGCATTGACTTGCTCGCTAAACGAGAAATATGGATCAGATAACTCACCGATCATTCAGCACACCCATGTGGCTGAAACAGCAGACGAGCCTCTCAAAGTTGAACAGGCATTCAACATAGACATTGAAGGGGGGATTGTCGAATATCTCGACACCTTAGGCGTTCTTTCCGAACATGTTGTCACAGCTCACTGCACGCATCTAACAGAGAAAGACATTGAGATCATGAGCAAAAGAAAAGTGAAGGTTTCTCACAACCCTGTTTCAAACCTGAAACTAGCCTCTGGCATAAGTCCTGTTTCCAAACTCTTGGAAACACGCATAACTGTGAGTCTCGGTACAGATAGTTCCTGCTCCAATAATAGCTCAGACATGTTTGAAGTGATGAAGGTTGCGGCGTTGCTACAAAAAGGCATATGCGGAGACCCGACCGCTTTATCTACTTCACAAGTCTTGAGAATGGCAACAATAGACGGTGCTCGGACATTGCATTGGGACAAGGAGATAGGTACAATTGAAGAAGGAAAGAAAGCGGATTTAACCATCATTGACTTCCACAAGCCTCATCTGACACCAGTATATAACGAAACAAACCACATTATCTACTCAAGCAAGGCTTCAGATGTGGATACGGTCATCATAAATGGAAAGATTGTCATGGAAGACAAGGATATCAAAACCGTGAATGTTGAGCAAGTCTTGAACACCGTGGAAGAGGCGAAACGTGACTTGCTTGAGCGTGTTGGTAAAGACTTTTAATGCATGGAACAATAAATAGCTTTCTCGACCGAGCAAGGTGAACCCCTGTCATGTCTAAGTCTAAAGTGGCAGATCCGAGCCTATCACCGAAAGGTCTTCTTCTCGAAGAGTGGGCATCTACACGTATGCCCGTGCTCAATCAAATTAGAAAGCGATTCGAAAAGGAGAATCCGCTCGAAGGAATACGACTGGGCGCCTCACTTCACGTTACCAAGGAAACTGCTGTCCTGATGGACACACTCATGGCAGGCGGCGCTCAGATTGCGTTGTGTGGATCCAATCCCCTTTCCACCCAAGACGAGGTTGCCGCCTCTCTAGCGGAGAAGGGTGTAAACATCTACGCTTGGAGAAGGCAAACCAATGAAGACTACTACTGGTGTATTGAACAGGTCATAGACCACGAACCAGCAATAACTATTGATGATGGTGCTGATCTGGTAAGCACGATTCACTCTAAGCGAAACGACACCCTATTAAACATCAAGGGAGGCACTGAAGAGACCACCACAGGGGTCGTTCGACTACGGGCCATGGCAAAAGCTGGAGCACTGAAATATCCAATAATCGCTGTAAATGACGCATACACAAAATACCTTTTTGACAACCGATATGGAACTGGACAAAGCACAATCGACGGAATCTTGAGAGCATCCAGCGTTCTACTAGCCGGCAAAAACTTCGTCATATCCGGATACGGATGGTGCGGTCGCGGATTGGCCCTTAGAGCAAGAGGATTCGGTGCCAAAGTCATTGTGACAGAAACAAACCCAGTGAGAGCACTAGAAGCCGTCATGGACGGCTTCCAAGTAATGACCATGGACAAAGCTGCAGAGATCGGAGATATGTTCGTCACAGTCACAGGAAACACAGGCGTCATCCGCAAAGAGCACATTACACAAATGAAAGACGGCACCATACTAGCCAATAGTGGCCACTTCAATGTAGAAATAGACATTCCATCACTCGAGAACTCGGCTGTTTCAAAGAGAACGATACGCCCACACATGGTAGAATATCAGCTTCAAAATGGAAAGAAGCTTTACTTGCTTGGTGAAGGAAGACTAATCAATCTCGCAGCAGCTGAAGGCCATCCTTCTGAAGTTATGGACATGTCATTTTCGAATCAAGCGCTTTGCATAGAATACTTGGCAAGACAGCCCAAGATGGAGACAAACGTTTACGGTGTTCCCAAGGAAATAGATGATCTCGTCGCTACCATGAAACTAGAAGCAATGAATGTGACAATCGACCAACTCACCGACAAGCAAAAAGAATACATAGCAAGCTGGGAAGCTGGAACAATCTAGTATCTCTTGTGAGCTTCTGGAACTCAACCTCACAGTTCCTTCTCACGGTAAAGCTTATAACATCAACCAGCATAAACAGGGCTACATCGTGGTGTTCACATGGTAAGTAAAGATCAAGGAATTGGCGGCTTAATCTTCCTAATATGCGTTGTTATCGCTATCGGCTACACATTGGGCCTATTCTGGTTCGGGTATGCAAGCGGCGAAGAAATCTGGAAAGGAGTATCATTTTGGCTCGTTGCTATCCCAGTGTATCTAGCATTCATTCTCATTCTTGGCATAGGTGCTTGGATAGGTTGGACAATGGCCACTACTCCACCACCGAAACCGATTGAAGAACTGGAAGCTGAAGAGAAAAAGGAAGAGACCAAAGAAGAGTGAACTGGAAAGCTTCTTCTCACATTCTGAAGCGTATCTAGTGTGTTTCATAATGAGCAAAGTCAAAGCTGTGGTTCTGTGTGGAGGCGAGGGGAAAAGACTTAGACCAATCACCTACTACATCCAGAAGACCATGATCCCCATAGGTCGCAATGAGAAACCCCTCTTGGAATATATTGTGCGTCTCCTCAAGCTTCACGGCATGACCGACATTACATTTCTCGTGAGCTACAAGGCTCAGCAGATTAGAAACTACTTTGGTGATGGGAGCAGATTTGATGTAGGGATACGTTATGTGCAAGACACTGAGTTGCTGAAGGGAACAGGGGGTTCTGTGATAAGTGCGTATCTCCAGAGAGTTTTCAATGAAAAAGACACGATTCTCGTCTACTATGGTGACATTATTACAAATATCAATCTAACGAACTTCATCGATTTTCATAAAGAGAAAAGTGCATCTGCAACTGTGGCTGTTGCCTCAGGATTTGAGGTTCGCGTGGGAGTAGCAAACTTAGCTGAAACAGGCGAGATTCAGGGATTTGTAGAAAAACCGAAACTGGAGAAACCTGTTAGCATCGGAATTCTAGCTCTTGAGGGTGAAACTCTACGAGAAACACAAGGAATGGCTCAGCAGAAGGAGAGTGTGGATCTAATGGGCGACATAATCCCTCATCTTATAAAGACAGGGAGACCCGTATTCGGATTTGAGTCTGATGCTTTTTGGTATGATGTTGGAAGCATCGAGGCATATGAGAAACTGGATGAGGACAAAGTGGCAGAAGAGACGGCCTTCATGTTCTAGGATCTGAACCAAAGTTATAAGGTAGATCAAGAGCATATTTTGGGAGGGAGATTTCCACGCCAAACTTAAACGTGGTTTTACCCTTTGCCACAGAGAAAAGCAGACCAAAGAAGAATATGTCTGACGATATAGAAGTCGCTGCAGTCCTCTGCCTAGCTGAAGCCCAGAGAAAAAAGAAACCAGGGCTCTTCGGGAGTAGTGCGGCTGAGATTGTAGCCTACTTGTCAAAGCTCTATTATCCCATCTGGGCAGTGCCATATGAGAGTAGTTGTCTGCTTGTAGATGGAATGAACAACTGCAGACAGAGCATTCTGTATTTCAAACCTCCCGATGTAGAAGCGTTTGTCGAGCACCTGCAAAGGAGCAGCACAGTTCAGGAATCGTATCACAGTGCCTTGCGAAGCCATCATGAAACTTTCTCAGATTTTCTATCTCAAACAGAGATCTCTATAAGCGGATTGATTACGGAAGAGAAACTGCTGTCTGACATTGTGGACTTTGTTTCGAAAAGCAGGAAGGAAACAGATGGTGCTATCCAGCCAAAGTCCCTTGTAACCCCTCAAATCCAGGAAAAGGATGCGATCGAAATCTGCAGGAAGGTTACGCGGCACATCCAAGAGCTAGAGTCAGAGATTAAAGGCTTGGAATTTGCAAAGACCACCGTGGACACGGAAACCAAACGACATGTGAACAAGCTTCAAACAGAAGAGAAGCATCTCAGACAAGAGTATGAACTGAAGATATCCGATGTTAAAGCCGAAGTCGAAAAAGCCAAGGAAAAACTGGAAAAGGAGCGAGACGAAAAAATCCAGAAGATCGTCGCTCTGCACGATAAGGAAGTGGATTCGAGGCTCGTCGAAAAGAGAAAGTGGGATAGAAAACTGCTAAGGATTGAACAAGACAAGAGTGAATATGAGAAAAGGAAGGATTTACGGAAGCAGAAAGGAGATGAAATTGGCGAAGCCCGCTGGAGCACTCGACTGCGAGATGCTCGTGACAAAGCTTCAACAGCCAAAGGCAAGATCAAAGCTCTGTCAGACTTCATTCAAAGAACCAACAGAGAAACCGAAAAGACCAAAAGAAGCCTGCATGACACATATCAAAAGCTCATTGATGAAGAAGGGAGAAGACTAACCGAGCTAGAGAGAACTCGTGACAGCGAACTCATGAAGAAAGAAAGATATATAGATGAACTGCAAGCGGAGAAACTGGCAATCGTTGATAAGATCGAACGATTAGCTGCTGAAAAACGTGAACGCGCTGCCATAGTTAAACAATCGAGCATCAGATGGAACCCGCAAACCACAACTCTACTTCATCTACCCTTCTACTTGATCAAATATGAAACTGGTGAGAAACAGAGATATCGTTTCATTCCACCAGTTGTGACCAGAGAGAACATGGGAGTGCTGATGCGAATCCAAAAGAGGTTGAGAAGCTACAAATTGCAGTCAAAGATCAATACTCTTCTGAAACCGCGTTCAAAAAACCTACAGAAGCTGATCACTTCTCTTGACGCAAAAATGACAGAAGTCAATGAAACTCAGAGGCAAATGGACAACATCGGCATTACGAATAATCTTCTTGTGGTAGAGGACTTCAAGAACAAAGCGCAAAGAGGCCTGGACAAACTCGAAGCTGAAGGGTGGATAAAGTCAGAAGAGAAAACAATCATGCTTGAAACATACCTCAAAGGGAAAACAAACTCACAAGAACAATAACCAGCATTCTTCCTTCAGAGAGTCTGAAACGTGCTAGGCGACAAAACAATCGAGCGCAAACTTCTACTCAAACGAGTCTTTTCAAAAAGGAAACTGCTCAAAATCGGCAAAGAGCTGAAAATTCCCTACTTTCACCAATTTCATAGTGAATGGGACATTGAGGAAGACAAAGCAGCCCTTGAAATCGCTATGAGTGTAAGCGATGATCAGCTCAAAGAGATTTTCAGAACCAGCGAACCAAGAAAGTGGGAGACATTTAGGGGCAGACACTACACCTTCAATGGCTTCCTGCATCTGCAGGGCTCCTGGAACGACATTCAAGCAGCAATCACTCAAACAAAACGAAAGTACGGAAGGAACTCTCTCACTATTTTGAGATGCTTGATGAATCATGGAAAAGGATGTAGCCTAAGAGAGATACAAGCCGCCCTTCCTGAAGGTGTAAACGCTGTGCCAATCCTGTCCGATCTTGAAAATCTTAGAGTCATAATAACTTCCTACAAGGGCAAAGAACTTCACGAATGGAAAATCTTGGAGGAAACCGCGCCAGTGGTGCAATCGGAACTTGAACCCACCCGAAGCCTTCAACGAGAAACCAAAACTGATGCCAAAAACCGGCTTCACCCGCGCGTCGATCCGATCATCGAAGAGCAGCAGCTGATTGAAAACATGGATCTGAAGTTGAACGAGTATCTGAATCAACTAGTGAAGCATCGACTTGAAGAAACAGTGATGCTAGGTAAGACTCTTTCAATCTCTCGCCTAGCACAATACTTGAAGGATCTATTCGGTCCAGTATTGTATTTCGACAGCCTACTCACAATCACTCAGCAATACGGTCTTGCGGACTTGGAAATAATCCACACTGATGGCCGAACAGGGATGCGAACAGGCTGGAACCTCTCCCTCTTTGGTGAACCGGGAACCGGCAAGAGCTTCTCCACTCGAGACATTATCCTTGGAAAGCCAGACGCGAAAGTTCCGGCTCATGGAATCCCAGGACGCAACCGCTACGCAGGAGGAATGACGCCAGCTAGGTTCGTCCGTATTGGTCAAGCATACTCAGGTAGGGTTTTCAACTTCATTATTCCAGAGTTCAATGATTGGTTTAAGTACAAAGGCATGGTAGAACCCCTGAAGCTTGCAATGGAACGAGGTGAGCTCAAATATGAAACCCATCGGGAATTGATAGGCCCCTATCGTCTAAGTAGCTATTTCAGTGTCAACTACAACGTGGCAGGACTTCGCAGAGGCTACGAAGTGACTGTTCAAGACCCCAATTTCAAAGCGATTGAAGATCGGATGCTCTGCCGCTTGCACAGGCTAACAAAACAGCGCTTCATAGAAATCGCGGAGAGCCAAATGCGACTGGCGTACGGCGAGATTGATGTGGAAAAAGATGCACATAGGATAAGAGACCATCTAGCTCTGGTGTACGCTATCGAAACACAGCACCCCCTCGTCCGCCATCGCTTCTCATCCAAGCCTGTAATGTTAACTTCCAAGGCCCAAGAGATGCTAATGAAAGCCAGAAGGGCCATTCTAGAAGAGATTCCCGGAGAAACTGTAGGCTTCTCAGCAAGACTTGAGGATCACGCAATCCGCTTCGCTTGTGCTGCCTCTCTACTCAGCTACTTTCAATCAACTCTCGAGTATATCCCTGTCAACAACGACGCCTTGGAATTTGCTATTCAACTCTATGTGGAAGAAGCATCGGTGAGATCAGAAGAAGAGTTCAAGCCTGATTCGGTTCTAAGAAGGATTCAACTCGTCTAAACCGAAGGAAGTGTGCGAACTTCCATCGCGTGAGCTACTCTGGGATCCCGGTTCTCGAGTTGTTGTGATTGCGCATAAAGCTTTTATATGGTTGAGTTGCGTGTGCTATATGCAATAGGAGTCATCAATGTGAGTAGCCTAGAACCCAGCAAGAAGCCTCTGAACGTACTAGTGAAGCAGTTGAATAACCACATTAACATAACCCTGAAGAATGGAGTGACATACAAGGGCACCATGACCAAATGTGATGGCCACATGAACATAATTCTCGAGGGAGCTACGGAGTGCAAAGGAGACCGACCTATGGCAAACTATGGTAGTGTCTTGGTGAGAGGGAACAACATACTCTATATCGCCATAGAAAAATAAGTCAGTCCATGATTTTCGAATGAAGCACCAGTCTCCCACGTAGAACCCCAATAGGGAACCAACAAGGTCCGCTCTTAAGCAACATGTCGTTGATTCAGATTCCTACATTGAAAGTCTTAAATATCGCTACCATTCTCTTAGCTACTTGAGCAATATGGCAGAGATCTGTCCAACATGCGGACTTCCTAAGGACATATGCGTATGCACGGAGATCAGCAGGGAACAACAAAGGATCAAAATACGTCGAGAAACTCGAAAATTCGGCAAACCAACGACCATAATTGAAGGAATCAACGATAAGGACCAGGACTTGGGTCGCCTCGCTCAGAAGCTGAAGACCTTTTGTGCTTGCGGTGGGACTGCGAAGAACAATCAGATAATCCTTCAGGGAGATCAGCGAGACAGAGTCAAAGTCTTCCTCATGGAACTTGGCTTTCCACAGCAGAACATTGAACTCCAGTGAAACTTTGGCGAAAGACTCATGAGCAAGATTCAAGCTTTTCGGGAAATCCTGATGAGTCTCAGAAGGGAGAAACTTACTCGAAAATACTGTCCTAGGTGTGGTAATCCTTACATACATCTGTCTAGTAGATTCGACCTGTGGCTGCTCCCTGAACAATACATCTGTGAGAAGTGCGGTTATCACGGTCCAATAGTACTTGAAGCGGAAGAAGAAAAGCCTGTGGAGACCGGAGAACCTAGAGTTGAATCATCAACTCGATGAAACTTGGGTTTCGTTTAGACTCATTTGGGGTGCAGAGAGCTTTCCATGAGCGGGCGTTGAGACGGTTGAATGCGCTGCGGCTGTACTTCGAGAAAGAGCCATTAGTAAGAGTTGCTTGTCACGGCTTGAATGCCTATGTGGTTTCTTGTTTGTGTGATTGGGCTAGTAGCAATGGTGCCAATACACTTCTTATCGGTTGAACATCAGAAGCTTCAGAGGAAATATGGAAAGGAGAAAGGCAACAGAGTTGGTAGTGCTTGTGGTTTAGTTTCCGGATGGGGGCTCTTCTCTTTCTGGATCGGAATATGGGTTTCGCCTCAACCTAGATTCGCGGTTCTGGGAGAGATTGGACGGACAGGTTTACTTCCCGGTTTGGGTTTCTCCATTCCGATCTTTCATCTGATAGTATGTATTCTCTGCGTGATCACTGGTGGATGGATAGCAATTGAAGGTGTCAAAGAGACAACGCTGTGGGCATCAGAGATCCACAGAACGGAGCGAGTTGTGACTGAAGGGATCTACTCAGTAGTTAGACACCCACAGTACCTGGGAGGACTACTCGCACACATCGGGATTTCTTTCGTGCTTGCTGCATGGCATTCTTTTCTTTTCACACCGATTATACTCGTCATCATCGTTCTCATCTCCTGGAAGGAGGAACAGGAGTTGGCCAAGGAATTCGGAAGGCTATACTTGGACTACAAGAAGACCGTGCCTATGCTAATACCGAGACTTCACGGTTTACATGATCGGGAGACACCAGCCTGATTTGGACAAGTGATTGACCACGCCAATTACGGATACTGGCTGCGGAATCAAAGCTTCAGGTTCTAATAGTTCAGATGATCATGTTGTCTTTATTGAAGCAAATAGTACACGATTACCGCAACAGCGAACGACACGGCCAGGGAGGGCACTAGGAACTTGTAGACTCTACTCATTGTCGATTCAAAATAGTCAACGGTCAACGCAAGGCATAGATGTGTGGGAGATCCTAGATATCCGAGATATGCCGAGATGAAGAGCAGACTTGCATTGGTTGCAGTGAATTGCATGATTCCTCCAATAATGGGAACGCTTATGGCAATGCCTCCGGCTGGTGAACCTACAAGGAAAGCCGACGTTGCTGGAAGTGTTGCCAATAGGAGAGTCTCGTTGATGTTGGATGTCGCAAGCACCTGGCCAATGGCTTCCGAAACTCCGGACTCCATTGTTGCTGTTCGCAGCAGCATGGCGCCGTAGGCAGCCAAAGCAATCTTGTAGGTTGAGATGTTTGTGGCGGCTTTGACAAGGGTTTGCTGACTGGGTCTTGTGATCATAAGCAACGTAGCTATTCCCGCAAATGCAGCTATGGAAACGTCAAGTCCAAGAATGGCAACAGCAAGAATCATAACGAGAATAGGTGACAGAGACAATAGGAAATCCTTGACGTGTTCATGGAGGTTCGAGTCTAATATGTTAGTTTCAATCACCTGAGCTTTCCTAAGAACTGTGAAGTAACCTATTACTATCATGGCAGCAACGACCGGAATCTGAGTAAGTATCATTGAAGCTAATGAAGCGCCCGTGAGTGCTGCTGCAAGTATTAAGACCTGGCTCATTGGATATAAGGGGAAGATTACGTGTCTAAACCAGACGTTCACATAAGTCTTCTTTGTCTTGTCTAATCCCAGCTTTCTAGCTTCTGTTTCAACGAGCGGTGCAGACATCAGGGCTCCTCCAGGAACTGGAAGTAGACCGACGATTGCTGGAAGAATGCTGATTATGAGTTTTGGATTTCTGAGAAGGACCCCGAAACCGTTACTGAGCGTGTCTAGAGCCTTGGTTTCTTTATAGAGCAAACTCAACAGCATGATTCCGATGGTCACAGAGACAAGAGAGACTGTCAGTGGGTTTAATGTAGTATCAATGAAGACGTAATACACGCCTACAGGGTCCATAGAAAGAAGGCATAACGCTATGGCGCTTGAAACCAACGCAAGTCCGAGCGTAACTCTTTTGTACACCATGACTGCCAGGAGAGCAAAGGAAAAAAAGAGAGCGGTCAAAGGGTCGAGCAAAGCCACACTGATTGAGCTCCTGTCTTCACGGAAGAATGAACAGTGTGCAATTGATGCATTAAACCTTTCCACATTGCACAGAGTAAAAACCTCAAGACTATTCTGAAAGACCGTCGTCTTGATCCACACAAAACAGACGTGACAAAAATCGAGATAGAAGCATTTGGCAGAATCCTGATCAGATTCTGATCATGGTAAATATTTGATCTGAGTTTGCTGTGGTTGCTCTTGGTTGTGCACGCGACCTCAGAATCCTGGGCTGAGATAAGCGAAGACGAGCGGCTCTGTTGGGCTCATGCTATGGATAGCGTGATAGTCTTCCCACAGAAAGGCAAAGTGAGGGTTCTCAAAAGTCAATCTTGAGCGTGCGCAGGGTTCTCCTCGGGGAACCGTGAGTTTCAAAAGACTTAAGACGGAGACTCGAATTCGTAGTGCTAACACTCGCACGGAGCCACAAAAGAATGAAAGTGATTATTCATACGGACGCCTTGTCCAAGCACTACGGTAAAAGTGGTGAGGTTAGAGCTGTAGATGAAGTCAACTTGGACGTCTTTGAGGGTGAGACTTTCGGTCTGCTCGGTCCCAATGGAGCAGGGAAGACGACGACGATTCGCTTGCTGAATTGCATCATAAAACCGACCGCAGGCACGGCTACTGTGAATGGGTACGACATTCTCAAGGAGGACACAAAGGTCAAGAGAGTCACGGGACTTCTAGCGGAATCACCTGGACTGTACGAGAAGCTCAGCGCCCATGAGTTCCTCGAGTTCATAGGCGCCTTGTACGATGTTCCCGGCGATGTTTTGCCTGAGCGGATAGATGATCTTCTAAAACTCTTCAGTCTGTATGATCGTCGCGACTACCTGCTTGAGGGCTACAGCAGAGGTATGAAACAGAAGATTCTGATCGCAGCAGCACTAATTCATGACCCGCCGATTCTGTTCCTTGATGAGCCCACATCCATGTTAGATCCCCGCGCTGCTCTCATGGTCAAGGATCTGATCAAGAAGCTGGCTGACACTGCTGGAAAGACCATCTTCATCAGTAGTCATATTCTCCCAGTGGTGGAAGAGCTCTGCGACAGAATCGGCATAATCCACCAAGGGAAGCTAATAGCGCTGGGCACTATCGACGAGATAATTGCGCAGACAAGGACGAAGACTTTAGAGGAGGCCTTCATCGCAGCCACGGGTGGCGTTGAGGATCGGGAGCTTCTGGCGTGGAGGGAGCAGAAGACTGCCCACCGCTAAATGGCTAGTGATTGCGAAAAACGAATATCGAATTCGCACCAGCAGCTTTCGCACCTTGAGACGAGTCTTTCCATACTTCATCATCGCTCTATTGATAGTGTATGTGGGTTTCATTGCCCCAAGTGTAGCTAACCTGTTCATCGACGACGTTCTCACGTTCTTCATAGGTCAGGCGGCCATCCCAATGGTGCAGATTATGCTGCTCATGATCTTTTTCTACTTCATCATCATTCGCATCAGCAACACCCTCAAAGAAGTGCAGACGGAGCAGCTGGAAGTCTTTCATGCTGCACCGATAAAACCTAGCGATGTATTGCTCGGCGAGTTTTTGGGAGTGATGCCTTTCTACGCCATCGTGGTCGTGATTATTTCTGGGACTTTTACTGCTTTGATGACGCCTCTGGGATTCAGCTTCATCCAGACCGCCGTGGTCATTACAGTTTTTGCCCTGACTTTCTTCTCTGCTCTCTGGATCGGCACCGTGACTGCTGCAGCTCTGAGGACAAGATTCGGAAAAACTGCTCGCGGAAAGGACATCGGCAGAGCTCTGGCATTACTCATTGCACTACCACTAATCGGGGTAATGTATGCCATCATGGGAGGAGGCTTGATTCAAGCGCTCACCGATCCTGGTACTAGTGACTTGGTGAGATCACTTCTCGCCATCTTACCTAGCTCCTGGGGAGCTGAGATCTTTGCCGGTTTCGTCTCGCATCCTGGGAACATCATGGCTGCTGGCTTGGAGACCATGACAAGATTCTCGGGACTCATCATTTTCTTCATTGCCTTGCTATGGCTAGGCGTCAAGATAGCTGATCGTGCTTACAGCTTGGAAACCACAGCGTTTGCGGCCTCACGAGCCAAGGCCGATGGTTTGTTCTGCAAAACTGTTAAACGCGTAGGCGGCGGGGGATCATTTGGTGCCCTTCTCGTCTCCGTCTTCAAAGATTACGGCCGACGGCTTGAGAATCTCTCAAAGATCTTCTACATGCTAGGTCTGCTAGTCATCATCAACGTGCTCTTGATTCAACCCAGTGATCCTGAGGGCGCCCTAGTCATTACGCAGTTCATACTTCCGCTTCTCTCAGCCTTTGTGGTTGGAGAAGTGACTCTCCGGGGAAAAGACGCCTTGTTCATATACAAGAAAGCGCCTTCTGGCATTGGAAGGTTGATTAAAGCGAGGCTGATCAAAGGCTTGCTGATTGTAGTGCCAATTTCTGGCATGGTCACAGCTATCACTTCAGCGCTGAACCCTGAGACAACGTTGACTTTCTTGCTGATCGAAGCAGGGTTAGTCACACTAACGGTTGTGTCGAATGTGGCGTTTGTTCTCGGTCTCTTCCTCTTGAACCCAGCCTTCTCAGACAAATCCGGAAACTATGTGGTAAACATCATGGTAACCATGCAGTTGCTGCCATTGGGGACTTTCCTGCTACCCTTGTTCATTCTGGGGAGAGCATTCCAACTGGGATTGTTTGACATATTATTCCTAGTTACCGTGCCTATGAGCTGGTTGTTTGGAATCACAGCTCTCTACCTCGGTAAGCGGAGAATGCAACGCATCGAATGAGGGAGAAGGCCTTTGCCAGAGTGATTTGGCAGTGGATTTGGGACGGATGGGTTGTAGGGTAGGAATCCACTGGTTCATGTTCTGGCTCTACTGAATTAAAGCTGCGTCTAGGGTGGCAGGTGATTCGAAGGTCTATTCTGACACTGACCATGCAATGAGTACTTGGATGGTGACATCCTTTCCACATGTTCTGGTGTTGAAGTGGCGGGAGGAAACGAGATGAATGTAGAGGTTAGTGCGATTTAAATCGCCATAATATTTATTAATATAGAATTGAATTAGATAAGTATCGAATTGAAGCTGGTGTGAAAAGAAGTTGGAGAAGTTAACAATCCGACTGCCACTTGTAGAAATAGTAGTCAACCTACAGGCTGAACAGCTAGACAACCGGTGAAGTGTATGGCTGATGAAGACGTGACAACGGAATTGAAGGAAGAGATGAGGCGACTGAAGGAAGAGCTCAGAGAGGTAAAGGCAAAACTCGAAGATAATCTCATCGAAAGTCGTCGAAACCAACGTGGCTACTACATAGATATTGGGGAACGTGTGCGAGACTATGTCGGGGACGTCATGGATGGAGTTGCTGAGGGGATTCAAGGCGAGCTTCAGAAGTCGATCTTCATCGGTCCTCGCGGTCGCCACATCAGGATCAATCCGCCAGCTCCGCCACATCCCCCTGGAGCCGAGATTCATGCTGAGTCTCCACAGGATGAGGAGAAGCCTGTTGATTTCACCAAGACAGCTAGGGTCATTAGTGCCCTTGGCGAGGAGCATCGACTCCGAATTCTAGACGAACTTATGAGTGGTGGCAAGTATGTGAATGAGCTTCAGGAGAAGCTTTCGGATATTGCAGCGAGTACTCTATCAAGTCACCTCAGCATCCTGGAGGAAGCAGGGCTTGTTGTTCAAGAGCGAGTTAGAGGGCGATACNNCCTGGCAGGTCCGCCTACAAGATGGCAAGACGAGTTGGCAGTCTTCTTGAGAGGAGAAATCAAGAATGACCAATAAAGATCTTCAGATTGGTAGCGAGGTTCTGAGAACTACTCAGGATATAATCCTCTGGAGAAATGAGAAAAGTGTTGTAGAAATCTGGGAAAATGCTCCGGTCGCCGAGGTGAAACTTGATGGAAAACGATGTGGATACGTATTTGGAGGAACCGGACGGCTTCGCGTGGACACAATAGCTGAGACAGCACAGGGAGCTGTTGGTGAGCCTCTGGATAAGGAGATTCGTGAGCCGTTTTTGATGTTGGGTGATTCTGAGCAGATTCAAGAGACCCTCCAACTTGTCAAAGATGAAGATCTTGCTGGAGTTGAGATTGAGAGCTCGAAGACCTTCCTGACTGAAGCGGAAGACTTACTTGACAGGTTCCTTCAGAGGTCACCACATAGGCATGGACGACGATTCAACGATGCCAGAGACTCTTTCATTTTCGCCTTTCAAAATGAGAAAGGCAGGCTCGACCTTCTAGTTGGCGAAGGCACCAAACTGGTGTATGCAGCTGCTGACACGGTTTTCGTGTCCGAAGGCAACAAGGTCGTTCTCACGAGCATTGGTGAAGTTGTGATCTCCCGACCTGGGAAGTCACTTGTCGTAAGCAAAAGCGGCTGTCCAAGCATTCATATTCACAAACACTGATACACGCACAGAACAGCAATTGAGGAATGAAATGCGGCAAGATTGTGGATTGGCTACGTTCCCCCTTCCCCCTTCTTCCAGGGATCTGTGTGTGAAGCGTATAGGAGAGAATTACTGAGCCGCCAAAATGTGAATCAGGCTTTTCCATATTTCCTGAACAGCACTATACCTGCGAGGAGAGCGAGCACGCTCACGGCTGTCACTACTACCAGATCCAACACGACTGTTGGACTAGTCACCGGAGCCCCTCTCAGGAAGAGTGAAGTCAGTGCGTCGGTGACGTAATAGCTTGGCACGAATTTCCCAATTGCTTGCGCACTGGGGGCCAGTCCCGCTCCTACGAATGTGCCGAGAAACATTTGTGGCATGATGAAAATGAAAGATATGCCGGTAGCGGCTCCAGAGGACTTCGCCAATGTGGCAGCTACCAAGCCGAATCCGACATTGCAGAGAGCGAATATTGCCATGATAATGAAAGCTAGGACAAGATTGGCGAGGCTAACGCTTGGACGGTATCCCACCACGAAGGCCATCACAAAGACAAGAGCGACCTGAATGAGCGCCACAGTCATGTTTGAAATAACCTGACCAGTCATGAACTCCGTTGGCGTAGTTGGCGTGATGTTGATCCTTCTAAGCAATCCTTTTTCACGGTCTTCAGCAAAAGACTCAGCAACACTCAATGTTAGAAATATCGATGCGAAGGCAAATATGCCTGGCGCCATAAAGTCAAACATCGTGGTCTTACCAGCTTGAACCATTGATGGGCTACCTATCTGTATAGGTCGCTGGATACCTGTTGGTTGTCCCCCATAGACTGATGCTGAAAGAACTTGACCAATGATTGGAGGAATAGCCTGTGTTGCAAACAAAGATCCACTATCCAGAGACGCGTGGAGAGTCGTGTTCAACCAGTTGCTCGCATTCGTTGGCGATTCCCAAAAGGAATAGCAGCTCTCACCGAAATCGTTTGGAATGACAAGAACCGCTTGGATCTTCCCTTGAATCAAATCCACCTGTGCAGTATCATTATCGGGAAAAATCTGAATGCTCAAGATCTCCACATTTGTAAGATTCCCTACAAAATACTCGGACCAGTGCTGGTATGATCCCACTGAGTTCAAATTTATCACTCCGATTACGTAGGTTGGTGTCTGGGTGCCACCTATGGATCCGAAGGACACTCCAAACAGCAGTGTCAGGATTATGGGGAAGAGCAGAGTCATGAACAGAAACGCTGGTTCTCGAACCATCTTCTTAAGATCCTTCTTGGCGAGGGAGAAGACCCGTTGAAACTTCAAGTTACACGTCCTCCCTGATCCTTCTGCCAGTAAGTTGGATGAAAACCTCTTCCAAGTTTTCAGCCCTGAACCTGTCCTTGAGCTGGTTCTGGGAGCCTAGGGCGATCAGTTTGCCATGATCAATTATCCCCACTCTATCGCTGAGCTCTTCCGCCTCTTCCATGTAGTGCGTCGTTAGAATGATCGCCTTGTTCCGCCTCTTCAGGTCTTTTATGAAATCCCAGACAGCATGACGGGATTGGACATCCATGGCGACAGTGGGCTCGTCGAGAAAAGCTATTTCGGGATCATGCACTAAGGCCATTATTAGGTTCGTCCGGCGTCTCATGCCGCTGCTATACTTGCTCACACGTCTGTCAGCATCTTCCAGAAGGCTCAGTTTCCCTAGAAGCTCCTGAGTGTTTTGCTTCAGCTTTTCTCTTGGCATTGCATGAAGATTCCCGAAGAGCTCCACATTCTCTTTCCCTGTGAGATATGAGAACACGGCGGTATCCTGTGGACATACACCTATCAACTCTTTCACCCTGCCGGGGAACTTCTGGACGTCGTAGCCGCCGACTACTACTGATCCACTGGTTGGCTCTAATAATCCACAGAGAATGTTGATTGTCGTGGTCTTTCCAGCACCGTTAGGTCCAAGTAATCCGAAGAGCTCACCTTCCTCAACTTTGAGGCTGAGATCATCTACTGCAGTGACATCCTCAAACCTCTTGGTCAGTCTGTCAATAGCAATTGCAACCTGCCTCGTGACCATGGGCTCCACCTTTGGAAAAGTTACACTGTCAGCATTTATAGTTTCAGCTTCGTGGAGCTGAGAAACGCGCTTCTTCACAGACCCAATCCTACCATGTACACGTTTTTATAATGCACTCCTTGACATAAGCCTGAGGATGGACAATGGCGCGCGCGCAGAGGAAAGAAATACCATCCAACTAGAGCGGGTGAGCTCCCATGCAGACCCTCAGGAGACTACATTTTTGCAACAGAGAAGAGTGGCGATCCTGGCTCAAGAGAAACCACGAGGCCGAGAAGGAGGTTTACATGACATTCTATAAGAAACACACAGGCAAACCTAACATTTCATATGACGATGCGGTTGAGGAAGCACTCTGCTTCGGATGGATAGACAGTATCATCAGAAGAATTGATGATGAAAAATTCGAACGAAAATTCACCCCTCGCACAGGCAAAAGCAGATGGTCCAAATTGAACAGGCAAAGAGCGTGCAGAATGATCAAAGAACGAAAAATGACAGCGGCTGGATTGGCGATGATACTCGAAGCGAAGAAAAACGGCGAATGGTTCAAGAACGCGACAATCAAAAAGGAGTTCACCATTCCTGAATTCCTACTCAAAGCACTCGCAACAAACAAGAAGGCGCTTGACAACTTCAGCAAATTAGCCAGATCATATAAACGACAATATGTCGGATGGGTCATGAGTGCAAAGAAGGAAGAAACGCGCCAACGACGGCTTGAAGAAATCATCCGACTTCTAGAAGCGAACGAGAAACTAGGGATGAAATAAGAAACCAGCTGAAACTGATCTCGAGCCTAGCGGGGAGTCACTACAACACTCTTGAAAGGCTGAGGATCTACAATCTTGTTTGGTGGAGGTGTGAAAACGGTGCCAACCCCTGACTCTGGCAGTCGTCCAGGTCCTAGGAAGAGAAGAACTTGGACGAGCCGTTGAGCAAGGAAGAAAAGTGAAGCTTCATGTGATCGGATGTTGAAGCTTGGGAAGGGTATCACACCGGAACTCGTGAGGCGCGCAGTTTCAAGCACCAAGGTGTACGGAGTTCTCCGAGCTTCTCCCGAGGTGAAGCGAGCTCTACAGAACAAAATGGAAAGAACCTGACAATGCCCAAGCATTGGGTTTGAAGCAAGCAGCTAGAAGCGTATTATGAGTCAAGTTCCCTGATTACTTCTATTGCTTCGGCCAGTGATGAGATCGTCCTATCAGGGACTACATCTACTCTCAGGCCGTCTAGCTGTCTGGAGATTGAGACCAACGATTCCGGATCAGCCTCCGCCATTCTGTCTCGTCCAGCCTCGCTTGAATAGTGGATCGTCTTGAACTTGGCGTTGTTTGCTCCCCAGATATCACTTTTTAGGTTGTCACCAATGTGCACAATTTGATTGGGGGCAAGGCGGAAACTTCGAGCTGCCATATTAAAGATTCGGGGATCAGGTTTTCGGATGCGAATCTCATCAGAGAAGATCATGAACTCAAAATACTCCGCCATCCTCTTCTGCTCGAGAAATCTTCGCAATCCAAATCCGGGAGTAAGCCCTGTGTTACATATTAGCCCAATCTGCTTGTTTCGCTGTTTCAGCCACTTCACGACTGTAAGTGCATCAGGATTCACGTAGGGTTGAACTTCAAAGAGAGCTGAGGCGTAGG
>JABAOC010015266.1_pt3 | contig 23035 bp, 21 predicted proteins | sample 7062161 | NCBI WGS metagenome assembly JABAOC01 (sample SAMN14538625, study PRJNA623070) | marine sediment metagenome | biome: marine biome [ENVO:00000428]; feature: marine pelagic biome [ENVO:01000023]; material: deep marine sediment [ENVO:00002113] | place: India: Gulf of Khambhat ... | reverse complement strand
TCGGCCGCTAACCACCGGAGGAGCGGGCGGTAAGACAAAAGACCGGCGAAAGGAGGACGGCAGTCCCGGAAATCCGCTCTGTCACAATTCGCAACGTGACCGCTTCGTCGTTACTTCCAGCGAAGTTGCTTCAATTCTTCTNNTTGTCGAAGGTGAACAGCTCCGGTCCGCCGTACTGATTCCAGCCCGGCGTCGCCTCAAAGAATAGGACCGTCTTTCGCGAAGAGTCGGGGCGGCACCGTACGTTGATGGCGTAATCGGACGTCCTCGCACCGGGGCATTCAAATGGGCTCTTTGTATAGCTGCGATCCAAGTCATGCAGTCGAGCTTTGCGCATGACAGCATCGCCCCATTCCTCTGGACTCGGGTAAGAAGTAGCTTCTTTCGCGGGCAGAAGAGCACCGTATAGTTCGCGCAAGTTCCTCGCACAGTCCGCACGCAATTGGAAGGGCCTGACCTGGGGCGCAAGCAAGTGAAAATGGGGGAACCCTCCATTATATACGAATAGGTGCCCATCCTCAGTCTTCACATTTGTCCCGAAGATGGTAAAAGAGACTACTCGTTGCGAGTGTTGATAGCAGGTGATATGGACCCTCTCTCTCACCGCAGGCTCTCCTTCCACCAGTCCCTGATAATATCCGGCACGTAGATCATCAGCGAAAGCCCTGATACTCTCCTGATCTTCACAGACCACCCTTGTAAAGGCCTCAAGTGCGTCTCTCTCAGCGGAATTCAGAAGGTTCTGCGGATCATCCGGATCAGCGAAAAAGTATCGGATAGCCGAGGGCCCGAACTCGATCTCAAGGCGCGTACACTCGTGCAAGCGGAGCCCCATAGGTCCACCTCCCCCGGCATGTAAGAAGGACCTCGCCCCCAATAGCATAAGGCAACACCAAGCAAAAACCAACAGAGCCATGATTTTCCGGTCCGCGCCACCATGTTTTAGAGGAAAAGCAGTCGTTGTCATACACATCTCCTGTTCTTCACACACCTTCGCACAAGCACCTGACACACTCCAAAGCCACTGCCCATCTGACCCCAGGCGTCAATATCGAATTCCGGGGACATCTATGAGCAAGCCGTTGTCAAGACGGTCGCGGGATTTTTTCGCGGGAATCCCAAACATCTATTCGGCGTCACCCGGTTCGGGGCGCCAGTAGTCTACGTACGAGCCGGCTCCATTCACCATAACGAGGTCGCGATGCCTCAGTCCCCAGGAGCGGAGTCCGGCCAGGTCATCCCGCGGATCGTCGCGCAGGCGTCTTGCCTTCCGATGTCCCCTGTTCCTTTCTTTTCCCTGAACCGCGTCTTTTCTTGTCGCTTACGGCCCGGCTCCGGCCTCGGCGCGGGGCCGGCCCCTCGTCCGCTCTCACGCCGCCTCGTGCCACGCCTGGCCCTGGACGAGGAGGGCGTGCATGCAACGCAGCAGGTAGTGGGCGGTCGCCACCAACGCGATCTTGCGTCGCTCCGGGCGGCCGTGCAGGACCCGTTCGAAGTACGCCCGGATGGTCGGGGAGCGATACACCCCCTGCCAGGCCGCTTCCACCAGGTACTTGCGCGCCGTGCTCGGCCCCTGCCGGGTGATGTGTCCGAGCCGGTTGACGCCGGCGCTGGCATCCTGGCAGGGAACCAGTCCGAAGTACGCGCCCACTTGCGAGTTGCGGGCGAAACGTCTGGCGTTGTCCAGGTACGCGGCGACCGTCTCGGCGGTCCGGATTCCCACCCCGGGGATCGTCCGCAGCAACAGCACCGCCGGATGCGAGCGGCCGATCGCGTCCAGCGCTTGGGTGACGGTCCGTACCCGCCGTTTGGCCTCGGTCAACTCGTCCAGCAGCAGGTCACGCTTGAGGTGCGCCGCCGCCGTGGGCATCGGCTCCTGCCGCAGCCACGCCAGCCCCTTGTTGGTCCAAAGCCCCTTCGCGGCGATCTTCCCGTGCGCCCGAAGCAGACTGCGGATGGCGTTCTTGCAGGTCGTCTGCCGGTCCACCATCCGACGGCGGTGTTCGATCAGTTCTCGCCAGCTCTGCACCTCCTCACCGGGCACGTAGGCCTCAGGCACTTCGTCCAGATACAGCAATTTGGCCAGCTTGCGGGCGTCGATGCGGTCGTTCTTGCGTTTGGCCCGGAAGATCAGCCGCAACTGGCCCGGATGCGCGACTACGACCCGTCTGGCCATGCGGGACAGCTCGCGATACAGATACCCGTAGCCACACGTGGCCTCGAAACAGATCGTCCACGCTCCCTCGATTCTCCGGAGCCGCTCCAGCACCTTGGGCCAGTGCCCGCGAATCGTCTCACACTTCACTTCCCGCCCGTTCTCATCCAGAACACAATAGGTCGAACTGCCATAGTGAACATCCAATCCAATGTAACGCATAGCAAATCTCCTTACTGGGGTTCCGAAACACCGGCCATTATCCCCACCGACCGATGAACCGGAAGGAGGCTTGCTACATAGTCTCACCATACTAATTAGGAAACCGGATGGTTGAGAGATAGAATCTTTTGCGGTTGCGTCTCAGGTGTTTGCGGGGTCGCATCTTTGCTTTGCCAATTGTCGGAGGGGACCGGCCGGAGGCCCAGCGCATTGATGATTGATGATTGAAAAGGCAGGGGTCGGGGGCAGGGTTCGGCGGGGAATCTGCGGAAATCGGCGTTAATCTGCGGTTGACGATTCGTCATTCGTGAAACGGGCCGCGTGATGCGCAAGAGCAGCAGAGAGAAGAGGGTCCTTCGGCAGGGCTTGAGGACCTCATTCTTCGACCGGCCGGGCCGGGCCATCCGGTCCCAGCATTTCGTCCACAGTACTTCGCAGGACAGGCAGGTCGTTTTGGACAATATTCCAGACCTTCTCCAGCCTATCGTTTTTCATAGCGGCCTGGCCTGATGCATAACCTTCTCGCGGATATACCGGTGCAACGCGGGCTCGGTGACCACGTCCACGTCACGGCCGAGCAGGTCCTGGAGGTCCATGAGCAGGCCGCCGAGGTCAAACAGGCTGCGCCCCGGTTCCATATCGACGAGGAAATCCACGTCGCTGGCTTCATCGGCCTCGCCGGCCGCGACTGAGCCGAAGACGCGCACGTTCGACGACCCATACTTGGCAGCCAGGCCCAGGATCGCGTCGCGCTTATCCCCGATGATTTCCTGTATTCCCATCGTTGATGATCTTGTCAAATGGCGTTGGCGACCGTGTTGCATTCTGTCAACCATTATACGAGGAATGCCGGATTCCTGCAAGATCGCCGCGCGCGGCCTGTCCCATTCGGCTGCGCTCGCAATGACATGATCTGCGGATGATGCTCGGCAACTGGAGCTCGGGGACCACGGACGGGATGTGGGGCTGCCGGCGCGGCCTCTCAGAACTCGCCGCCGACGTAGTCGTTGAAGTGGTAGATTTCGGCGTTCTCCAGAAAAGTCTCCGGGCGGGAGACGAAGCTGCGGAGGTTCTCCATGAGAAAGAGGTGCTTTTCCTCCTCCTGGGCCAGTCGACGGAAGATGTCCTTCTGGGCCGGGTCCTCGACCTCCTCGGCCTTCTCAAGGTAGAAGCGCCGGCTCTTTTCCTCGAACTCGCAGGCCCTGCGGTAGAGGTCCGCCTCGTTGATGTTGAAGTCGAATTCCTTCGTCCCGCCGCGCATCTTCTCAAAAATGTCCCGGGCGTGCTCCAGGATGGGGGTCTGCGTTATCTCCCTCGGCGTGCCGGCCTTCATCTGCTCGACGGTCCGGTAGTGCTTGGCCTCCTCGTCGGCCAGCATGGTCAGGATATTCCTTAGTCCCGCATGGTTGGTGCGCCCGGCCAGGTCGCGGTAGAACTCCTCGCTGTATTTTTCCTTTTCCATGGCGAATTCGAAAATATCCACCCTTGTTCCTTTCCGTCTCACGCACATGCTCCCCAAATATCGTTTTCCCGGCCGGTAGCGGCCACAGAGGATATCCGCCGCCGTGGCCCATCGTCGCCCATCATACTACGGGCAGCGCATCCGGGCTGCCCGGCGCAAGCCGTCAGACGGCCTACGATCGGCGGCCTGCGCAACACGGTCTTCTTTCTACCACCCGCCGGGGGTTTTGTTCTGCAAAAGCGAATATTTGCACGGAATCCGGCAAGTCGTACAATATTCGTATCACGTGAGATACGTATGACCTGGGCGTATGGATATGAGAGCCGGGAGCATTATCCGCCTGATTGTGGCCTGTGCTGTCAGCCTTTCGGCGGGTCTGATCGGGTCGTTCGTCACGCCGGGCGCGGGCGTCCGCGAGTGGTATGCGACAATCGAGAAGCCAACGTTCACGCCGCCGGGCTGGGTCTTCGGGCCGGTGTGGACGACCTTGTATCTGCTTACGGGCGTCGCGGCGTTCCTGGTTTGGCAAAAGGGCCTGCGGTCCCGGGCGGTCAGGGTCGCGCTCGGGTGGTTCGTCGTGCAGCTTGTCCTCAACGCGCTGTGGTCGCCGGTGTTTTTTGGCTTGCACCGGATCGACCTGGCCTTGGTCGTAGTGATTCTGCTGTGGGCCGCTATTGTCGTCACGATTTACCGCTTCTTCCGGGTCTCCAGGCCGGCGGCCCTGCTGCTGGTCCCTTACCTGTTGTGGGTCTCCTTCGCCACGGTCTTGAACTTCTCCCTCTGGCGGCTGAACCCCTGACAACCTGCGATGTGGCAGCACCGAGGCTCAATGTCGCGACCAATCCGCGCCGGCTGCAGCGTGGGGACACTGTCGTCAAAACTGATGGTCGGGCGGCCCCGATTTTTTTGAACCCGATGAACCCCAGGTCGCGACAGGCGTAGTGAACTTGAAGGGCATCATTGGGATGCCCGAGATTGGGTACACCACAAGCCCCTGCTAAGTCTCGCTTCCTCTCCCTCCGCACAATAAGCAGGGGCTTTGCCTTTGAGAAGGAGCGGTCGTGAGAACATGGGTCCTGTATACCCTAGGTATGTCCTGCCTGCTGGCGGGGATTTCACGCGGTTGCGATGATGAGCCGCTTGCTGCGCGGCCGGAGGAATCCACGCCGGTCCGGGCCGTCGAGCCGTCCAAGCCATTGTACGCGTTCGAGCTTCAGGACATCGACGGCAGTCCCATGCGACTGGCTGACTACCGTGGCAAGGTGATGTTGCTGGTCAACGTCGCCAGCAAGTGCGGCTACACCAAGCAGCACGCCGGCCTGCGAATGGGGGGTTTCCTGCTTGCCCGACTCGGACCCCTCACTCCGCTAACCTACGTTCAGGATGACATATCGCGCACGGATTGATCATAGTGGTAGAATAACCCGCTTCCCCGCCTCACCGACTACGGATGCGTCAGATGTCGGGTGCTCACAAGCCGGCTCCGATGGGCGGGAAATTGCCCACGGATAGCCCGGAGAAAACCTGAACACCAGCCGTGCGACGCTCGCTAATATAATGGCGGTCGAGCAAATTTGGCTACTGCCGCTCAGCAGGGAAAGACGGATATGGCACAAGAGGTCGCAAATCACAGTCAGCCGCAGGTGAATGACAGGCCGGAACGGGAAGCAATCTCGGCCCGGGCAATCACCAGCAGTCTGCTCCGGCACGTACCCGGCATTGTCGAATCCTGCGGCGCCACGGCCCTTTTCATTTACATCGACGCCATGGACGATGAGATACCGGACCTCGATCTTCCCGTGAAGGCCAAGATCTTCTGTGTGACGCGGTCGCCCGCCAAGGACAGGGAGGCCCAACTCGGCGGCGTGCAATGCCTGCGCGTGCCGAACGTCCCGCTGACGCGGATCGGCCAAGTCAAGATCGCGGTTTTCCTCGCCCTTTCCCGGGGCCTGATCAAGCACGGGGATCGGGTCGTTTTCCTGTCCGGGCTCGCCGCCGCCAAGACGCTCGACACCATCATCGTTACCGAGGTCGGGCATGAGTATGAGGTCTTTGCTGCCGGGGCGGAATTCGCGCCGGGCTCGACCAGGATCCTCCCGGAAGTCATCGAACGGGTCGTGGATATCGCCTCCGAGCTGGGCAGCGAGGGCCGCGAGGGTCGAGCTGTCGGGGCGATGTTCGTCGTCGGCGATACCGAGCGGGTCCTTCCCCTGACGCGCCAGCTCGTGCTCAATCCGTTCAAGGGCTACCCCCCGGACGAGCGAAATATCCTCGATTCCTCGCTCGAGGAAACGGTCAAGGAGCTGGCGACCCTCGACGGGGCTTTTGTCATCCACGGCGAGGGGATGATGGAGACCTGCGGCGCGTACATCCGCACCGCCAGCCCGGAGGAATTCGAGCTGCCGCGCGGCCTGGGCGCCCGGCACCACGCCGCGGCCGCCATCACGGCGGTAACCGACTCTATCGCGGTCACCGTGAGCGAATCCACCGGCTCCATCACGATCTTCCGTCGCGGCCGCATCATCACCGAGATCCAAAAACCCCGCAGCACCGGCGAAAAGCCCAAGCTCCTCCGCTCCCGCCCCCGAAAACCCAAAAACCGCAACTCCTCCTGAGGAAATTCCCGCAACCGTCAGAACGCAGGGGGTCGGCCCTGGCATTGGAGTATGACGGCTCTCAGCGTTCTGAGGCGGAGGCTCCCGCCGCCCTCAACGCTGCGCAGCTAACCGCCGGTCCGTGTGGTCCGCGCAGGTCGCCTCTGGTCGATACTTACTTTCCGAAGACCGCCCCTTCTTCCGCCCAGCTTGGCGCAATCAGATTCAACCCTTCCGGAGGCTCTGCAAACGATCTCTTCTTGTTGGCGCCGGCGCGCCGTTCTTCTGTTATTATGCTATTGGCCCAAAGCGACAAATGTCCAGGGGTTTGGGGACAGAGTCCTCAAGAGCCGGACAAGTACGCGGCAACCGGATGAGCCGGAAATGAGAAAGCCAACGACCCGAGAGATACGTTTGCTGATCTTGTTGGCGATTTTCGTCGCCATCGTGGCGTGGTTCTATCTGCCTCGGCCCTGGTCGCCGCGTGTCACTATCGAGACGGAACACTATGTGATCCGTTCTTCGGCCACCGAGGAGCAGACGCGCGAGGTCGAGAGCGTTGAGAGGCAGTGGTACGGCTATCTGACTGAGCTCCAGAGGCTGACACGGCGAGCCACACCCCCGGTCCGCGTGGTCCGCGAAGAGCGATTCTTGTCGACAACTACTTTCCGACCCAGACTGTACGTTATTGCCCCTGTTCCCTCTCCCTCGGTGTTGGCGGCGTATCGATAGCCGCTGGTAACTCGTAATCCTTGATCATCTGTATCAGTCCTGGATCTGCATCCTCGGAGATACTCCCCATATCGAAGTTCTTCGGCACGGTGTAGCTCTCTATGCACCGTCCTTCCTCCATCCTTATAAGTGTAAGCTCAGTCACAGTGAAAACCGTAAATGTGTATCCGGGCCAACCGGCATCTTCCTGTGTTACATATCCATGCTCGATGAGATATACCCCGCTTACCCAATCTGCAAAGACAACACCATCCACGACCCTGTCGCTGAACAGGGTCGCCATATCCAGTGTTTCCGTTTCTATTGTATAGAAGCTGAGCCCGCTATAGAGCTCCATACCGGTCAGGTACAACCTGTCGTCTTCGATCAGCCATTGACAGTGGGGCGCACCGCACTTCTCCAGATTCTCCCAATTGTAGGGCCAGTTGAGGTGATTGTTGTCATAAAGGCCGAAAACGGGGCTCAGTCTCCCGAAACCCGTGTGGAGTCTGCAATCCTGCCCCTCGTATTTGACAGCGTCATTTTCGTTAAGCCGGAAGTAGTACGTTACGTAGTTGTCACTCAGCAGCAGCATTTTGTATTTATGCTTCAACTCCTCGCTCCATGTGGTTGGCGGCGACTCATAGAAGATACGATAATCCTCGTCGGTAACGATGTCCGTGTCGACAACATTGCCATCTCGTACCTGAAAGAGGTAGGAGGCGTAAAAACTTCCTTCACGCGCCAGGTAGCAGTCGAGTATGCCGCTGAACCAGTCTGCCACGACGGTGCCGTTGTCAGCCGTCAGGAAGTTACCTGCCGTCACGCCAAACTCATTGGGTTCGTAGGATTGAACGACAAAATCAAACCCATAGCGACGGGCCTCGTTCGGCTCGATGTCTTCTATCTGGATGTCCGTCAAATACAATTTGCCATTCGCGATCTCCCAGACTCCAATGTGACCGCGGTAATTGTTGGTTGAATGTCCCTGAAATGGGTAGGCGAGCCGGCTCTGATAGTAGTAAGTCTCCAGAGGGGAAGGATGTCCCCAACCGGTGCTCAAGGACAGTTCATGGCCATCGTAATGAAGGATGTCCGGCACTTGCTCGGTGGCGAGTGCCATTCCCGGCACAACCAAAAGAACCAAGATGCAGAAAGGGGCTTTCATGACCTTCTCCTCTAAGATATTGCCCGCATGACGATGGCCAGGCCAAGGCGGGCACACACCTTTTCTCCGTCCCAAAGAGCGCTCTTCTTTGCGATTCCATGACCTATTGTAGAGCCACGTTGGCCGAAAGGCAAGGGGAAAGCTCGTGAAGCGTGAAGCGCAAGAGGATTGAGGACACTGTTCTTTATGGCAGAGATCGGAGGGGGGTTTACTGCCTTCGGGGTACCGGTGGGGAGAAGTCGGGGCGGGCGAATCCCACGCATCGTGCCGGTAGCCCGGAAGGCGATAAATGCAATGGGTTGGGGCCGAAAAATCTGCCCCGCTCGGCCGTCGTGCACGGCAGGTTCGCAGCGAAGTCGAGCAGGGTAGCGGGTGGACGACTGACGCGGCGGCTCCCTGAAGAGCGGATTGCCAATTGACGACGGGCGGATACAAATAGTAAATGGTAAATCGTAGATGGTGAATCGAAAGGGAACCATGGCGAAAAGGGTGCTGATGATCGATGACGATCCGGAAGGCCTGAGCGTGCGTGGCAAGCCGGTCAGGAACAATGGCCAGTGACGCCCTTGACGATTGAATACAGGCTGCGGCCCACATGGACCGCCAGGTATGCGCCGCCGATTCCACACAAGATTTCTCGGAGCAGGTCAGGCATAGGTGCCTCGTACAAGACCAGGAATCGAATTTTCCTTCAGTTCAACGTTGCCAGGGGCGGCCAAGGCCGCCGAAAAGCACTTGTCCTGTCACAGGTGATACGGCGTGAGAGTTAAGGGCCGGTTACGAGGGTGTTAGAATTGTGTTAATTGGTGCGGGAAGTGTCACAAGGATATGGCGATGGCAAAGGGAACCATTCTGGTCGTCGATGACGAGGAGGATATCCGCGAGCTGGTCGAGCTGAACCTCAGCCGGGAGGGCTTGAAGGTGATCGGCTCGGAGACCGGCGAGCAGGGTCTGAAGATGGCGCAGTCGCAGCGGCCCGACCTGATCGTGCTGGACCTGATGCTGCCCGGCATGNNATGGACCTGATGCTGCCCGGTATGGACGGCCTGGAGGTCTGCCGGCGGATCAAGGCCGACCCGAAGACCCGGCAGATTCCCGTCGTGATGTTGACAGCCAAGGGCGAGGAGGCCGACATTGTCGCCGGCCTGGAGCTCGGCGCCGAGGACTATATCACCAAGCCCTTCAGCGGCAGGGTCCTGGCCGCGCGCGTCCGGCGCATCCTGCGCAAGAAGACCGAAGAGCCCGAGCCGGGAGCTGTCGTCAAAGTCCGCGAGCTCACCATCGACCCCGCCCGACACGAGGTCCGGGTCGAGAATGAGCCCGTCGAACTCACGCTGACGGAATTCAACATTCTCCACACGCTGGCCCGCAGACCGGGACTGGTTTTCACCCGCTACCAGATCGTCGATGCCATTCACGGCGACAATTATCTGGTGACCGACCGGGCCATCGACGTGCAAATCGTCTCGCTCCGCAAGAAGCTTGGGCCCTGTGCGAAATATATCGAGACGGTCCGCGGCGTCGGCTACCGATTCGTCGAGTGACGGGACTGTTTTTCGCGGGTTGTCCGGAACTTCCTTGACCTGGCACGCAAAAACCCTTAAAAAGGCTTATTGGTCAGGGTCATCGGAGATTCGCCAGTATAGCAACCGAACTGTATGATCAAAGACGTTGTCTTCTACACCATCGGCGGGTTGGGTCTGTTCCTGTTCGGCATGAAGCTCATGTCGGACGGCCTCAAGGCCGTGGCCGGCCACAAGCTCAAGAGGATCCTCGAAGCCATGACGAACAGGGCCCTGGTGGCCTTCGTCATCGGCGCCGCCGTCACCGCCCTGGTCCAGTCCAGCTCGGCCACGACGGTGATGGTCATCGGCTTCATCAACGCCGGGCTGCTGACTCTCAGGCAGGCGATTTGTGTGATTATCGGAACCAACGTCGGGACCACGGCCACGGCCTGGCTGGTCTCGATCTCCGGACTCGCGGCCTTCAAGATCGCCGCCTATGCCATGCCGGGTGTCGCCCTGGGCTTTCTGCTCACTGTCGGCGGGCGGACGCGCAGAGCCAAGAACATCGGCCAAATCCTCCTGGGCTTCGGGATTCTCTTTCTCGGCATCGATTTCATGAAAGAGGCATTTGCGCCGGTTGAGAATAGTGCCGGTGTCCAACGGCTTTTCGTGACCATGGGCAGCCAGCCCGCCCTGGCAATGCTCGCCGGGACCGTCGTGACCATGCTTCTGCAAAGCAGCTCGGCCTCCATCGCCGTCGTCCAGGTGCTCGCCATGCAAAAAGCCTTCGGCTCCGACTGGGCGCTCGCGCTCAACGTCGCCATACCATTCGTCCTGGGCTGCAATATCGGCACGACCATTACCGCCCAGCTCGCGGCCCTGCAAGCTAATGTGAACGCCAGGCGCGCCGCTTGGGCGCACACCATCTTCAATCTCGGTGGCTCCCTCATTGCCTACCCATTCGTTTACGTAGGCTGGTTCGGGGCGCTGGTCGATATCGTCTCGCCCTGGGGGCTCAACGAACACACCATCGGCCCGTCCATCGCCGTGGCCCATACGGTCTTCAACGTTCTGAACTCGGGCGTTTTCCTGCCTTTCGCGGAGGTGCTGGCCCGGCTGGTAACCCGGCTGGTGCCGGGCAGACGGGGTGACACGGCGGTCAGGTCGGTCATCCTGGAAAGGCATCTGCTGGGCACGCCCGAGATCGCCCTGGAGCAGGCTCAGCGGGAGATCATCCATATGGCCCGGACGGCGAAGGAAGCCATCCATGCCGCCATCGACGGACTCCTTGACGGCGACCCGCGCCGGCTCAAGTCCGTCCGCGAGCTGGAGGACTACACGGACACGTTCCAGTTCGAGATCACCTCGTACCTTTCGGAGCTGTCGAGCCGGCAGCTTTCCGACGAAGTGTCCGTGGAGCTTCCCGTGCTGCTGCACACGGTCAATGACCTGGAGCGGATCGGCGACCACGCCGTCAACATCGCGCAGATCGCGGAACGCAAGATCGAGCAAAGGCTCAACTTCACCGACTCGGCGCTCCGCGAAGCCACGCTGTTGAAGCAAGAGATCGAACAGATGTTCGACCGCGTCATCGATTCGCTCGAGCGCAAGAACATGGAGGCGGCCAAATCGGCCATCCCCAACGAGCTGCGCCTCAACCGGATGCAGGTCGAGTTCCGTCGCAGCCACGTGAGTCGGATGCGCGAAGGTACCTGCTCGCCCGAGGCGGGCCTGATTTTTATCGACCTCGTCGACAACGTGGAGAAGGTCGGCGATCACCTGACCAATATCGCCCAGGCCGTGATTGGCGGCCTGCAGTGGGCCGGCATCGAGCCGAAAGCCGCGCCCGGCCCCCGCTATGACGAGGATGAACTGGCGGTAGAGGAAGCATAACGCGCGCCGGGATCGAGCGCATGATACGAAATCCGCGCTCCTCGATCGGGCCGACCGGCTGAGATGGAACCATGTCTCGAAAGAAGAAACTGATCTGGCAATTATACCCCTCCTTTCTCGCCGTCGCACTCATCGCCTTGGCCGCGGCGCTCATCTATTTCTCCCACACCTTTCGCCGGTTCTACTACGAGCAGATGCGCAGTGAGTTGCGCATGCTCGCCGGTGTCGCCGCACCGCAGATCGCTCGGACTCTGGCCGACCCCCGGCCCGGCGAGCCGAACGAGCTGTGCAAACACCTGGCCGAAGCCGCGGGAGGCCAGGTGCGGTTTACCATTATCACGCCGGCCGGGAAGGTCCGGGGCGACTCTCATGAGGACCCCGCCCTCATGGAGGACCACTCCAATCGTCCGGAGATCATCAACGCGCTGCGCGAGGGATTCGGCCAGTCCGTCCGTCCCAGCCCGACGCTCGGCGAGAGGATGATGTACGTGGCTCTCCCCATCCAGTCCGATAGCGAGCCCCTGGCCGTCGTCCGCGTGGCGGTCGCCGTCACGGCGATTGACCAGGTCATCGACGAGATGTTCGCGCATATCCTCTGGGCAGGCGTGGGCATCGTGGCATGCCTGGCGCTGCTGAGCCTATTGATCTCGCGCAATATCAGCCGGCCCGTGGTCACCATGAAGCGGACGGCGCAGCTCTTCGCGAAAGGGCAGTTCAAGGTCCGGGTCCCGGCCGCCGACGTGACCGAATTGGACGACCTCGCCGGGGCCCTCAACGAAATGGCGGCGCAGCTTCGCGACCGAATCCTCACGATCACCGGCCAGCGCAACGAGCTGGAAACCATCCTGGCGAGCATGACAGAAGGGGTCTTCGCCGTCGATTCCGGCGGGCGCATCGTCAGCGCGAACAAGGCGGCGGCGCAGTTGCTGGACGTCGACCTGGCACAGATACAGGGCCGGGCCATTGAAGAAATCATCCACAACGTCGAGCTCCAGCAGTTCATCCGTGACGCCTTGAGCAGCGGCAAGCCCGCCGAGGGAGACCTCTCGTTCTCGCTGGAAGGCGGCCGGCATTTTCGCGTGCACGCGGCCCAACTGGTGGACCCGCGCGGCCCGCGCGCCGGCATTGTCATCGTCCTGAGCGACATGACGCGCCTCCGGCGGCTCGAAGACCTGCGCCGCGACTTCGTGGCCAACGTCTCCCACGAGCTCAAGACCCCCGTGACCTCGATCCAGGGCTTCGCCGAGGCCCTGGAAGCGGCGGGCGCGAAGGATCCCGAGCAGACGCGGCGTTATCTGAGCATCATCGCCAGACACGCCCAGCGGCTCAATGCCATCATCGAGGACCTGCTCAGTTTGTCCCGTCTGGAGGACGGTGTCGAGCGACGCAACATCTCTTTCGAGACCGCAAAGCTCAAGGGCGTTCTCGCGGCCGCCCTGGAAATGTCGAGCGTCAAGGCCGAGGAGAAGCGGATGAAGGTGGTCCTGTCATGCGACGAGGACCTGGAGGCCCGCATCAACGCCCCGCTGCTGGAGCAGGCGATTCTCAACCTGCTGGACAATGCCATCAAGTACAGCGAGCCCGGCGGCGCCATCGAGGTCCGTGCTCTGGCACAAGACAGCGACGTTGCCATCAGTGTCAAGGACGACGGCTGCGGCATCCCGCCGGAGCACCTGTCGCGAATCTTCGAGCGATTCTATGTGGCCGACAAGGGGCGCAGTCGCAAGCTCGGTGGGACCGGGCTGGGCCTGGCCATCGTCAAACACATCGCCCAAGTCCATGGCGGCTATGTGGCCGTCGAGAGCACGCCGGGCCGCGGCAGCACTTTCACCCTCCACCTGCCCCGCGTCTGACGGGCCTCAGACGGATCATTCGCAGGCGGGACGCCGCCGGGACTACCCCGGCAGGTACAGCCGGAAAGTCTGCATCAGCGTTTGAATGACCTGCCGGCCGCCTCGCCAGTGGCGATTGACCCGCCATCGCACCGACAGGGACCGAAGCATCTCGGCCCGCAGGAGGCGAATCACCGCGGAGGTGCGGGCCAGCCGACCGACTTCCTGGAAGAACTCGATGTGGTCGTTCAGGCTGCCCTCCATGTAGAACGGAATCCTATGGGTCGTCGTGCGGATGATTCTGCGCTCCTGGTCCGACAGGGGCGAAGAGTCGGACAATTGTGCGAGCGTGCGAAGCTCGTTCATGACCTCCGGTATGAGCAGCTTCGTGGCCAGGATGGCGAGCCGCTGCAAATGGGCCTGCCGCAGGTGCTCCTCCAGCCGCAAGCCCGGCGGCAGATACTCGACGAGCGGAAGGTCCCGGTAGACCCGCCGAAACGTGATCTGATCGTATTCGAGCCACTTTCTCAGCTTATCCTGCGGACCGAATCGGTCCTGAGCCGTGCCGCGCGGACCATCATGCTGGCGGTAGTGGAAGGTTGGCCCGCCCGCCACGCATATTCCGGTGAACCGGCGGGCGATCCGGATTCCGAACTCATAATCCTGGGCGCGCAACAATGTCGGATCGAAGCAGCCAACGGTTTCATAGCATGAGGTACGCGCGAACAGGGCCGCACCGCATAGGAAATTCGCCTCCAGCAGCGGGATGAGGAACCCGCGCTCGTGCACATCCGGCAGATAAGACTCACGCAGGACCTGACCGACTCGGCCATCCTCCGGCCGGTTGGCGGTATAATAGAAGCGGCTGTAGCTGAAGGCGTGTTCCGGATGCTTCTCGAGCGGCTCAACGAACCGTTCCAGAGCGTCGGGCAGTGCCACGTCATCATCGTCGAAGGTCCAGACGTAAGCGCCGGTGGTCCTTTCCAGGCCCTTGTTCAGTGCACCCGCTCGGCCCACCTGCTCATCCGTCTGAACGTACTCGATGGCCGTCAGGTAGGGCTTCAACATGTCGCGAGTATGATCGGTGGAGCAGTCGTCAATCACGATGACCTGGGAGGCCCGGAGCGTTTGCGAGAGGATGCTTTCAAGACACTCGGCAAGGTAGTGCGCGCGGTTGAAAGTGGGAATCAGCACGGTTATCTCTGGTCGGGTCTCCGGCATCATGCTCCTTTGCGAATCTTGCTCACGTCAGTTGTCCCAAGCGTCGATTCTGGAGATTCCATATTCAGGTCGGGTTTTCACAGGCGCCGCTTTAGCTCCTGACACTCATGGACCGGGACCGATACGCCCGATTTTGGGGGTCCGGTAACTCCGCCGGTGGAGATACACGGGCTTTTGTGTCTGCCCGCGCGAGATTCTCTAAATTACCCTTGACGGACTCCGGGAAATCCGTTCTATTAACACCCCGTGGCCGGATCGGCCGCTTGGTAACTGGTTGCATGAGGTCCTGAGCAATCCGCCTGTTTTTTATGGGACGCCAGGGATAGGATGCATCATTATTAGAAAGGATTCAACCATGCGGAGCGTCGAACTTTCCACCCTTTTGGTCGTGCTTGGCTTATTTATGGGGACGGCTTTCGTCGGCGGCTGCAACTCCCAGATGGAGGATTTGAAGCTGCGCAACCGCACGCAGCAGGCTCGCATCGCGGAGTTGGAAAGCCAGCTGCAGAAGGCCCGGCTGGAGCTGGACCGGCTCAACAGGCAACTGGCGGCGGCCAACGAGACGGGCGACGTTGAGGTCGATGCGCTCCGCCAGATGGTGGCCGCCCTCAAAGAGGATATCGCCAAGAAGGAGGAGTTGATCAGGTCCATGCAGGATCGGTTGATGGGCGTTTCGCCGCTGCCGGTGGAGCTGAGCACGGCCCTGGAGGATTTCGCCAAAGGTAGCGACATGATCGAATACGATGCGGACCGTGGCCTGGTCAAGTTCAAGAGCGACCTGCTCTTCGAGAAGGGCAGCGACACCGTGACCACGCGGGCCGCTCAGGCCGTCCAGACCCTGTGTGGGATTCTCAACGGCACGCAGGCCAAAGAATTTCATATCATCGTGGCCGGCCACACCGATGATATTCCCATTCAAAAGCCGGACACGCGGGCCAAGCACCCGACGAACCGCCACCTGTCCTCGCATCGGGCCATCGCCGTCGCGCAGTTGATGGAGAGCGACGGCATCGAGGCGACGCGGCTGAGCACGCGCGGCTTCGGCGAGTATCGTCCGCTCGAACCGAACGGCCCGAACAAGACGGGCAACCCCAAGAATCGCCGCGTCGAGATCTACATCGTGCCCGCCGGCGCCTGAACGATCCGAAATCCATCGAAGGGGCCTGGCTTGCGTTTGTAGTGACGCCGTAAGGCGTTTCTTCTCGTATGCCCTTACCGGTACACTACAAACGGCCAGGCCCTTCGTCTTTCCGCCGTTCGCAGCAACGACCTTCCGCGCGCGGCGCCGCCCGTACAGCCATCCGCGTCCTTGCCATATCCTCCTTATCCGCCTGCGAGCCCGTGAGGGCTTCCATGTGAGCCCCTTGGCCGCCCGCAGGTTTTGCGGATTTTCTGTCACATTTCCGCCCGACCGGTTTCTATGGTAGAAAGGACTGACGTTCGGACCAGGACTTGACAGGGACTCCACCATGTTCGGAAGGCCAAAGAACGAGATTGAGCTGCTTCGGGCGAGCCTCGGCGGCAACACGCAGGCGTTCGGCGTGCTCGTCGGCAGGTACCAGTCTCTCGTCTGCGCGATTACCTACAGCGCGACCGGCAGCGTGGAAAGAAGCGAGGAACTCGCCCAGGAAGCTTTTCTCAAGGCCTGGAAGAGCCTCACACAGCTTGAGGACCTGAGCAAGTTCCGGGCTTGGCTCTCCAGTATTACGCGGAACACGGTACAGAACTGGCATCGCAGCCAGCAGCGCGACGTGGTCGGCACGGCGGCCCCGCTCGAGCGTGCAGCCCAAGAGGCATCGGAAGGGTCCGGACCGGTGGAGGCAGCCATGATCCAGGAACAGCAAACCGTCGTCAGCCAGGCGCTGGCCCAGATTCCGGAATCCCTGCGAGAGCCTCTGGTGCTCTTTTATCGCGAGCAGAAATCCGTCCGCGAGGTGGCCCGGCAACTCGGGTTGTCGGAAAACGCGGCCCGCCAGCGGATCTCCCGCGCCCGCAGCATGCTTCGCGAGCAGGTGGCTGATATGGTGGAGACGACCATCGCCCGCACCAGGCCGGGTAAGGCATTCACCACCGCCGTACTGGCCGCCGTGGCCGGTGCGGCCCTCAAGACCTCGGCATCCGGCGCAGCGGCCGGCGCCGGGCAGGTCGCGGCTGCGACTGGCAGCACACTCGGCGCCGCCTCTCTCGTATCAAGCCTGACAGCCAAGCTGACGGCCGTAGCGGCCGGCACCGTCCTGATCGTCGGGAGCATTGTTGCGTACCGCCAATTCACAAAGCCGGCGAGTAAGCCGACAGGCAAATCACCCGTCCGGCAGGCCTCCGTGGCGCAAAATGAGCCGGCCGCTCCTGTCTCGCAAGGCCGTACCACTACCGACACGACGACGGCAACGGCGGTCCCGTCACATGGTCGTGAGACGACCGCCAAAGCCAAAGCAGCCAGCGCGGAGATGCTGCCAACTCCGGAAAGGCCCGGGCAGATCATCGCCCCGCCCGGCGACCCCAAGCCGTTCGAGTTCAAACCGAAGGGCGTCCTCAGCGGTGTGATCACCGATGCCCAGACGGGCGAGCCTGTGCGAGACGCGCTCGTGCGCATATCCATGCAGCGGATCTTCGATACGCGCGCCGACGCGAATGGATTCTACTATTTCGAGAAGATTCATCAGGACGGCAATTTCGACATAGCTGTCGATTCGAAGCAGTACATCGGAATACCATGGACGGGCCGAAACGCGAAGGTGCACCTGAGCCGGAACAAGCAGGTTGTGAAGCATTTTCAGTTGACGCGGGCCTGCATGCTCGACCTCTGGGTGGTGGATGCCAACGGTACCGGGATCAAGGATGCGAAGGTGGTGGCCACGTCGCCGGGCGACAGCGAGCGCAAGGAGGTCAGCTACTTCGGCGAATTTCGCAAGACCGATCCGAACGGTTACATCCTGCTTGGCGGCTTCCCACCGGCCGAGACCGAGTACCTGATCACCGCCTGGCACCAGACCGAGACCCGCGTCCTGCAGGACGATGGTCGTCGCATGCTTCACAGGCAAATGGACCATGCCCTCGGTAAGGCTACGGTTCACCTGACGGACCCGAACGTCGTCATGCAGGTACGGATCGTATTGGCGCAGGGGCAGCAGGTGCATGGCTATGCCGAGTACGCCGACGGCGTACCTGCGACGGATGTTGAGATTGTGGCTCGGCCGGCGTGGTGGCACTGTAACTACGGCGTGGACGGTTGGAAGGTCGGCGCGGACGGCACCTTCACGCTCAAGCACATTACGCCCGGCGTCTACGATATCTGTTATTACATCGACGGCACGACCACCACCGTCATGCAGAGGGAGCTTCCCGTGGCCGGCGGCGAGCCGCTGATTGTGCACCTGCCGGTGAAGTCCGCGCAGTCGCTTGTCGCGATCAGCGGACGGTTCACGTTCGTCGGAGACAAGAAGCCGGAGTGGATCGACGTACATGCGTACGCGCCCGACTTCGGCCACGCCCGCACCAACGTGGGGTCCGGGCCGGACGGATTCGTCAAGGACACCTTTGTTCTCGACCGGCTCGAGCCGGGAACCTACCGGCTCCGTTTGTCGGGCAACAATATCGAGGAGACGGTAATGGAGGACATCGTTGCGCCGAGCGCGGGGCTCGAGGTGGAGATCGTCTACGCCTCCAAGCCGACTCTTGCCGGGACGGTTGTGGACGCCGAGACCGGTGAGGCGATCCGCAGTTTCCGCGTCCGCCTGAGAAAGCTCCAGACCCTTCGCGGTGTCGGCTACGCCCAGCAAGATGGATGGGCCCATTTCGAGAACGAACACGGGGAGTTTCGCGTGGAGGCGGTAGGACCAGGGATCTACCAGGTGCAGGCCGGGGCCGAAGGCTTCGCGCCGGCGTGGAGCGGCGAGGTCAGCACGGATGAGCCGGAACCTCTTGTCGTACGATTGTCCGCCGGCGGCGCGCTCACCGGCCGGGTGGTGAACCAGGACGGACAGCCGGTCAGTCGTACGAAGGTGATCCCGCTGTCCCTGGCCGGTGGCACGAGGCCGAGGGAGAAAGACGTGTTCGTGTCCGACGATGGAGCGGTCGAGACCGCGGGCGGTACGTTCACGTTGACGCATCTGCCCGCAGGCACCGAGACGCTCAAAGTGACACATCCGGATTATGCCTTTGCGACTGCCGAGGGGATTCAGGTCCTTGAAGGCGAGACGACGCGGGGCGTTGAGATCGTCCTGACGGAAGGCGGGACGGTGGAAGGGTACGTCTACGACGACCAGGGCGCCCCTCTGGCGCGCGAGGTGCTATACTTCCAGGACGCCAGCGGCTACGGGGGCTCCCCCGACGAGGAGGCTGGCCGGCTTGCCACGGCGATCACCGACAGCAACGGATTCTATCGCGTGGCGCATCTGCCGGAGCAGCTATCTTATGTCATGAGGGCCAACCAGTGGCGCAGTCTGGGGGTCGTCCGCCGGACGGTCGTGCCTCGCAACGGCCGAGTCACTCGACTGGACTTTGGCGGAACGCCCATCGTCAGCGGCGCGGTGGTCGTTGACGGTATCCCCCTTGTGGAAACCAAGCTGGTCCTCGGGTCCGCCAGTTCGGCGCACTTTGGCGCGCTCAAGTGTTGCACGGTCACCGACGGGCTCGGCGTTTTCGCATTTGGCGGCGTCGCCCCCGGCACCCATGCCATCTATTATGAGAAGCCCGGGGGGCGGAATGAATGGCTTAAGATTGTCACGGTCCGCGTGGCGCATGAGAATATCGATCTGGGCGTCATCGCGGCGGGCGAGGCCGGACTGTTCATCACATTCGATCCACCCTCACCGCACGCGGACTGGAAAATCGGCAGTATCCTATTGTCGGAAGGTCGCAATGTGCCGGGTACGCCGGTGGGTTTCGGCAAAGCCCCGTCGCAAGAGGGCGATCCCTGGGTCATCAACAACGTCGAGCCCGGCACCTATATGGTGACGGTCGTTCGGCAGGACCGGGTGCAATGGCGAAAGGAGATTGAGCTTGAGGCGGGGCGCCGGCAATGGCATATCTCGCTGGAAATCCCAAAGGCGAGCGCCAAGATAACCGGACGCATTCATGCGGATGCCGGTCAGGAGGTTGTATTTTGGCGTGCGCAGAAGGACATCGTCGCTGCGATCACCCCGGCGCAGGATGGGGCTTACGCCGTTGCGAGTCTGCCGGTGGGCCGATACTTCGTTGGTGACACGCTTAGCCTGCTCTATGACATGCCGGCGCCGGCGGAATTCAGCCTCCGGGAAGGCGAGAACAAAACTGTTGATTTGGACCTGTCCGGCTTGTCGAAGAGCCAGCCGGCCTTGCTGGCCGTGCAAGTCGTTGATGAGAACGGCGGGATGTGCCCGGATGCTCACGTTCGTCTCGACGGCCCGCTGGGGGCGGTTGAGCCCATGAGCCGGGCGGAGGCAGTCTTTGTTTTCCTGACCGTCCCGGGCGAGCACACGCTGCACGTGGAGGCCCCGGGCTACCGCAAGGTGAACCGGCCGATAGCCGTCAAGTCATACGAACCCAGAGGGGGCAAGGCGCAAAACGTTGTGGTCTGCCTGGAACGCCCGTGAGTTCGCCTGCTTCCTGGCGGCGCGGCCCCTCTGCGAATCACCCGTGTTTCTTCGACCGCAACCGAGCCACCGCGGCCGTGCCAACGCACAGTATCGCCAGGGTCGCCGGCTCCGGAATGGCGGTAATCTGGCCGCTGATGGTGCCGCGGGCGTGGCCCTCCTTCCTGATGATCAGGTCGTACAGATTCACCGCGCCGATGGCATCGCCTGTGAAACTCAGGTCGAGATCGAACCCGCGTCTCTCTTGGTCAGCCAGCCTGGGGATGACCACGCCGTAGTTGCGGTTGGCGGAGATGACGTCCAGATCGTCCGTCGGCGTCGAATAAGCCACGTGGGTCGTCCCGATAACGAGGGTGTTGCCCAATCCCGTGGCGGCCCGGAGCACGTTGGCCATGCCGGGATAGGACTCGATCTCCAGCGCCTCCGTGGGAGTCAACGTTGCCGTGAGAAACCCGCCCTTGTCCATGACTTTGGTGAGCCTCATCGTCGGGAGCAGGACAAAATCGCTCTCCAGATCGGCATCGTCCGGGTTGCTGTCATCGACAACAATGGCGTCGTCCACGAAGGACATCACCCACTCCGTCCCGGTCCAGCGCAGGTCCCAGGCGAATTCGGAGCCGACCCTCGTCGAAAAATCCAGAGTCGTGAATTCCCCGTCGACCGCCATCAACGAGCCTGTCAGCAGCAGTGACGTCCCTATCGCAAGAAAGAACTGTCGCATCTTTCCCCTTCCTTTCAGCCGCCTGCACGTTCAGGAGTCCATGGCCAACCGGAATCGGCGTCAGGTGACGTCCGTGTCCCCGCAACGCCGTGCAGGCATCAGCCCGAAACTGGTTACGCTACGTTTTCCGCCGTCTGCACGATGCAAATCGGTTTACTTGTAGTACCCTGCCCCGCCGGTTCGGACCTATAGGAAAAAGACTGAATTGGCCGGTAGCGGAGGCTTAACTTCGATACGGCGAGATGCTCAGGACAGGGAGTATCCCGCTTACGAATCGAGAATTCAGACCGATCAAGGTTGAGGTGTCGTGTTCGTGAGTCGTGAGGAACAACGGTGGTACGCCGACCACGTCAATTTGGTGGTCGGCGTTCACGTGTCGTCGTGCGAGGCTCGCGCGGCTCGTTTCGTCCATCGGTTGCGTCGCCCGGCGCCGGCGCCGCCCCACGCACGCCGCCACCGATGCAAGCTACGCAACCACAGCCGTTCGCCCGACGCGCGAACCAGGCTCCCGTTATCTCTGCCTCCGGCTTTGGCGTGGTCGGCGCGGCAGGTAGTTGCCGGGGTGGCGGGCGCCGGGGAAACGTCCGGGGCGAATGGTGATGAAATCCGCGAGATTCAGCGCTTCCGACCACCGGCAGCCGTCATTGGGCAATCACTTCGCAACCCCAGCCGTCGTACGTGCACTCGAATTCGGCCGCCAGACGAAGCATCAGGCCCGTGTCCGGAGAGATGTTCTCGATCGTGGGGATGGTCGGCTTGACCAGGTCGAAACAGTAGTAGCGCCGGCCCTCCCATTCGCCCGGCTGTAATGGAGAAACCCGGAACCCGTTTCGGCCGGCCCACTCCCGCAGCTCGGTGCCCCCGGTCTTCGATTCCGTGAGGAAATGATGCTCGATCATGTGCGGTTTCGACATATCCGAGTGATGTCTCTTGAGAGTATCGAGCACGGCCAAGTCCTTCTGCCTCTGAGATTCGAGCTCTTGCGGAGTCATGTTGCACCTTTCACGTTGCCACGGCGTGCCCACTGTACCGGCCCGGGCCCCCAACGGCAAGCACAATGCAGAGCTTCTTCTGCGGGCGGGCCTTTGGCACAATCCCCTACGCCCGTCGGTATTCCAGCGACACATCCTGAACACCGGCTTCGACGCACAGAGACAAAAGTCTCTGTTCATGCTGAGACTTTGCCATTTCGAGCAGGTGCGGATCTGGGGCCTCATTGATGAGAATTGCGATTCGCACCGCGAGCCGCTCGTGTTGACGCTCAATGGTCGAGCCGAAGACGTGTTGCGGGGTGAGGCGGTACCTGAGAGTACAGGTCGCGCGGATACGAGTGCCGTCTCTGGTGAATCCTACCAGGGGCCCTGGGCCATCGGCCGAAAACGTATCGAACGTGTAGGTCCGCGGCTCCGCACAGGCCCCGAGGACTTCCGGCAACGCTTTGCCCGTAGAGGACCGGACAAGGTCGATAGCCGTAGCCTCCCGCCAGTGAAGAGGGATGGAATGCTCTCGGGCAAACAACAGACCATTGACAACCGCTTCCACATCCCCGCCGGCAAGATGGTGGGCCGTCAGTTCCCTGAGGGTGATACCCAGGCCATTTCGCTCAATCAGCGACAGAGTCCTCGCCACTTTGGAAACGGGGATATGGAGGCACATCAGATATAGACGTTGAGAGACCGAGATTCCCATATTCTGCCTTCCGACCATTCACGTGCCCAAGCAGTCTTCACAACGATAGCCGGTATAAGGGCATTATCGGTGCATCCACAAGCTGTTGTCGTGTTTACGGTTGATGGCACAGGAATCAAGAGCAAGCGAAAGAGCAACCTGGGGGCCCCACAAATGACAAGTGGTCGGTTCCGTTACACCTCATCTGGTCTTCCATTTTGACCTTCAGGGTGGGCAAGCCGACGGTCTCCGTGGTTGCCGAGGCGATGGAGACGCCCGCACCGTCGGAGGATTCGATGATTCCCCGGCG
>JABAOC010003245.1_pt1 | contig 23042 bp, 25 predicted proteins | sample 7062161 | NCBI WGS metagenome assembly JABAOC01 (sample SAMN14538625, study PRJNA623070) | marine sediment metagenome | biome: marine biome [ENVO:00000428]; feature: marine pelagic biome [ENVO:01000023]; material: deep marine sediment [ENVO:00002113] | place: India: Gulf of Khambhat ... | reverse complement strand
ACTCGCATAAAGGTAAACTCGAAAAAGCCGAGTAAGGTGGGAGAGAGCATATAGTAAGTTTTCCCCCTTCTCTCAAAATCCATGACGAGCCCCTTGTCAGCCATCTGATTCAACAGGGGCTGAAGTTCTTTTTCGCTTTTTTTTGTTAGACGAGAGAGTTCTCCAATGTCGGAGAATCGAATTGGCATCCTTGAGGCGATAGACGCCTCTTTTTCAGAAAAGAGAATCCGAAGTATTTCATAAAGCTCCTTTGCGGGTGGAGCGCCAATAGGATATCTGTCAAGACGCCTTTGCAGCTTCCCATAGACGCCTAATCCACTACCCATATGTCCCATGTCGAGACCTCCGTTCCGCACTGATCAGAGTTCCAGCGAATCCAACTGTATGACAGCCGACCCCTCCTTGTCAATCAGTAAGTGTCTGAGAAGTTCCCCTCATTTTCTAAGAAATATGTCTCACAAGGTAGAGATTTCTTTGGATATTTACAATTTCTCAAGTGCAAGCCTTCTGTCCCTTCACTCCTAACCTCACGCGGTGACCCTTTCGGGATTCGCCGGCGGGGAATTCATACCCCTTCCGCGCTCTGAAGGCGCGGCTTTCCCCTCCCCGCTCATCCTCGATGGGTCCCCACCGCTTCCGCAACGTCGCTCACGGACAGAAGGCCCCCTCAGAAATGGGGGAACTCCTCGTAACGGTCTGAATTCCCCGATTTGTTGGGGACTCCTCCCTCCTTAAGGGGCCTCTTCGGAAAAGCTAGGATACCCGTTGGCACAAAATTTGAGGAAGGGAGTAAGTTGAGACATGACTGAAGATTCCTCCGATTCCGCCACAGCACGAGAGCCGGCATAATCCTGGGATATCTGACGGAAGAGACAGTTCTTTTCTTCTCACCTCTCGCAAGAGACCCGGTGAGGTTTAGCCTGATAAGATACAGTAGAGACGCCACAGCTCTTTTCCTTGAAAACCAGGCGATGAGAGTTTATACTAATTGTGATTTCCTGGAGATACAGATGGCCATGAGTGGTGATCAAATCAGAGGCGGAAAGATACCTGATCAGAAGGAGCTGGAAAAGGAGCTGAACGACTATCTGGGAAAGAAGTACGGCGACAGGGTGAAGCTGGTCGTGCCCATGCTCTTTCCCAAAGCCGATAGAGACCGCGCAGGCAAGGATCGGGATAGAAAACCGGAGAAGGAGTCTCCGCAAATCAATTTCGATCTGAAACCAGAGGAGCTGGAGGCCTATCTCGATGAGTTTGTGATCAAACAGGATGAGGCGAAGGAAATTCTAGCGACGAAGGTCTGCACCCACTTTAACCGAATCAAGGCGGAGAGGGATTCGAGTCGAAAGAGCCGCAAGGAAGTGGGACGAATCAAAAACAACATTATCATGATCGGACCCACTGGAGTCGGAAAGACGTATTTGATCAAATTGATCGCCAATAAGATTGGCGTTCCCTTTGTCAAGGGCGATGCGACGAAGTTTAGCGAGACCGGTTACGTGGGTGGCGACGTCGAGGATCTCATTCGTGACCTGGTCCATGAGGCGGATGGAGACATCAAGCTTGCCGAGAACGGCATTGTTTACCTGGACGAAATCGACAAGATCGCGTCGTCGAATAACCTCGTAGGCCCTGATGTCTCCAGGACCGGGGTCCAGAGGGCGCTGCTCAAGCCGATGGAGGAGACAGAGATCGACCTCAGAGTTCCACATGATCCAGTTTCACAACTCGAAGCCATCGAGCAATACCGCAAGACGGGCAAGCATCATAAGAAAACGATTAATACCCGAAATATCCTGTTTATCATGAGCGGTGCCTTTGGCGGTCTGGAGGAGAACGTCAAGAAGAGGCTGAACAGGGAAGGAATCGGCTTCGGAGCAGAAATCAAATCGAAAGACGAGAAGGCAGTCTACCTCAAAGAGGTCAAGGCCGAAGATCTGATTGAGTACGGCTTCGAGTCTGAGTTTATTGGACGACTCCCTGTCACAGTGGTCTTTGATCGGCTAGAGGTCGATGATCTCTATCTCATCCTGAAGAATCCAAATAACCCGATAATTATCGGAAAGAAACGCGATTTCAAGGCCTATGGGATTGAAGTCCTATTCGAGGAGAAGGCTCTATACCTATTGGCAGAGAGAGCCTTTGAGGAAAAGACCGGCGCTCGCGGCTTGGTTAGCGCTGTGGAAAAGGTCCTTCTCAAATTTGAGAAAAAGCTCCCCTCCACGAGTATTACTCGGTTTGTCGTAACACAGGCCATGGTAGAGGATCCGCAAGGTGAATTGAAGAGACTGTTGGCCAGGGATAGCGATGCAGCGATAACCGAGCTTTATGAGCGGGTTGCCGAGGAAGAAAAGAAAGCCATCAAGGACCTGATTGAAAAGCGGCGAAAGGATTTTTTGACACGTTACGGCGTTGTTTTCGGGGACAATCGCGTCGATCTGATTGCAAGTCAGGTGATTCACAAAGCACTGGATATCCAATCCGTCTATGAGGAAGCGGTGAGAATCGCCAACCAGGTCAATGAGTTCGAGCGGGAGTTCGGCGAGAGACACAACATCCAGATTGAGTTCGATGAGGGGGCAATCGACAGAATCACCGAACTCGTTTTGGAGGAGGCGACAAGGGTTTCGGCTATTTGTGAACGTTTCTCGCAGAATTATGAACACGGTCTGAAACTAATCCGGGACAAGACCGGCATGAAGGAGTTCGTGATCACTCGAGAAGCCGTGGACGAACCGGAAGATTTTCTCAACCGGTTGATTCAGGAGACCTACCGAACCCTGAAGGATTGAGGTGACGCCCGCCCGGATATGAAACTTCCAGAAACGCGTTTTACCCCGGCCTAGAGCGCAGACCGCGAGTGTGAGAGCCCGTTGCACTCCCTTGTTACACGACGTTAAGTGACCAACAAAATGAATAAACGCAATTATTATGAAGTCTTAGGTGTTAACCGAAAGGCCACGGTAGAGGAGATCAAGAAGGCTTATCGAAAGCTTGCCCTCAAATACCATCCTGACCGGAACAAGGGGAACAAAGAGGCTGAGGAGCGGTTCAAAGAAATCAACGAGGCCTATGCGGTTCTGAGTGACAAGGAAAAGCGGCAGCAGTATGACACATTCGGAGCCGAGGGCTTTCATCAACGTTTCACCCAGGAGGACATCTTTCGCAATTTTAACTTCGGGGATGTCTTTCGCGATCTGGGTTTCTCTGATGATATATTCACAACACTTTTTGGCGGAGGTTTCAAACGGGGGACCCGGACGGGCGATTATGCCGGTGGGGATTTTGGTTTTGATCAGGTTTTCAAGCAGGGTCCCTCTGGTCAGGGACAGCGTGCGCCGCAGAAAGGTGTGGATCTGGTGACCGAGCTGTCCATCTCTCTTGAAGAGGCGGCCAAAGGGGGTGAGAGGCGGTTAAGTTTTGGGGGAAGAGCAGCGGGTAAGGAAATCAGTGTGAAGATTCCCCCAGGTATTCGCTCAGGCCAAAAGCTGCGACTTGCCGGGAAGGGCCAGCCCGGTCCCCGAGGTGGTCAGACGGGAGACCTGTTTATCCAGATTCACGTTTCTGATCATCCGATATTTAAACGCGAAGAGGATGATATTGTCGTGGAAAAACAGATCACCTTTTCGCAGGCTGTTTTGGGAACGACCATCGCGGTACAAACTCTGGATGGAACCCGCCGGGTGAAAGTCCCGCCCGGGACCCAAAATCAAACCCGTCTCCGTCTCAAGGGACACGGTATCCCTCACATGAAGGGCAGTGGAAAGGGCGACTTCTATGTCAAGGTGATCGTTAGAATTCCCAAGAGCGTGACGAAGAGGCAGAGGGAGCTTGTGAATGAGCTTGCCAAGGAGGGGTTATAGCTGCTTGGAGGCGGAGGAAAAGAGAGGAGAGGCAAAGAAGGATCCAGCCAAACCGTTCAGGAAAGAAGGGCCCGCAAGGGCCCTTTTTATTGATCGAAAAATGATAGGAATTCGATCTGACCGATGTGGTTGATAGCCGAACTGCGTATGATTTGGTGAAACCGCGTTCCTCAAGGAGGAGTTTCCTGAGGTTTCAGAGCAAGGAATTTCTAACCTTCTGATGTTTTACAACAGTTTTGAATCCTTAGATGGGACCCTCATATCCCTTCGCTCCCCTGCTCTCGCGCTGACCCCCTTCGGACTCACAGATTTTACTGCCGCAGGACAAAGGAAAAAGGTAAAAGGTTCAAGGAGAACCACTCCCAACAAACCTTTGGCCTTTAGCCTTTATCCTTTAACCTATCTGGGTGCCCCAACGCTTCCACAAACGTCCCTCAGGGACATGAGCCCCCACAAAACTGAGGAAACTCCTTTCCTCAAGTCCTTGAAACGGAGAATTCGATGTGGGTAACCGTTCACCGAAATGAGGCGGTAGGCGGGATTGAGTCACAAGAAGTGCTGGTCTGTTATGAGCAACTACCGAAGCAGTGGGTTTATCGTTGTATGAGGGGCGATAGCTTTGTGATACAATAAGATACCAATTCTCTGGAGGGATATTTTCAATGGCAAAAAAGATCCAATTCCGGGAACTCAGTATGGATCAATTGCGGTGGCGGTGTGATCCAGAGAGACTCGGGTTTGAGAGCACCAAAGAGTTGAAGGCCTCACAGGAGATCATCGGTCAGCCGAGAGCAACTGAGGCGATCCGTTTGGGACTGGAAATCGAAGGATTCGGCTACAACATTTTTGTCACGGGGTTGGTGGGAACGGGAAGAAACACGACCATCAAGAAACTGCTCCGAGAGATCGACACGACCGGTCGCATTCCCGAAGATCTCTGCTATGTGAACCACTTTAAGAATCCGGACATGCCGAGAGTGATTTCGCTTCCGGCCGGCCAGGGGATAGGCCTGAAGAAAGACATGGACAACCTGATCGAGAGTCTCAAGCGAAACATCCCCCGGATATTTGAGAGCGAAACATACCAGAAAAAAAGGGAAGAAACGCTACAACGATTGCAGGGAGATCAGGTGGATCTATGGAAACAGTTTGAGAAAGAAGCCAAGGCGTCCGGATTCTCTCTCGTTCAGTTTAAAATGGGCCCTTACTCAAGGCCTGGAATTCTTCCTCTTGTGGAGGGGAAACCCACAGACCTCGGTGAATTAGAAGCCATGAAGGAGGCAAAGAAGCTGGGCGAAGAAGACCTCGAAAAAATAAAGGAGAAGCACAAAGATCTAACAAAGGTGCTGGACCGGCTCCTGAAGGAGGCTCGAAAAAATGAGAGAGAGATCCAAGAGGCTGTGCGTAATCTCGAACGTGAGGCGGTTCTGCCACTGTTGAGGGAGATGATTTCTGACATTCGGGAGAAGTACGACCATCCTAAAGTCTGGAGTTACCTCGATGAGGTGCAGGAGGCGGTTTTGGAAAATGTGGGTCGATTCCATGAGAGAGAGGAAAAAAGGGTGGAAGACGCCAGCGTCTCCGCTCTTCGCTCTTCTGACCCCTTTCTTGAATTTCGGGTGAATGTTTTGGTGGACAACGCCGAGACCAAGGGGGCGCCCATAGTGATCGAGAATTTCCCAACCTATCGGAACCTGTTTGGCACCCTCGAGCGTGTAGCCGGTCCCTCGGGTCTCTGGAAGACCGACTTCACGAAGATCAAGGCTGGCTCACTGATTCGGGCCAGTGGCGGGTATCTTATTGTCAGTGCCCTTGATGCACTCATCGAGTCTGGGGTCTGGACAACGCTGAAGCGCACGTTAAAAAACCGTATGATCGAGATTCAAACCTACGATCCCCTCTACCTTATGGGTGGTACGGCGCTAAAACCAGAACCCATCGAACTCAAGTCCAAAATCATCATGGTCGGTGATAACCGGCTCTATCATCTTCTCTATCGGTTTGATGAGGACTTCAAAAAGATATTCAAAATCAAAGCCGACTTCGACTCGGTGATGGACAAGTTGGACGAGGCTGTCTCCCAGTATGCTTCGTTTGTCTGCAAGATCTGCCAGGAAGAAAAACTCAGACCCTTCCATAAGACGGGGGTGGCTGCGCTCATCGAATACGGGGTTCGTCTGGCAGGGAAGAAGGATAAGATATCCACCCGTTTTCATTTGATCTCGGACATCATGAGGGAAGCCAATTACTGGGCGGTCAAAGCAGAAAGCGAGATGGTTCGCGAGGAGCATGTCGACCGGGCCATTGAAAAGCGTATCTATCGGGTCAACATGGTGGAAGAGAAAGTTCGAGAAATGATAGCAGACGGGACGATTATGATTGACTCAGAGGGGTCGGTGGTGGGGCAGGTCAACGGCCTGGCCATGTATCAGATGGGTGACTATGAGTTTGGAAAGCCGTCACGGATCACGGCAAAAACAGCCATGGGTCGGGCAGGCATTATCAACATTGAGCGTGAGGCGGACCTGAGTGGAAAGACCCACAACAAAGGGGTCCTTATTTTGGCTGGATATTTGAGGGGAAAATACGCACAGGACAAACCTTTAACCATGAGCGCAAGCCTTTGCTTCGAACAGTCCTATACAGGGGTCGATGGAGACAGTGCCTCCTCTACTGAGGTCTATGCCCTTCTATCGAGCCTCTCCGGTCTCCCTCTGAGGCAGGACATTGCAGTCACCGGTTCGGTCAATCAGAAGGGAGAGATCCAGCCCATCGGTGGGGTCAATGAGAAAATTGAGGGCTTTCTCGATATCTGCAAAATCAAAGGACTCAATGGGAAACAGGGGGTCATCATTCCAGACCAGAATGTGAAGGATCTCATGCTCCGGAAGGATGTGCTCGAGGCGGTGAGGAATGGCCAGTTCCACGTCTACTCGGCGACCAATATTGACGAGGGGATCGAAATCCTTACGGGTTTAGAGGCGGGAATTCCACTGCCTAAAGGAGGTTATACGGCTGGGAGCGTTAATGACCGCGTAGACCGCCGTCTCAGGGATCTGGCTGAGAAGATGAGAGATTTTGGTCGGCCTCGCAAATCGAAGGAGAAAAGGGACAAAAAGGAAGAGGGGGAAGAAAATCAGGAAGACGAGAAGAACGGAGAGGGTTGAAATCATCGTCGTGGGTCGGGAGATCCTTGTGGGAAGAACCCTTGACACCAATTCCAACTGGATCGCAAAAAGAGTGACCTCCCTTGGGGGCAGAACATCGCGGGTTGTGGTCGTAGATGATGACGTTCCCTCTATCGTCAGAGAGATTGAGACCGCTCGGTCTAATCAAGTTCGGGTTATCATTACCACGGGTGGTCTCGGCCCTACCGCTGATGACAAGACCCTGGTGGCGGTTGCAGAAGCTACAGACCATCCGCTCACGCTTGATCCTCACGCCCTTGATTTCGTGAGGAGTCGATATCAGTTTTTCAGGAGAAAGGGGTTTGTCGACTCCGACAGGATGACGCCGAGTCGCAGAAAGATGGCCATGATCCCGGAGGGATCCCAATTCCTTCGGAATTCGGTGGGGGGTGCGCCCGGAGTGCACCTGGAGATGGGAGATTTTTCCATCTTTTCCATCCCAGGTGTTCCACGGGAGATGCGGACCATTTTTGAAGAAGAGATGGTTGAAATCTTGAAGGCCGTTTTTGGGAAAAAGGTTTTTGTGGAGAAGACCATCACCACCCCGATAAAGGATGAGTCTCAACTCGGCGACATTCTGAATGGAGTCATGAAGCAGATTCCGCGGGTTTATCTCAAATCGCGGCCTACGCACTTTGGCAAAAATGTTCAAATCGATGTGACGCTGACTGCTTCAGGGGACGATCGTAATGAGGTGGCGGAGCAGATTCGAAAAGCGATCAGGAAGATTCGGGAGAAAATTGGAAAGGATGTGCGCCAGAACTGAGCTGTTGAGGGGCGGGCAGAGACTCCTCGGCTCTGAGACTCACGTCCACCGGAAGCGGACAGCCTTTCAACGCTCTGTCAGGGCATTGCCCATACCTTGGCCTTGAGCCTTCAGCCTCTACGCCTTTCTCCGGTCCGTTTTCCCACCCAGGTCACCGAGTTCATATTGAAGTATTGTCAGGGCAGCAATAGCTGCCGTTTCTGTCCTGAGAATCCGGGGACCCAGACCGACTGACATGAACCCCCGCTCATGGGCCCTCTCGACCTCTTGCCCGCTAAAGCCACCTTCAGGTCCAACTGCCAGGGTGAGGTTTCTGACAGTGCCCTTCAAAGCAGCTAGAACACGCTTCATGCTGGTGGAGAATTCTTTTTCCCATAGCAGAAGACACAGGTCGCTCCCATAGCCGATTTCCAAAGCGTCGCAAAAAGGAAGTGTGGGGTAGATAAAGGGGACTCTTGCGCGGCGGCATTGTAAGGCGGCTCTTGTAGCAATTGCTTGCCAGCGGTGGGATTTTTTCTGAGCGGAATTCCTTTGCTCAAGGGTGATCGAATGGTCTGATTCACAGGGTAAGATAGAGGAAACGCCCAGCTCAGTGGTCTTCTGAATGATCCATTCGAGTCTTTCCTTCTTAGGGAGGGCTTGAATGAGATGGATTTCAATAACCGGTTCTACGGGTAATTCGAGAGATTCGAAGATGAATGTCTCACTATGGTCTTGTGCGAAGCTCACAATTCGACCGCGGAAGTCTCTCCCCCTCTTGTCCCTTATGCTAATGAGATCACCGACCCTTCTGGACCGCTCGTTTAGAATTCTCAAAGATTCTCCTTTGATGAGAACGGTCTTTCCAGGGAAGAGTTGTTCGTTGACCTTGAGGACCCCCACCCTAACACCTCGAAATGTGTTTCAAAGACCTATTCGGGGACTGGGAGAAAAATGCTTGCTTTTGGGTAAACCCTTGTTCCAAAGAGTCCGGTTTCGAAACTCGAAATCACGAATAGATCTTAATATCATATACGAGAAATTCCAAACATGATTCGCGAAAAGATCCAAAGTTCCGTAAAANNGATGAGGTTGATGATGTGGATGAGGCCCTCTCTGAGGCGAAGAGGGCAGGGGTCGAGGCCATTGTCGGTGTCGGGATGACGATCGAATCGAATCAGGAGATTCTCTCCTTGGCGCGACAATACCCCGGTTTGGTCTACCCTGCCATCGGATACCATCCCTGGGAAATCAGGAGAGAATTGGTTGATCGGAGCCTGGCATTTATCGACAAGCACCTACCTGCTTGTGTTGCCCTGGGAGAGGTGGGCCTCGACTATAAGGCCAGAGTCAAAAAACCGCTCCAGAGAGAGGTCCTCTCCCGCCTTCTTGAGCTCGCCTGTCTGCACCAGAAAGCTACCATTCTCCACTGCCGTTTCTCTCACCAGAGGACCTTGGAGCTCCTTGAAGGGTCTGGAGTTCAAAAGGCGGTTTTTCACTGGTATAGCGGCTCTGTCGAAATCTTGAGAACAATTGTGGACCGCGGCTATTCGATTTCGGCTACACCGGCTCTGGAGTATAGTCCACCTCATCGGGCGGCTGTTCACTACGCACCTCTCGATAGGATTCTCATCGAAACCGACAGCCCTGTTGTGTATAGGAAAAAGGCCTCGAGACCAGCCGATGTGCGGCGGACAGCCGAACTCGTCGCTGAGATTAAAGGAATCCCTCTCGAAGAGGTGGCAGAAAAGACAACAGAGAATGCGACGCTGTTGTTCGGAATTGACATCGGACCTGCGTTTTGATCGTCAGAATTTGGCGCAGTTGATTCTCTTTCGTACGTCGGATTTCGAGTTTCGAATTTCGCTGCGGCCTGGCCGCCGTGCGTCATCCCCTGGCTGTCCTGAGCCAGAGTGCAGCCGCCACTCCCCAGAAGGCATTGAAAATCAATACGAATAGAGGGGTCAAAGCCCCGAGATCCATTCCCAGGAATCCTTGATGTGCCTTGTAGGGAAAGACCACGAGGAGCTGGACCAATGTGGGCCCCAGACTCAGAAGAAGACCATTCCTCACAGCAGCCCCAGTTCGTAGAGGTAGGAGAAAGAGAAACCCCCAGATTCCTCCCCAGACGATCCGCGGGTAGAGCCACGGCGGAGTGAGAGAAGGCGAGATCTTGACCCCAAAAAGGTAGGTGAGGTGATAGTGACCGAAAAGCCACACAACGAGACTATTTATGAGTCCGCCAAAACAGCCGGCCGCGAAAGTATGGCTTAACCTTGAAAAGAATGCTCTCATCGTTAATTCTCCGTCCGTGAGTTGGGGTCAGGATAGAATGACACCTTCTGCTAGAGAGATCAAGGGATTTTTTCAGCGTTTCTTTCGCGTGGAGCAAACCATTGACGCAAAGAGATCAGATGAGGGCAACCTCTCTCGCAACCTCCTCAATGATTGAAATTGCATCCTGGATGGTCTTCTCGCTAAGGGCAGCGGTCGCCTGGGCTCGAATCCGTGCTTCTCCCTCTGGCACAACAGGATAGCCAATACCAGGGGCGAAAACGCCTTTTTCAAAAAGCCGCCGACTCATGGTCATGGTTTTGAATGTATCCCTCGTAAGTACAGGGATGATGGGGGTTTGACCTTCAGCGATCTCGAATCCGATCTCTCTTAGGCCATTCCGGGTTACCATGCTGTTATCCCTCAACGCTGAGAGCAGCTCGGGTTGTTGCTCGAGGATCTCGATGGCCTTCGGTGCTGCAGCCGCCAGGGCAGGTGGGATGCATGGGTAAAAATAAAGGAACGAGAGCGATGAAAGAGAAAATCGATGAGTTCCTTTGAGCCAACGACATATCCCCCCGAACCGCCGCCGAAGGATTTGCCCAGTGTTCCGGTGATGATATGCACTTTCCCTTCTAGACCAAAGTGCTCCGGAGTCCCTCTGCCTTTATCGCCTAGGACTCCCGCAGCGTGGGCTTCGTCCACGGCCAAAATCGCTGAATGCAGATTGGCGATTTCCAAAAGCCTGGGAAGAGGGGTAATATCACCGCTCATACTAAAAACCCCGTCGGTCACGATCATTCTAAGAGAGGCATCGCTGTATTCAGCAATTCTTGTATCGACAAAATCTGCTTCATTATGGGGGTAAATCGCGGTTTTTCCCCTTGCCGATCGACATCTAATTGTCCAGTGAGGAAACGCTCTGGTATCTTCATATAGCGAATCTCCTTTTCTGCAATTTTAGGCCATAGAACAAGCTGTCAAGAAGGTCTTTATTGATTCGACTAAAAGAGCCTGTGGATCCTCGCTCTTGTCAGGCTTCACCTCGATGCTGATGATGGGTTGGTCTTGAGAGGTGTCTTGCTGGAAAAAACCGATCTGCGTCAATTCTCTTAGAAAATCGGTGATGCTTTCCTGGTCATGCTCACCTTCCTCGATGCCAAATCTGGGGTGTTCGTCTCCAAATCTTGAATGGCCCTGGTTCTTGATAATCGCGTTGGCAATATGGACATGGCGGAAGTATCCTTTAGCTGTGTGAAGAGCCTTGCTCTTATTTTCGCCGAGTTGTGCCAAATGAGACATGTCAATCGTCAACCCAAAATTCGGTGCGTGTACTCTAACTGCACTCACGATCTCCACCGCTTCTGATATAGGCCCAATGAACTGTCTCCTGTGGATATCCCTATCCGCCGGCTCAATCGTGACCATCAAACGCTCATTCACAGTTCCCGCGTAGTCGACAATTTCGAGAAGCGATTCTATCAGATAGGCCTTGGCCCCATCTCTCTTCTCTTTTCCTGGATCGGGTCCGCTGATCAGGAGAGCCTCGCTTGCGCCGAAATAACAGGCATCATCGATAATTCTTTTCGCCAAGGCCACAGAATCTTTTCTCAGATCGTCTTTATGTGAAGACAAGCTCATGTTGGAAAGAGCCAGGACAGGAGCCCCGGAATAAACGACAACCCCCTCCCAAGACTCGAGCAGTGCCCGGACAAAGGCTCTTTGTTTTGTACCCTTCACCCATGTTATTTCTACTGCCTGAAGCTCTCGAAAACTGAGGACTTTTTCGAGTGTCAATGCGATCGGTCCTTCTCCAGTGATTGCATCTGGGTAGGAAACATAGTGAACTACACCCAAACGAAAGCTATCTCGTTTCACAGCCTAGCCTCCAAGGGGAGTAAAGATCCGTTAGTTTTGAGGAGTTTCCCCATTTCTTGTCAGAGACAGCAGGTTCTCTCAAAGATGGGGAAACTCCAGTTACTCTTTTGGAGTTTCCTCGGAAAAGGCTTGATGGATTATATAGCCAGTTGAGATTTTTTTGATAATCTGATTCGGATCGTAGGCAACCCCCTTCTCGCTGGTTCCCAAAGGTTTTTNNTTATGAGCAAAAACATTTGCAGGAACGCTGAAAGGGGTCTGGACCACTTGCCTCTGGAATAGATCACAAAACTCAGAAAACTCCAGTTACTTTTAACTTGACATTGTCCTTAAAAAATTTTACCAAGTCAAAAAATTTGAAGAGAGGAGCCAGTATGGCTAAGAAGGTTATTGAGACTGGGAAATTTATCCTCCCTCCAGGACTTCCATTTTCTAAGGGTATTAAGAAAGGACACCATGTCTATGTATCTGGTACCACATCGTTCAATGAAAAGAGTGAATTTGTGGGACAAGGTGACACGTATGAGCAAACTCAACAAACGCTGAAGAACGTTGTGGCCGTCGTCGAGAGTGCCGGAGGGACTATCGACGACATAGTTAAGGTAAACGTTTTCCTAAAATCTATATCAGATTTTGAGGCGATGAATCGGGCGTACAAAGAGCTTTTTGGCAAAGGCCCCTATCCAGCTCGCACGACCACAGAGGCCAATCTTGCCCAAGAGCGTTTCCTAGTAGAATTAGATGCGGAGGCTATCGTGGAATGAAGGGAAGAGTAATGAAGCGATCAGAAAAGAAGAATCCACTTGAAAGCGAACTCTCAAAGGAGGCTTTCCTGTTTGACTCCCTTGAGTTGATTGTTGATGGAATCGCGAAAACCTTTGGTCCCCGCTGTGAAGAGAGCGTTATTGCGGCGGTCAAACCCGGAGTAAGAATCTGTGATCTTCAGAAAATCGCAAGGGATATCGCAGAAAAGGCGGGATATGGGGAATACTATTTTCCCACCGGATTCGGCCATGGCATCGGGACATCGATTGCCGAAATGCCCATCCTATGCGAAGGTAATGAAGCCCCTATTGAGGCAGGAAACACCTTTGCTCTGGAGCCGATGATCGTTATCGAAGGCCTTGGAACCGGCTGTTTCGAAGATGTTATTGCAGTCACTGAAACTGGGGGGCTAGATCTTTCCATTGCTCGGAAGCGCACGTGGTAAGGGTTTACGAGATGTGCCTTTCTCACACCGACTGAAATGGCATGAGGGCATCAGTTCAACAGCGGACGAGATGACTGGGGTAAGCCTGTTTTCGAAGATCGCCATTCTCGGGTTAGGTCGCATGGCTAAAGGGTTGGCCATCGATCTTGGCCTGCAAGGGATTCAGGTCTACATGATCGATCTGAAGCCGAGGCGGGAAAAAGAGCGGAGACAGCGTGAAAAGGATCTGAAAGAGGAGTGTGAGAGCGTCGTCGGGTTGCTCGGCAGGGAAAGCTGTTCCTATCCTTTCCCCATCTACCTTGATACTCTTTCGGGTGAAGCTTACGACCTAGTCTTCGAAGGCCTACCCGAAGAAATCCAGACCAAACGGATTGCCTTTTCTCAACTAGCCAAGGAAACCCTCATATGTTCCATGACATCGACCTTCACAGTTGGCGAACTGGCAAGTGGAATCGATCCTTCCCTCAGCGTCTGTGTCACACATTTCATGAACCCTCCTTATCTCATCCCTTTCTTGGAAGTCGTTCCACACCCGAAAATGGCCCCACTGCGAGAGCGTCAGTTGTTCAAGTTCTTGAGGCAGGTTGGCCATATGCCGATCCGGTGCAAATCGAGTCCAGGTTTTGTCATTTCCCGGTTACAGCTTTGTCTGATGAATGAGGCGGTCCGGTTGATGCAGGAGGGCGTCGCCTCGCCAGAGGATATTGACAAGGCAATTAAGTATGGATGGGGGTACCGGTTTCCGGTAATGGGAGTTCTCGAGTTCATCGATGTGGGAGGTCTCGAGATTCTCTTCCACGCTGGTCGTTCGGTCTCCGATGAACTAAACAGGCCAGACCTTAGATGTCCCGACCTCATTCAAACCAAGTTTCGCGAGGGTGCCATAGGAACTAAGGCCTTAAGGGGAATCTTTGAATACAAGAATCATGAAGAGGTGAGAAGGGCGGACATAAACCGACTCAAAAAACAAGTTCGGCTGAAAAACCTCCTCGATTCGATCCATGAGGAGGAGGGAGAATGGGAGAAAGAAGAAGAACAATCATGAGTATTTCGGAACACCCTCTCTTTAGAGTTCACGTCAGAAGAACACCTCTCCTGCCTCTTTCGGAAAGGAGGAAGCTATTCTGCAAGCTTGAATGTTGCCAGGTGGGTGGTTCGTTCAAAATTCGGGGCTCCCTATCGACTCTTCTGACCTTGAAGAAGCAGGGGAAAACAGGGGGCGTGATCACCGCATCAATGGGAAACACAGCAACGGGACTCGCTTACGCTGGAAGACTCCTAAACTATCCTGTATCGGTCGTAATGCCCGAGACCGTTTCTCCGACAAAACTGAAAGCAACCCGGAGGATTGGGGCTGAGGTTATTTTGAAGGGCCAGGTAGGTGATGACGCTGTTGACCACTCCATCGTTGTGGCACGGGAACGAAATATCTTCTTCGTACATCCGCATAAAACCGATCCATTTATCCAGGGGAATGCGACTATAGCGCAGGAGATTATTGAAGAAAATCCAAATATCAAGCAGATCTTTATTCCAATCGGAGGGGGTGGTTTAGCAACAGGTGTATGCCAGTACGTCCAGGACCAGCGACTTTCTATCAGACTGATTGGTGTGGAAGCAGAGAAGGCCCCTGCTTTTCACTTGAGTTTTCAAAAAGGGACGCCCGTTCGATTGGAGAAGATGGAAACCATTGCCGATGCCTTGACCCTTATGGAGCCCGATCCTGAGGTTTTTTCGTACCTTTATGATCGTTTGGAAAAGGTTGTCACCGTATCCGAAGAAGGTATTATCCGGGCGATGCATATCCTCCTTGACGAATACCGTGTAATCAGTGAACCCGGGGGGGCGGCTCCCCTTGCCGCAATGCTTCAGGAGGATTCAAAGGAAACCTCTGCCGCCATAATCAGTGGCGGGAACGTCTCTCTGGAAGAATTCCAAGTTTTGACTTCAAGAGTCGAGGTTTGAACTCTGGTCCCCCCTCCGTTTCCGATATCCATAGGTGAAATATTCTTCACTTTCGTTTTTCGAACGAAATGCGTTGTGCTGATGATGTTCGGTGACAATTCGGACGTTGGACTGGAGACTGCAGCAAAATAAGCAAAAGGTCTAAGGATGTTTGATTTCCTGATTGTGAATGGAAGAGTGGTAGACGGGACGGGAAGTCCTTGGTTTCGTGGATCCATCGGGATAAAGACAGGGAAGATACGTCAGATAGCAATTGTAAAGGATGAGGCCTCGGAGATTATAGACGCTGAGGGACTGGTCGTCTGCCCGGGTTTTATTGACGCACACAGCCATTCGGATTTTGTCTATCTTGCTAATCCTTCCGCATCATTCAAGGTTCAGCAGGGAGTAACTACTGAAGTCGTCGGAAACTGTGGTTTTTCCGCCGCGCCTGTGCCCAGTCGGAAAAATTTCTTCAAGATTTTCCAAGGCTATATTGAACAGATTTCGGGGGGATTTCAAGACATACGCTGGACCACTTTCAGAGAGTTTCTGAATAGGCAAGAGCGAAAAGGGATGGCCGCCAATTTGAGGGTACTTGTTGGACACGGAAATCTCCGGATTACGAGCATGGGAATGGACGATCGCGCTCCGGCTGAACGGGAGATCTCACAGATGAAGAGGCTTTTGGAGGAGGCCATTCAAAGGATGACTTCACTACCAGCGCAGCGATTTCGACTGTTGGATCGAGGCCTGATTCGCCAAGGAATGGCAGCCGATATCGTTATTTTCGATCCTAAGAGAATCAGAGATCGCTCAACATACGTTGACCCCTGCGTCCCGCCCGATGGTGTGAAGTATGTATTCGTGAATGGGCAACTGGCCTTGAGGGAGAACGTCGCTTTGAGTACATCACATGGACGGGTGCTTGTGCGGCGTTGAGTTTGAGGCAACAGAGGAAAAAGTGCTTGGCACATAAGACCGAGGGTTTAGTGTTGCTCGATTCTCAAAAGGTGGGGTTATTGTGTCGATAAACTCGGTCAGAGATCTTATCAGTGAGATCCGCGATGACAATCGATCAGGGGCATCAGAAATCACTGAAACAGCGGCAAGATGTCTTGTCGTATTCGCTGAGACGTTCAAGGGAAGCACGCGACAGGACTTGATACGGGGGCTATCTGAAGTTGGCCGTGAGATCGTCGAGTGTCAGCCGACCATGGCGCCCCTCTACAACCTGGTGAACAGGGCCCTTCTCGACGCGGACGAGGCGAAAACCGTTGAGGAAGGGAGGGCTCGTGTTAGGCAAATAGTGAGCGAGTTTGTAAAGAGTTCGAGGGAGGGGTGGAAAAGGATTGCGGACCATGCGCTCCCTCTTCTAGAAAAGCATTCAACGGTTCTGACCCACTCGTACAGTGCAACCCTTTTTTGGACCCTCTGTACCCTTCACGACCGAATGAAGGAGTTTTCGGTTATCTGTACCGAATCGCGTCCCCTACGTGAGGGTCTAACCCTCGCTCGCCGGCTGGCGGAAAAGGGTATTCGGGTACAGCTCATCGTCGATGCGGCGGCATTTCAGCTCCTCGATCGGGTGAGTCTCGTATTTGTCGGAGCCGACGCAATCTCTCCTTTGGGGGTGACCAATAAGATTGGGACTTGCGGTCTTGCAGCAGCCGCCCATTCTTGGGATGTGCCGTTCTATGTCGTCGCGGGCACTGAGAAGTGCTTCCCTCGGGACCTGAGGGTTGACCTGGAAAAGGAGACGAGGCCGTCAGATGAAATCGCTGAGAATGATAAGATGTTTGACATCCTCAACTTCTATTTCGACCGAACACCTCTCGAACTGGTTTTTGGGTTGATTACGGAAAGGGGAATCTGGAGCGCCGAAAAGCTAAAGAAATATCTCAAGTCCCTGAGGATCCATCCAATTCTGGTAAACTGGCAGGTCGAGACTCCATGACTCAGATTTACTTGGTGCGCCACGGGCAGACCCAGTGGAACAGAGAAGAGATTTTCAGAGGGACAGCTGATATCCCGCTCAATGAGATTGGGAAAAAAGAGGCTCAGCTCGCGGCAAAGGCGCTAAGAGGCAAAACAATCAGGGCGGTTTACTCGAGCCCTCTGGCTCGTGCAAAAGATACGGCAGAAGCCATCGCGGGCAGTCACGGGCTTGAAGTGGGAATAATCGAGGGTCTCAAAGATATCTGCTTTGGCGACTGGCAGGGTGTCTCCCACCATACTGTTCGTCAGCGATTCCCTGATCTCTATCTTCGATGGCTGAAACAGCCCCAAACAGTCACTTTTCCCGGAGGGGAGAGCCTTGGGGAACTGCAGGCGAGGGCTGCAGAGGCTGTGAAACGAGTCGTCTCCGACCATCCGGAGGATACAATTGTCATGGTTTCTCACCGTGTGGTCAACCGAGCCCTCATCTGTGGACTGGTGGGGATTGATCTCTCCCGTTTTTGGCAGATAGGCCAGGACACAGCGGCCATCAACTTAGTGACATGGAAAAAAGGACACTTCGTCCTCGCATGCCTCAATGACACTTGTCATCTTCAGAGTGTCGACCACGATAGGGCCAAGATCGATTTCTGACATCCAATACGAAAAAATGGAATCAATCTTCGAGGAAATCTACCGGCTAGCGAAGCCATATCTCAACACTCGAAATAATGAAATCCATACTGAGATTTGTATAAAATTTGGGTACGAATTCCTCCGTCCAGATTTTGAAATACTAACCTAAAACCTGGACTCGTTTAAGGGGGTCAGGTCAGAAGACTCGAGAAACTCCACGACACATCTCGGGCGTGAGTCTGCCCCGGTTTGGTTCGAGACTACGATCCCCCCCGCTTCAAGACGTCTTCCCCGAACCTTTCAGCCACTTCATCAATCACGCTGTCGAGGCGGGTCTGCCTTTGATCCTGACGGGTGGATCTCTCAAACAGGGTGAGTTGCCGGATCGATTCTTCGAAATGGCTGATTCCCACGCCAATGAGTCGCACCTTTGATAGGCGTCTTTCGTTTTGCAAGAGGTCGGAAGCCGTCTCTACGATGACCGTTGTCGAGTTCGTGGGAACTTCAATGGTGCGAGAGCGAGTAATGAGGCGAAAATCGCTGTATTTGAGTTTCAAGGTGATCGTTCGTCCCCTCAAACTGTGCTTTCTGAGCCTCCTTCCCACATTCTCGGCTTGGGCCAAAATGTACCTTCTGAGGATCCCAGGGTCGTCGGTATCTTCGTCCATGGTGTTTTCGCTGCTAATGGATTTCGGTTGACTCTCAGAGATCACAGGCGAGTGATCGATTCCCCTGGAGAGGTCTGCGAGGCGACGGCCGAATTTCCCGAATTTTTTGGCCAGGGTACCTTCAGGGAGTTGCCGCAGTTGGCCGGTTCGCGTGATTCCAAGACCCTCCAGAATCTTGAGCGCTCTTTTCCCGACACCGGGCAGCTTCGCCACTGGCAGTTCTTTCAAAAAGCCATCAACCTCGTCCTCCCGGATTATGGTGAGTCCGTCAGGCTTTTTCCAATCCGAGGCGATCTTGGCCAGAAACTTGTTCGGTGCCATTCCGATGGAACATGTGAGCCGTGTTTCCTGAAGAATCCACCCTTTGATTTTTCGGGCAAGAGCAATCGGATCTCCAAGGAGCCTCGCGGTTCCTGTGATGTCGAGGTAAGCCTCATCAATGGACAGCACTTCGACAACGGGTGAGACAGTCGTTAAGAAGGCCATAATCTGTTTGGATACTGCCCGGTAGCGCTTCATACGCACCGGGAGAAAAACGCCCTGGCGACAGAGGCGCCTTGCCTCAAAAATGGGCATGGCTGAATGGACACCAAAAGCCCTCGCCTCATAGGATGCCGTTGAAACAACCCCCCTCATGCCCCCACCCACAATGACAGGCTTCCCTTTCAGGCTCGGGTTGTCGAGCTGCTCAATTGCGGCATAAAAAGCATCCATATCGATATGGAGGATCGTTGGTTCCATAGCCCTACACGGCTATAATTCCATCCTCTGTCGTTGTGATTCTCTCGACGCCGCTGGCAGTCACCACATAGTCGTCCTCAAAGCCAATGACCCCAATTCCTGGATACTTCAGGCGTGGTTCGAGGGTAAATACCATCCCCTCCTCCAGAGTGTGAGAAGAACGGGGCGATAGGACGGGCAGTTCGTCAACCTCTAAGCCGAGACCATGACCGATGAACGAGGTCTTTTCGTTCCCATAGCCCATAAAATGATCCTCTAGATGCTCTAGCCTGACCTTTTCCAAAACGGCCTTGTACAGGTCAGAGGAACCCACCCCTGGCTTTGCCATTTCCGCGAAAACATGCTTGACCTCTAAGAGCTTCTGATAGTCATCTGTGAGAGGACGAGGAAGATTCCCAATCACAAAGGTTCGGGCATGGTCTGCGATATACCCATTCACTCCAAAGCACAAATCGATAGAAATGGGCGTATCTCTCTTGATTCGTGCAAAACTCGCTCCTTGACCCGTAGCTGGGGAGGGGCCCGTGCCTCCCGTCGGTGACTCCAGAAAGGAGGATACGATCCCGCTCTCGCCTGAGAGGACGTGGCCGTAATGCATCTCCTGATTCCACCCTCGCATTCTCATGAAACCGTGATGCGACCTTTTCCTCCCGAGGGCGATCAGCTTCGATTCGAGTTCGATCTCTGTCATTCCCTCGCGAATCACCCTCTGCGCATTTGCCATCGTTTCAGCGCAGATGGCAGCTGCCCTCTTCATCTGCTGAATCTCAAAAGGCGATTTGATCATCCGGGTTTCTCGAATTTCAGAGGAGACGTCCACCCATTCCGCTTGGGGGAATAGCTCACGGAGCCTTACATAGAGGTTTGCGGGAATCACGTCGAGTTCTAAACCCAAGCGGGTGATCTCAGAGCAGCCATTGTCGCGTAAGAGGCTGGGGATATCCGAAACCGCTTTTAGGGGAAGAACGGTTTTCAGTTTGGATTCCCTCCTGGCCCGGTCGTAATCTTTTTGAGTCATCAAGATTGGATCGTTCTGAGCTGGAACAAAGAGGAAAGACCGTTGAATCGTTCCTGAGAAATAGAAAAGGTCAGCATTCTGACAGATTAGCGCTCCCTCGGCCTTCTTATCCAGCAGACGAAATTGAAATCGATGAAGTCGATTTCTCAATTCGCCTTCAGGGGTAAGCTCATATTTCGTAGTTTCCATGGCGCGGTCTTGGGTAACTGAAAGGGTCTCTTACGGGTCTTAAAAGGCCACTTACGTAGCGAATTCTATTGGAAAAGAGGGTTGAAATCAAGGAAGAGATTGTAAGAAGGGGGTGAAGGGACATGACCGTCCCACTTGAGAAATTGGAAATGTCCAGGATAGTGCGTGGTTCGTCAGACCTATCCCTCGGGAATTGGGAAAACTCCTCTTGCATTTTTGGCTTGACAAGCAATCTTACAACGTGGTATCAACGCGACGCGAATTGAGACATCGATTTAATCGCGGGTCATCGAAGAACGCTCCTTTCTTTGAGCGAACAAAAGGGGCATGCTTGACTGATGACTTAGCCAAGACTTCTTGAAGGGAGGAGGAAAATGGCAGGAGAAAAAGCAGGAAGATTTCCGGATCCCCATGAATTTCAGGTTCCACGGGAACTTGAGGGCTGGGAGGAGATGTATCCACCACACTATCTGTTCGCTGATGAGAGAGCTGGTTGGGAAAAGAGACAATTCTGGTTCCAGGATAAGATTCACGCTCCTGAACCCATGCCACCACTGGATCTGATTTTTCAAGAGGCGTGGCAGATCGCGCTTGCGCAATATACGACAAGGGTATTCTGCATTCCACCGGCTCAAGGAATCGCCCAGAGAATGGTGGGCTGTTACATGTACATCTGTGCCATTGAGCCTCCTCCAGAGGAGATCATCGGGGAAAAGGCAGGGCTGTTTCAGAAGCGGGTGTTCTATGTATTCGAACATTACGATGAGTTGTGGGACAAATGGCTCACGAAATTTAGGGGTTTGGGCGAAGAGATGTCAGCGGTGAAGGTTCCGGGTGAACTGCCCAAATTCGTCTCTGAAGATCAGGTCCTACCAGTACCCCGGGGCTACTACGCATCCTATGAGCTTATTGAGGCCTTCGATAAGCTGGTGAATATGATGTTTAAGGGCTGGCAGTACCACTTCGAGATGCTCAACTTAACCTATCTCGCCTACCTCATGTTCGCTGATGTATCAAGAAAGCTCTTTCCCGGAATAAGCGAGAGTTCCATAGGCAAAATGGTCGCCGGCGCTTTTGTCTCTATGTTCAGGCCAGAGGAGGAACTTTGCCAATTATCCAGGTTGGCGACTTCAATGCGCGGTGTGACCGAAATCCTCAAGTCCGGAATGTCAGTGGACCAGAAGATAACGGAACTCAATAAGATCCCGGATGGAAAACGCTGGCTCGAGGAATTTGAAAAAGCCAAGGACCCCTGGTTCTATGTCTCATGTGGCAGTGGTTGGCTGCATTATGAGAAGAGTTGGCTTACCCACCTAGACATTCCTCTGAGCTACATCCAGAGTTACCTAGAACGGTTAGAAAAGGGAGAAAAGATTGAGCGGTCTCTCGACGAGATCGACAAAGAGAGAGATAATGTCGTCGCTGAATACCGCAAGTTGATCAAGAGCGATGAAGACCGGAAGTCCTTCGAAGATGCCTACAAGACGATTCGGACCATATACCGGTATGCTGAGGACCACCTATTCTGGGTTGAGCACTGGTTCCATACCATATGGTTTGACAAGGTGAGGCAATTTGGCGGGCTCCTGGTCAAGAACGGAATGTTGAATGAAGTGGATGACATATTCATGTTCAGTCGCTATGAGATCCCAGAGCTCCTCACAGAGGTTGCGACGGGTTGGGCCCTGGGAGTGAATATTCCCATGAGGGGCGATTACTATAAAGCCAAGGCGAAGCAGCGGAGAAAAATCCTTGAAGCAGCAAAGAAGTGGGCACCCACCCCCGCCCTCGGGGTGCCTCCAGAAGAGGTGGCTGAGCCATTCACCATCATGTTATGGGGTATCACGACGGATAAGGTGAAGGAATGGCTCAAGGGGGTTGCCGCACCCAAGGCGGAGGATGTCTCTGAAATCAAGGGTTTTGCCTCCTCGGCAGGAGTTGCGGAGGGTCCGGCAAAGGTCTTAAAGCTTCTTGAGGAGATCGTGACCCTCCAACCTGGAGAGATCATTGTATGCCCGTCAACCAACCCATCCTGGGCTCCAGTGTTTACGAAAATCAAGGCTGCAGTTACCGATATCGGTGGACTGACGAGCCATGCGGCGATCGTCTGCAGGGAATATGGTGTTCCCTCTGTTACGGGCACTGGAGTGGCCACATCGGTGATCAAAACGGGTGACACCATCCGAGTTGACGGCGACCAGGGTACTGTCACCATTCTCAAGAGAGCTGGTTAGGAATCACCAGGGCTCGTAGAAGTCAAGTTTCTGATCAAACTTGGAAAAGGTGATCATTCCGAGGTTCTCCCCCTACTGGTGCACACTGGCCCACAGGATATGCGTTTCGCGGGGCAGGAGAAAAGGGCGACAGGACGGATGGAATACGTTCTCAATTTTAGGGAAGTTGATCAGCGTTCAATTCCGTTGGTTGGGGGTAAGAATGCCAGCTTAGGAGAGATGATCAAGGCTGGCATTCGGGTTCCACCCGGGTTTGCCGTGACAACAGATACCTATTCGGGTTTCATAACGGAAGCGGGGATTAACGACCAGATCCTCAGCATCCTCTCTGATGCTGACCCTGATAACGTGGATTCTCTGAATAAGGCTGGCGCTGAGGCTCAAAAACTAATCAAAGGGGCCCCAATTTCCGATCAGGTGAAAAGGGCAATTGTGGAAGCCTATTCTCAGCTCTGTGAGAAATGCTTTGTTGAAATGTTACCTGTGGCGGTTCGATCGAGCGCTACAGCTGAGGAC
>JABAOC010041043.1_pt1 | contig 23060 bp, 21 predicted proteins | sample 7062161 | NCBI WGS metagenome assembly JABAOC01 (sample SAMN14538625, study PRJNA623070) | marine sediment metagenome | biome: marine biome [ENVO:00000428]; feature: marine pelagic biome [ENVO:01000023]; material: deep marine sediment [ENVO:00002113] | place: India: Gulf of Khambhat ... | reverse complement strand
GCGCAAGAATTTTCCATAATCCGTATAAGAACCATGATGTGCAGTCGCACAGCGGCGCCGCGGGCACGGCTGCCGGTCACTGCTTGATCCTGGCCCCACCGTGTGCTATACTTGGTTTTGTCTGCACCTGCGGGGCCTGGCCCCGGAGGCACCGATGCCGGCTTGATTCGGTGTACGGAGGAATATGGAGGTGCGATGATAGGCAGGACGAGATAAGCGTGTGAGAAAAGAAGCGCATGGTGTATGCGCCGGCCGGGCCAACCCGCCACGAAACACGTGTTCATAGTTGCTGCGGAGGATTGTCATGAGCAGAAGACCTATCACCCTGTTTGTCGTGCTGGTCGCGGGAGCCACGCTGCCGGCGAACGCGCAAGTCATCACGAGCGTCAGTCGGCAAAACCCCAATGCCGCCAGCAGTATGGTCCAGGTGCGGATCGCGCCGCAGCCGTTGGCGGCGGGCGTCAGGCCCTACGCCGATCGAACCCACATATTCAAGGACGTGCCCAAAGTTCTGGTCGGCACCCAGTACGTCCAGATGTCCAACGAGGACAAGTATAATCCCTATCACGAGTTGCACGTCACCATCGGGAAACCCGGGACACTCTACCTGTACATCGACGCCCGTGTTGGCACCAATGTCCGGGGCCCCACGGCCACCGCGAATCCGGGAGCCGCCGGAATGACGTGGGTCGCCGAACTCGGTTTTGTCGATACGGGCCTGAAAATGACGATAGATGAGAACGCGAACGGTACCCTCGACAATTATTACTCCGTGTTCTCGTTGCAGGTGACGCCCGGCGTCATCGTTCTGAAGGCTCAGAATGACTCGTTCGCCGGTGGCCCCTACGACCGGAACATGTATGGCGTGGCGGCCAAGATGGTCCGCAAGGCGGCGAATCCCGTGCCGGCCGACGGCGAGTACGTGACCGCTCCCCCTCTGCTGCAATGGACCCCGGGAGTCGATGCGGTCCTTCACAACGTATATGTGGGCACGAGCCCCCAGCTCAGTGAAGCCGATCTGGTCGGGCCGTACCTTCCCACATCGTTCTTTCAATATGGCCCGGACCTGATTCCCGGGGCGACGTACTTCTGGCGTGTGGACGAGATCGAGGCAGACACGACCACAGTGAACATGGGCGACGTATGGACTTTCAAGGCGGTATCTATCACCGCTTTCGACCCTGTCCCGGTACCTGGGACCCCATGGGTAGACCTGAATGTCACTTTGAGCTGGAAACCCGGCCTGCACGCCATTTTGCACGATGTGTACTTCAGCGCGGATAAAGCGGCCGTGGAAGGCGGCGCCGCGAGCGCCTCTCAGGGGACTATCCACTTCGCGGCGTGGAAGCCGCCGACCCTCGAGCCTGACATGACGTACTTCTGGCGCGTCGATGAGGTCGCCAGTGACGGTACGAGGGTGGCCGGCCCGGTATGGTCCTTCAGCACCATTCTGACCATCGCCATCAGCGATCCGAATTTACTCGGCTGGTGGAAAATGGACGAAGGCCTGGGCCGCAGAGCCGCGGACTGGTCCGGCCACGGCCGCCATGCTCAATTTGCCGATCCCGCTCCCATATGGGCCACAGGGCTCTTCGGCGGCGCCCTGCTGTTTGAGGACGACGGGGAAAGCGCCGTTTACGAGGACGGCTCCTTCCTGAACGGGCTCGACGCATTGACAATCACGGCCTGGGTCAAATCCAATGTGACGAATACGGATAGGGGATTCCTCATTTTCGAACCACCCATCGGCGAGGACGACAGGGATATGCGCTACGATGCGGCCGGCATCACGGGAGGTGGCCTGAACGTCATCAAGGCGGGCGTCACCATCTCCCAGGACGGCGCCGACACCACCCTCCAGTTGGAAAGCTCGAACGACAGCCAGACTACGGATTGGCAGCACCTGGCGCTGGTCTGGGCCAGCGGACAGGCCCTGAAGCTGTATATCGACGGGCAACTCGATTCTCCCACCTTCAACAGGGCTGCCGCGGCAGGACGGTTGACGGGGTACTCCACGATGATTATCGGCAAGGCCAGCAAGGATACCGCCGGCACCTCCTGGGACGGTCTGATCGACGAGATTCGCATCTACCGCAAGGCCCTGACCCCGGGAGAAATCCGGGCCGTCATGCGCAGCGACCCCTTGCTGGCATGGGACCCACGCCCGGCGAACGGCGCCACGGCCAACGTATTCACGGCCTTGCCCCTGACGTGGCAGGCCGGTGACGGGGCGATGGCGCACGACATCTACCTGGGCGACGACCGGGACGCCGTCAGCGAGGCAACCGTCACAGATACGACTGGCATCTATCGTGGTCGCCAGAGCGAGACGAGCTACATGCCCGTGCCGCCGCTGGAGCTAATCGTGCGGTACTTTTGGCGTGTCGACGAGGTTGATAGCGACGGCACTATCAGCCGCGGTTTCGTATGGGATTTCATGCTTGACGATTAGTTGAGCAGCCCGTGGAAGTAGTCCCAGACCCAGGATTTCGTGCCGTCCGGGCGGATGAGCCAGAAGCCCCGAACGGCGTCGTTGCTCTTGACGGGCGGCTTGGCGTTCGGGTCCTTCAGCTCGTTGCAGTAGAGTTGCCAGTAGACGATGTAGGGGCAGCCCCAATCGAGGCCGGTCTGGACGGCGTTGCGAATGGCCGTCTGAATCTGTTCGAGCGAGTAGGAGTTCTCCGGCATGCCAAACTCGCCGAGGTAGACGTTGCGGTTGCCGAAGTCCGGACTGTCCGGGGCGTGGGCCGCGATGAAATCCAGAGCGTCCCGCAACACATTCGGGTCAGCATGGTGACTGGTGGCCGAGTCCCAGGCCGAGTAGGAAATCAGGTCGAGCTGCGTGTGCGGCAGGACCTTGTTGACCATGTTGGGAAAGCCCTCCCGCATCGACTGGACAACGCGATTGACCTCGCAGGCGTGGTAGACGTGAACCCCTTGCTGACCCACTTCCTCACGGGCCTGGTTGACGCCGGCCTGGCGGGCGTTGAGCCACTCGACCATATTCGCCAGGGCCGTGGGTGACGGCTCCTCATCTCCCTTGAAATTGCCACGGACCATCCAATCGCCTTCCCAGTGCTGGAGCACGAACGTCTTGCCCGTGCCCCGGTATTGGGTCAGAAGGTGCTTGGCCAACTCGTAGAACTGCCGCTGCTCATCCCTCTTCTGCTCGTCGGTGATGCCTTTTCGCCAATAGCCCTCCTCGCGGTCCAGGGCAGCGACCTTCAGGATGTACGTGGTGAAGGGCTTGCTGAAAAGCTCCTTGAAGTAGGGTGCCTGGGCTCCTTCGACGAGCGCTGCGACTTTCGGCCACTGCGAATTGTAGGGGTAAGAATTGACGGGGCCTCCGATTCTCCGGCCGCCGTAGAACCACACCTTGATCACACGCGAGCCGAGCGCGAGAATCTGGTCGGCGCCCTCATTGAGGAAGTCCCTGTTTGTCAGATGGTACCGCCCCGCCACGTGTGTGACACCCAGGACATCCCGCAGTTCCTTCGCGCGGGTCGGTGGAGCAGTACAAAGCAAGACAATGGACAGGATCGCAATCATGGGTCCTATCGGTCCTCCAGGTCTCATTCCCTGGAGCTACCGCATCGCGGCGACCGCTTTGAAGCTCTCTTCGGCGGCCTCGACGGTCCGCTCGATATCCTGCTTCGTGTGTGCCAGGGAAACGAACATCGCCTCATAGGCACTGGGGGCCAGATAGATGCCGCGCTGGAGCATCTCGGCGAAGAACCGCTTGAAGGCGGCGATATCCGTCGCGCGGACATCCTCGAAGTTCCACACGGCCTTGTCCGTGAAAAAGCAACTCATAATGGAGCCAACGCGGTTGATAGTTATCGGAACGTGGGCGTCCGCCGCCGCTTGCGCCAGTCCGGCTTCCAGGTTGGCCGCCGATAGTTCCAACTCACGATAGCACCTTGCTTCGGCGAGGATTTTCAGAGTGGCATTGGCGGCCGCCGTGGCAATCGGGTTGCCGCTCAAGGTCCCGGCCTGATAAACGTGCCCCAGCGGGGCGAGCAAGTCCATGATTTCCGCCCGGCCACCGCAGGCCGCCAGAGGCAGGCCCCCGCCGACGATTTTGCCGAGGCAGGTGAGGTCGCCCGCGACGCCGTAACGGTCCTGGGCCCCGCCGAAGGCGACGCGAAAGCCCGATATTACTTCATCGAAGACCAGCACCGCGCCGTCTTCGCTACATAGATGCCGCAGGCCTTCGAGGTAGCCGGGACGGGGTGGAACGACACCCATATTGGCCGCCACCGGCTCGACGAGAACGGCGGCGATCTGGCCGGAATGCTTCACAAAAGCCTGTTTGAGCGCCTCGACGTCATTATAGGGTATCACAATTGTGAGATTGGCAAGGGCCTCGGGCACGCCGGGGCTGGCGGCGGTGCCCCGCTCGGCCAGACCCGAGCCGGCCGCGACCAGCAGCGAATCGCTGTGGCCGTGGTAGCAGCCGGCCGTCTTGATAATTACGTCCCGGCCCGTATAGGCGCGCGCCAACCGAAGGGCCGTCATCACGGCTTCCGTACCGCTGCTAAGAAGCCGCAGTTTCTCAATGGAGTTGAAGGCCTGGACAATCCTCGAGGCCAGCTCCGTCTCGGCCAGCGTTGGCGCGCCAAAGGACGTGCCTTTATCCGCGGCCCCATGAATCGCAGCAACGATGGCCGGATGCGCGTGGCCCAGAATCATCGGGCCCCAGGAGCCCACGTAATCGACATACTCATTGCCGTCGATGTCGAATATCTTCGAGCCTTTGGCCCGGGCAATGAACAAGGGCTTGAGATCCACCCCGCCGAAGGCCCGGACCGGCGAGTTGACGCCCCCCGGCAGATACTCACAGGCCTGGACAAAGGCCTCTATGGATTTGCGATTTTCCATTTACAGTTTACCATTTCGTATTTAGTATACACTGTTTGCCGCCGCCCAAGGCGTTTTGCCGCCCCTGGGGCCGGGTCGGACGACGGATAATGAATGGTAAATCGTGAATCGCAAATTGTAAATAATAAATGGGATCCGCATGAACTTGGTCAAATGGTTTAGGAAGAACAAGACGAAAATCCTGGCCGTGGTGGTCATCGTCCTGATGGTCGGCTTCATCGGGGGATCCTCGCTGACCTTCCTGCTGCGCGGCAGCGGCGGAATCCACAAGGCCGTCGCCCACTACGGCCAAAGGAAGAAGATCACGCATTACGACCGCATGATGGCAGGCCAGGAGCTGGAGATTCTGGCCTCGTTGCGCGCCGACGACGTCCTGCGGTCGCAGGACTTGCGCGGCATACTGTTGGCCGAGCTGCTGTTCTCCCAGAACCGAAGCTCGGCCGCCACGCTGGACATGGTAAGGCAGACGATACAGAGGAGCCAGTACCGTATCAGCGACAAGCAGCTTGGCGATATGTACCGGGGCCGCACGGCGCCGAGCGACATTTATTGGATTCTGCTGCGTGAGGAAGCCGCGACGGCAGGAATCCATGTCCAGAGCGAGGATATGGGTGAGCTGCTTGGGCGAATCATCCCGCAATTGTTCAACAACGAGAGTTATGCGCGGGTGATGCAGAATATCGTCGGCCGCTATAATGTCCCGGAGGAGCAGATACTCGAGACGTTCGGAAAGCTGCTGGCCGTGCTGCAATACGCCCAGGCCATCTGCTCCATGGAGGACATTACAAACTCGCAGGCCAGGCACATCGCCAGCCGTGAGTCCGAGATGCTGGATGCCGAGCTCGTACAACTGGAGGCCTGGGCCTTCGCGGACAAGAAGCTGATACCGCCCGACGAGACCTTGCTCGAGCATTTCGACCGCTACAAGGCGAATACCCCCGGAGACGTGAACGAGGCCAATCCTTTCGGGTTCGGATACGAGCTTCCGGCGCGCGTGCAGTTCGACTACATCGCCGTGAAACTCAAGGATGTCGAATCCATCATCAAGCCCCCCACGCGGGAAGAGGCCGAGCAATACTACCGGCAGAACCGTGCCCTGGCCTTCTCGGAGGAGGTGCCGGCTGACCCGAACGACCCGAATTCTCCGCGCGTGACACGGGCGAAAAGCTACGTCGAGGTCGCCGACACCGTCATAAGGCAATTGCGACGTCAGAAAGTCACGACCCAGGCCGAGCAGATTCTTCAGGAGGCCCGGAACCTCGCCGACGCCGATCTGCAACCGACCGGAACCGGTGAAGGGGAAATGACTGTCGAGCGGCGCAAAGAAAAAGCCGGCGACTATGAGAGGATCGCTCAGGACCTTGCCAAGAAGCACGGCGTTGCAGTCCACAGCGGCCGGACGGGATTGCTCGATGCTATGGACATGCAGAGCGATGCCTACCTCGGCCGGATGTACCTGACAAGCTACGGGCATAGTCCGGTTCCTCTGAGCCAGGTCCTTTTTTCCGTGAAGGAACTCGGGCAAAACGCGACGGTCCTGCTTTCCATGCCGCAGGCGGAGACGTACATGACCATCGGGCCGGCCAGAGATCCGATGGCTTCAATGATTCCCGAACTGTCCGACCATATCATGCTTATCGCCCGCGTGGTTGACGCCCGAAAAGCCGCCGCCCCCGAGAGCCTGGAGGTTGCTTACAGTACCCGGACCATCGATCTCGGCGACCCCTCGCAGGAGAAGGAGAAGGCTAAGAGCTTCTCTGTGAAAGAGGAGGTCGTGAAAGACGTCCAGAAGCTCGCCGCCTGGGATACGACCGGGACCAGGGCCCAGGAGTTTCTGGCCCTGGCGACCAAAGAGGGGTGGGACCAAGCGATCGCCCAGTTCAATCGGCTCTATGGCGAGCAGGCCAAGGCCGACCCCAATGATCCCAATGTGTTCAAGCTCGAGCAACGGGCGGGTCTGCAAAGGGTCTCCAGCGCCGAGCTCCAGGTGCTCGCCGCACAGGTGGCCAACAACCCGGCGCGACAACGATTTCTGAACGAGGTGCGCAACGAGGGTCTGCTCGTCGACCGACTCTATTCGCTCATTCCGCCGGCTGAGACCACCGCCACGTCAATGCCCCAAATCATGGCATTCAAGCCGAACCAAAGCTATTACCTTCTGAGGAATCTCTCGGTGCAGCGTCTCGGCAAAGAGGAGTACGAGAAAATGAAGAGCATGATCCTCCTTCGCGAGGAGTACAACCAGAGCCAGAATCTGGCTATCGTGCATCTGAACCCTCAGAACATTCTCAAACGCATGAATTTCCAGTTCATCAGGCAGGCGGACCAGCCCTCCGAAGACGAGGCCGACCAGAAGGCAGGAGAAACATCGTAATGGCGCAACAGTGGAAGAGCAACTATGCTCTGTTCCTGATCACCATCGGAGCGCTGGCCTGGCTCATACCGGGGGCCGGACATTTCGCCCTGCACGAGAAGAAGCGCGGCCTCATCATCTTCGTGGTGATATTCCTGACGTTCCTGGCCGGTTTGTACGTGGGCTCGATCGGCGTAGTTGATCCCGTGAACGCCAAGCCCTGGTATATAGCACAACTCATGAACTCTCCGGCGGTCCTGTTCCTGGGCAATCACGTGGCTGATACCTACCATCTCGCCCAGATGGAGGGTGAGCCGGCGTCCGCTTATCTGGTGTACGGCCGCGCCGGCGAGGTCGGGCAAATCTACACGAGCATTGCGGGATTGCTCAATCTGTTGTGCATCGTCAACGCTGTCTACATGGCCCACTTGCGCAGCGTCCGGGAGGCGAGGCCCTGAGATGACAGATTTCATGACCGTGATACTGGGCAGCTTCGCGACTCCAATGAGGATCGGCACCGACCCGGTCTCGATGCTGTGGCTCCTGCCCCTCGTGGCGGCCATCGCCATCGTCTACAAGGCCACCAAGGTGCACAAGGTTCGGTTGCAGCCTTTTGCGAAAGAAACGGCCACGCTGTTCGGCTCGATCATCGTGTTCATCGTCGTGGCCGCGTTGATCCTCTACGGCCTGACATGGATCGTCACGGAACAACTGCCCGCCATCCTGGACCACTCCGCATTTTAGTTGAAGTCGTGCACGGCGGATTTCTGGATCACGCCCAGTTCCACAAGGGCATTATAGGCGGCTTTTTGTTCCGCCTCCTTTTTGTTCGGGCCCCAGGCACTGGGGAAATGACGCTGGTCAATGACCACTTCCGATTCGAAGCACTTGTTGTGATCGGGCCCTTTTTCATCCAGCAGCACGTAGGCCGGCGCGATGTTGAACTGCTCCTGAGCATACTGCTGGAGCAGGGACTTGTAATTGCCGTGCGCCTCTTCCTCATCGATCTGGTCCACCAGGGCGCCGAAGTTTTGCAGGATGAAATCCCGGGCGGCTTCAAAACCGCCGTCGAGGTAAATGGCGGCGACGACCGCCTCCAGCAGACCGGCGGCAAGAGAGACGGGAAAGGCCTTGTGCGAGACCATTCCCTTGCCGACTCTCAGGAATTTCGGCAGGCCGAGCCGGCGCGCCACATGGGCGCAGGTCCCCCGCGAGACCAGCATGCTCTTCATCTTCGTCAGCTCGCCCTCCGGGTAATCGCTGAACTTCTGGAAGAGCGTCTGGCAAATGACGATGGCCAGGATCGCATCGCCGAGGAACTCCAGCCGCTCATTGCTCTCGAGCCGACTATCGACAGCGGAGGAATGAGTAAAGGCCTTGGCCACGACGTCGACGTCGCGGAACGCGTGTCCCACGATCTGCTCGATTTGCTGCAAAATATCCGTATCCATCTGTTTGTGTATCGCGTCCTGACCCGCTTGGGAGCGCAGGCCGCCGCGAACAAGGTGTTGTATCTCGCGAGCAGATCACGAACATCGCTCCCTCGAGCGATTTTCGTGATTCGCTCCGCAAGAGAACCCATATTTCACGCCCCTTGGGGGCTGCGGCGACTCGGCACGGAGCCGCCTGCGGGCCGCATCCTGCCCAACGAACCGGCCCGTCCGTCAGCCAACCATTTGCAGGCTGGCCAGAGCGATAAACTTATCATCCACGATTTCGAAAATGCCGTCAAGGCCCGTCACCGTAAAAATGCCTTTGGTGGCCGGTGCGACGTTGCAGAAAACGAGCCGGTGGCCGCAATCGCTCATCAGTTTCTTCAGCCGGAGCAGTTTCGAAAGGCTCGAGGAGGTAACGATATCGACCTTCGAGAAGTCGACCACCACCTCGCAGTCACCCCGGTCCCGGACGACCTGTGTTACCGTTTTGAGCTCCTCACCCATCTCGGGCTCGGGCGGCAAATCCACGAGAACGATCTCTTCGGACCAGTCTTGTATCCCCATGTCCATCTCCTGTTGCGTTGTAGTAATTCCGGTTGTCACCCGTATTATCGGCAGACAACCGAGGGGCATTAAACAAAAAAGACCGGCTCTCACTGCGTCGGGGCACGCCTCATGAGAAGAGTACGGCCCCCACCAGAGCAGGAAACGGACGACAGCGCCGCGCCCCTGCAAGAGCACGGCATTTGTTGGCTGACCCAGGACCAATCACCGACGAACATCACAGCTTGCGATCGAGCTTGCGGTAGCTGATGGCCTCGGCAATGTGCTCGGCACGGATGTTATCGCTGCCGTCGAGATCGGCGATCGTGCGCGCCACCTTGCAGATCTTGTCGTGGGCCCGGGCGCTGAGCCCGAGTTCCAGCATGGCCTCCTTGAGCATCATCTCGCCCGCGGTGTCCACCTTGCAGTACTTCTCGAGCTGCCGGTGGCTCATGTGGGCGTTGGTCATGACTTTACCGCCGCCGAACCGGTGATCCTGCGCGGCCCGGGCCGCCACGACCGTGGCACGCAGCGTCTCCGAATCGATCTGGCGGGCTTTCGACCGCAGCTTGCTGAAGGCGACGGCCGGCACATCGATGTGAATGTCAATCCGGTCCACGAGGGGGCCGGAGACCTTGGCCAGGTAGCGGGCGATCTGGCCCGGCCCGCACTTACACGCGCGGAGACTGCTGCCGAAGTACCCGCACGGGCAGGGGTTCATCGCGGCCACCAGCATGAATTGGGCGGGGAACCGGATGGTCTTCTTCGCCCGTGAGACGACGACGAAACCGTCCTCCAGTGGCTGGCGAATCATCTCCAGCACGTGCCGGGGGAATTCCACGAATTCGTCAAGGAAGAGGATGCCGTAGTGGGCCAGCGAAAGCTCACCCGGCCGGGGCGAGGACCCGCCACCGATCAGGGCCGGGCCGCTGGCCGAATGATGCGGGGCACGCACCGGGCGCGTGGCGAGCAACGCCTGACCCTTCTTCAGCAGTCCAACGGCCGAGTAGATGCGGGTCGTTTCGAGCGATTCCTCCAGGCTCAACGGCGGCAGAATCGTCGCCAGTCGCTGCGCCAGCATGGTCTTGCCCGCCCCCGGCGGACCGATCATCATGATATTATGGGCCCCCGCCGCCGCGACCGTCAGGGCGCGCTTGACGCTCTCCTGGCCTTTGACGTCGGCAAAATCGACCTCATAGTGCGAAGCGATATTGAACAGGTCGTCCACGTCCGTCACCGTGGTGTCGAGCATGAGTTGACCGGACAGGAACCCCACGGCCTGCGAGAGCGAGCCAACGCCGAGGACCTCGATCTCCTGCACGACAGCGGCCTCCTTCGCATTCTCCAGCGGGACAATCATCCGGGAGAAACCGTTCGCCGCCGCCGTCATGGCCATGCTCAGCACGCCATTGACCGGGCGAACGCGGCCGTCCAGAGCCAACTCCCCGACGATGACGTACTCCTTCAGGGACGGTCCCGCCAGGACCCCTTCTCCGATGAGCATGCCCAGGGCGATGGGAAGGTCGAACGCCGGACCGGCCTTCTTCACGTCCGCCGGGGCCAGGTTGATGATCGATTGCGTCTTCGGGTACCGGTACCCGCAGTTGCCGATGGCGCTGCGGACACGCTCGATACTTTCTTTGACGGCGGTATCGGGCAAACCAACGATAATGGATTTCTCGAAGCCGCCGCGGGCGACATCGACCTCCACTTCACAGATGACACCCTCGATACCCTCGAGGGTCACGCTATGCAATCTCGCCAGCATATTCTTGTACCTCCGAATGTCAGACAGGGCCACGCGGGAACTCTACAACACTCGGACCCGCTTTGCAAGGAAATTTATGGTCTTTTGACCAGCGGGGGTGCGAGCACGTTTCGTGGGACAGGCTACCTCTGTCGCACGGGACGAGGTGAAGCATCCGGCCTCCAGGCTGGGGCAGGCCCCCGCGCCCGCTCGGATAGGTCAAGGCAACCACGGCGGGTTGCTTCTGCAGGCCGGCATCCTTAGCTGCACTCAGGATGACGGAGTCTGTGTAAGATGTTGCCTTCGCTATTCGTTTTGGACGACGGTCAGGTGGAAAATGTCGTTCCTGCTCCAATCAGCCCAGTAGCGGATGCCGACTTGGCGCACGGAAGACCAATAGTTATCGCTATTCGGTCCGTGCCGCTCGATCAGCCTTGCGATATCATCCTCTACTCGTTGCCGATACGCCTGCTTGAGTTCAAGGCAGATTGTGATGTTGCCACGTGTGAAACGTGCCTTGGGCATTCGCAGGGGACTGTCCGCCAGAGAGATCGTGCCGTGACCCAGTGTCGCCCCTGTGCTTGCCTGTATGCCGTCATTGAGGCAGCTTATCGGCGGCTGGCGGCCCGCGAACGACAGGACCGTCAGGCCATCGCGGTCGGCGCCAAAGTATTCGCGTGCTCTGAGGCCCATTTTCGCGCCGATGATCGAATAGATGCCGAGGTGCGTGTGAAACTCGCTCGTCAGAACGACCGTTTCCCATTCCTCCGGCCCGTGCCTGCTGATAATCTGGTCGATGAAGGGACGCACGTCCGGCTGGAACAGACTTGCCGTCTGGGGGAACTCATCGAAGATGACGCAGCCTGTGTGACGCGCCTGGTGCAGATGTGCACAGGCAATCAGAGACAAACAACCCAAGAACGCCGCCGCCGCAATCAACACGCGTCTTTTCATAGCGTACCTCCATCTGTCCAAACCACGGCACCGATTGTTGAGAAATGCTTGTACAAGAGGACTCTGTCATCCTGAGCCGAAGGCGAAGGATCTGGCCTGCAAACAGGAGATTTCTTCCTTGCGCGGCCCAGATCCTTCACTGCGCTGCGCTCCGTTCAGGATGACACATCGCACGGATTGGCTATTATTCGTATGAGAACATCAGCCGGAGCAGTCGAACGAGCCGATTTCGCGACCTGTACTGAGCTTCATCCGCACGATAACTCCTTTCCCGCCCTTCCGGTCGTACCACGTGGCCCGCGGGACGGGGTACTGATGCTCTTTCATCCAGTCGAGATTGAAACGCGGCCCTTCGCTGTAGAGGACCCAGCTCACGGGGCAGTCCCTGGGGTCGCTGTACGTTTGTCCCTGCTCCTGCTCGTGGTCGGGGAAGCCGTCGGGTACCCAGAGACAGGCCCCGTTCGCCATGACAGTTGTTCTGTTATAGATCAGGGTCCCGACCGTTCGGTATTTGTAGGTGTAGCCGCGATTGAACCGGTCTTCGATCCCGGCGGCCAGGAACGACTCCGCCGGGGGCGCCGGCAGATAGCCACATTCGACCAATTCACACGGAAGCTGGTAGTAGTGGCCGCCCAGCATGCAATCCACGCGCACCGAAGGGTACTTGCCTTCGTGGTCGAGCCCGTACATCTCCAGCGCCAGGCCGATATCGCGCAGTTCCGCGTTGACTGCAAGGATCTTCGCCTGCAGCCGGGCCCGACCCGTCACCGGCAGCAGAATCCCCAGCAGCAACGCGATGGTCGCCGTCACTACCAGCAGCTCGATTAGCGTAAACGCCCGTTTCACGAATCCGCTCCCCTTCACACTTAGCCTCATTGCGGTGCCAGATTCGGGTCCTCGACCTTGCGCACATCCGCCACGCGATGCTCATACGAGGCGAGCACTGCGCCGTTACCGTCGTAGTTGAGCACCCAGAGTTGGTAGCCGTCCCGCAGGCTCGTGCTGTCCTGGTCGAGAATCCCGATGACATCGCACGGCTGTGCGAGATTGAACGAGCCGCGATAGATCCCATTGCCCCGCCCGAGCTTCACCGGGAGCGTCTTTGTACCGTTGGTCAGCACGAGCGTCCCATCCGGGGCCCAGGCGTTCGGGTCCACGACATTGACATCCTCGATCTTGATCAGCCGGCCCTGGTAGTACTCGCCGCCGATAAGGCGCTCGGGATCGAAGATGAACCGGTCCTGGTCGTCCTTGAGCTCGTCCAGCGACACGACCTCGGGCTTCGGCAGGCCGACATCCGGCTCGAGCAACTCGATGGTGAAATCGTGGTCGGGATTCTTGTTGTGCTGCTCGTTGATGTTCATTTTGCCCTTGTAGGAGAGGAACCAGCCCGTGACGCGAATGCGGTCGCCGGGACTGAAGCAGGCGGCATTGAGCCGGGCCAACTCGGCAATGAATTCCTCGTTGGAGTATCCGCCGGTCATGACCCAGGGCAGGTTATTGTAGAGTTGCCCGAGGAAGACGGCCGTGCCGGCGTGGTCGTCCCCCTCGCCCTGGAAGAAGAACTGCCACTGCGCCCCGAGGTTATATGTCTGCTTGACGGTATCGTCCGGCGTCGGGTCCAGCATGTCCGCCGGCTGGTGCAGCACAATCCCCTCCAGAACCACCTTCTCGGCCGCCTGGTACGTCTGCTCGCCGCCGGCATTGACCGCCTGGAACCCACGATGCGTCACCGACGCCGTCGCTGGAGTGCCCCAGGACAAGCCGCCCAGCATCAAGGCGACCAACTGACACCACACCCAATGACTTTTCATGCTCACACCTCCGACGTCCAAGAACCCGAAACGACCGCGCATAAACACGCAACATTCGTGCTACTGCGCATAATATTAGTGACTTCGTACTACCGCATCAAACGAAAAGCTCGGCGGTTTGAAAAAAAAAGTGGAGGCGGTAGAATACTCTGTGCTTCGGTTGGCCAGAGGCCATCCATTCGGATTGTATGCTTTCGGGAAACGAAGATGAGCCAGATAGAGCGTATCGGCGTATCGCTGGAAAAAGAGCTCCTTTCCCGCTTCGACGACCTGATTGCCGGGCGCGGCTATCCGAGCCGGTCGGAGGCCATCCGGGACCTGATCCGCCAGCAAATGAGCGGCGAGCGGCTGAGCGACCCCAAGGCCGAGGCGGTGGCGGCGGTCTTCCTCGTGTATTCCCACCATTCGACAAAACTGATGAAGATGCTGACCGGCCTGCAACACTCGCACCTTTTGCAGACGATTTCCTCCCTGCACATCCATCTCGACGAACACGAGTGCCTGGAGATCATCGTGCTCCGCGGGCCGGTGGGCGAGATCAACCGCACAGCCGAGAACCTGATCAGTCTCAAGGGCGTTCGCCTCGGCCGCATCAACCTCCTGGCCACCGAAGCCTCCTGACCAACGGCACACTCACACCCCCCGCCTGCCTCCGCAAGGAAAATTATGGTTTATTGACCAAGGACAGGAGCCGCCCCGACAGGCCAACCTTTCCAGAGAACGTAAGTAGGCTGCCTGTAAGCCCACGAAAAGACCACATATCAGGAGTCATCTTCTCGCGAGACAGAAGATACCTGACGGCGTCAGTTCTCTAAGCCCAGTTTCCTCGAAAGTTATGCCGAGAGGAGCGCTAGGGACATGTAAGACCATTCCATTTCCTGATACNNTGCTTCATTCAGGCGTTGCGCCAAATCAGAAAGAGGCTCAATGTCCTCCCTGCGAAGGACCCGGCAAATCTTCTCGGCAAAGAGAACCTTACTGGCGAGAAACTTGGCGCCCTGACCTTTCTCGATTTCATCGAGATAATCACCGAAAGATTCATACTCGCCGATGGCACGCACAGAATCCCTTTGGAGTAAAGATGCAACCGCACCGGGAGGTATATAGTTCTCCACTTCTCTGCCCTTTGTTATCCAACACATGGCACCGATGGCGTTCATCTCCCCGCTGATTCTTGTCTTCGCGGCATTCAATGGCTCTCCCGCCGACTTCAAGTCACTGTCAATCATAATGAGAGCATTTCTGTTTACGCGCAAGATTCTCAACGCTTGTTCCTCATCGCACTCTTGGCCGTCCGGGGGATGGGCACTGAGGTGAGCCAGCAAGCGACCCCCATAGGAAACGCACTGATAGTGCACTCCCTCGCGCAACTCATTATCCGTCCACAATTGGACCCACCTATTGAAATACAGTCTGTCACAAGGGCCTTCGACCCATATAACGCCGTTTGCCTGCAGGAGGTCACTCGCACGAACATCCAGATCATCCAAGACACCCTGGCATTGCGTGTATGCCTCTATGCGGCTCGCCCTCGCCTTACATCCATCGTGAGTCACGTGGATGAGTTGTGCCTGTGGATCGGCGCTGAAAAGGTCGATCACTACGCTTGAGTGGGTCGTTATAAAGAACAAGGGACCGTTGGCATTGGCTATGTTCCTCATATAGTGGAACAGTCTTCGCTGCAGGGCAGGGTGCGCGTTGTTCTCCATCTCCTCGAGTGCGAAAATATAGTCTTTCAGGGGACGCTTCTCTGCGTAGGGTATGAGATACAGCAGAATAGTGACCAGTAATGCGGTCTGTAGTCCACTCCCCGACTGCGAGAGTGCAATACGCCCTTTCCCTTTTTCCTCCAAATACACCTCCCAGAAACCGTTATCGTGTTGTTGAACGACAATGTCCGTGAATGATGCGTCCGGCTCCGTTATCTTATTCACCTCCTGCAACAGCGTCTGCTCAACTAACCCGCTGGGGAGAGATGTCTTGTTTATGGACCTTTGTATTATGTTTGTTGCACCAAAGCCATTCTCCTGAACCTCGCTACCGGCGTCTGCCTCTGGACGGATGTTCCGTTCCGCTCTCAAGCGACGGAAGACCTTTGACGAGAACGGATTTGTCAACTGCTGTGCGAGTTGTCCTTCAAACGGCTTAGCGTAATCAGGCAGGTCCTCCTGGATCCGTACAAAATGACGCACCGCGTTGTTTTGAGTCGATGGCAGGAGTACGGCCAATTTCTTCCCGACGCAGCGCTCGCCGACTGTCCAATGGTCCACGTTCGGGGGAAAACCGTTGTCATAGTTGCCTGGCTTGAATACCTTCTTCACCTCGCCCACAGACAGGGGAGCCTCGAACATAACTTCCGGTTGTCCGTTTTTGTGTACCGATGGCGCAAGATCGAAGGGTGATACTGCATGCTGCACAAGTTCGAGGAGGGTTGACTTCCCGCAGTTGTTCCTCCCCACGATAACATTGACCGGCATAATCGTATCGAAGCCTTGGAATTCATCTCCAAAGCACTTGTAGTTTCTGATCTTCAGCGAAACATCTTTTGGTGACACATGGGTACTAGCCTCAACAGCCTGAATAAAGCCTCGGCGATGGCGTTCTTACCTGTGGCCGTGCCTGCGCTCGAAACGTAGCCTATCGCCCGAGCACATGCGCTGCACGCACGCATCAGGCAGACAGCGCTATCAGGCACATCCCGGAGGACGCCACCCACTATAGTGTGAAACCACGGCTTGGTGCCCACAGGGTATCAACCATCGCTTTTCTCCATCTCGCAGAGCACACCAGCCTACGGTTCCACAATCGTACTATAAGGCGAAATCGCGAAAAAGGCAAATGGGAACCGAAAAAGGACGCGTTCAGGCGTAAGTCAAGTATCCCGCTGGTATCCCCAAAGCGCTAAACGCAATCTATTCCGCCCGGAAAACATGCCCTATTCGACCCATGGGCAGGATGCCCATGCTACGGGGCGGGTAGCGGCCTCGTTACAGACCCAGGAATTCGATGGCCAGACCGCACAGGAGGATGGTGGCGCCCGCCAGGGCGTGGCTGTAGCGCTGGACGTTCCTGAGCGGCAGGAAGTCCACGCCCGCCCGGCCCAGAAAGACTGCGGCGAGCATCGTGAAGGTCGTGACCGCGCCGAAGACGGCCGTCACGAGGATGAGATCGAAGAAGCTGCCCTTGGCGGCCGGATACATCAGGAACGGAATCAGCGGCTCGCAGGGCCCAAAGACGAAAATCGTAAAGAGAATCCACGGCGTGAGGCTCTTAAGGGATTGCATGTCGTGGACGTGCGCGTGCTCGCCGAAGTGGCTGTGCAGATGGGCATGGCCGTGCTCATCATCCGCCGCGTGAGAATGCGCGTGCCGATGCGGACGGCTGCGGTAGATGTGCCGGATACCCCAGATCAGGTAGGCCAGACCGAAGGCAATGAACAGCCACGCCGCGATCCGGCCGCGGAGGGATTCCGCCCCGGTCAGACTCTCGACCGCCAGACCCAGCGAAACCCCGACAAGACCCAGCACGACCGAGCTGCCGATATGACCCAGGGCGCACAACAGGGTGATGACGCCCGTGCGCGCTCGAGACCACTTTCGCGCCCAGGACAGCACGATGAACGGCAAATAATGGTCGGGCCCCAGCAGGGTGTGGATGAAACCTATCGAGCCGGCCGCAACCAGCAGAGTCCCAAGTTCCTGCGTCATGGTTTTCTCACCCTAGCAATACTCCTATGAGCCGACCGAATCCTTGAATGAGTCCCATCCAATCCCTACGACAAATCAGTGCCGGCGGTTGACAGAAGAGCGCCAAAACCGTATTAAGGCCGGGACAGCGGGTTTTGGCAAGCATTTTTTGAGGAGAAACCCATGGCGCAACGGGAAGGAGCCTTTACCATCGACCTGAACGACAAGCCGGGGTACCAGAGGCTGTTGGAGGGAAAACCCCAGACGCTGGGGATGCGTTCGGGGCGGGTCCACCTCGAGCCCGGGCAGGCGTGCGGCCAGCACAGCACCAAAAACCACGAGGAGTTGCTCGTTTTTCTCAGCGGTCAGGGTGAGTTGCTGATCGGCGAGGGCGACCGGTCCGCCGTGGGCCGGGGGAAAGTGGCCTACATACCTCCCGAAACGCTCCACGATGTCAGAAACACCAGCTCGGAACCACTGGTCTACATCTATTGTGTCGCCCCCGTCGCCTCATGAACGGGCGACACAACGCTGCATTTCTTCGGGACGTGACACTCCAATCCGGCACAGGACAACGAGCCGGAGAAGCAGTAACTTCCGACCAGTACACGACTTATGTTGGCAGACCCCTGTGCCGCCCGAAAACGGGGTTTTTCGCAAAAAAGTCTTGCCAAAGAAGTCCCGCAAGAGTACGATGGGTATAGGTGTAGTAGGCTCTTTTCTTCTTATATCTTGGTTTGGTTTTTGAGACGGCTGTATAGATCATAAACTTGTTCTATATTTCCTCATGTGAAAGCTGTCTCACAAGGGCCGGGGCTGAGGGCTTCGGCTCTTCTTTTATGCGCCTGCCGGCCCCATCCAGCCGGCAGGTCCGCGAGCCCGACTCCGCTTCCGTCGAAATAAACATGCTCCACCGAACGTCCTATCCCCTGAAGGCATTTTGGGAAACAGGCGAGAGTATGTGCCGCCTGACCCGAGCTTTCGCAGCCCGGCGGGTTTCATCGTCTGAGACTCAGGCGACGTCCGCCCGACAGGGTGATGACGCCCGGGGGTGGACATGCAGTTGACTTGGGGGCTCTCGATACGTACAATAGAACAGGCTGGAAAGAGGTTTCATACCCTTTTAGGAGAAGGCCTATGGGCTCCGAGAAGGACAGCCAGGTGTGGCAACTCAAGTGGCACATCGCGATTATCGTCGCCACGCTCGTGGGAGTGGTTCTCCTCGCCTTGTTCACGAATGTCTTCGAGCAGTCGGAGAGCGTGCGGCAGCTCGTCTGGCTGATGGGCGGGTTGATCTTCCTCGGCGCCCTGCTGGTCATGCTGTCACGGGTCTCAAGAATCGTGAGTACGTTGAACGAGAACAGTGCCAGGCTGGAGGAGGCCAGCAAAGCACTGGTCGGTATCAGCGACGGGCTTATGCAGATCAACCACAGCACGCGCATCAGCGATGCGGCCAAGGCCATCGCCTTTCGCGAGGACGACAAGCGGTCGTTGCGCGAGGCGGTTTTCGAGCGCCTCAAGCGGAACGACTTTGAGGGAGCGTATGAGATCGTCGATGAGATCGAGAATCACTCGGAGTACCGGCTTCTGGCCGAGGAGCTGCGCCGGCAGGTGGACAACTATCGCAACGCCACCGAGGACGAGCGGGTCGACCAGGCGATAGCGCAGGTGGAGAAGCTCTTCGACGTCGCCCAATGGGTCAAGGCCAGCCTGCAAATCGAATCGCTGATCCGGCTCCACCCGCAATCGGAGAAGATCAAGGCGCTGCGACAGGGGCTGGTCGAGCGCAAGGAGGAACGCAAGCGCATCCTTCTCGCCGCCTGGGACGACGCCGTCACGCGGCAGGAGACCGACCGCAGCCTCGAGATCCTCCGCGAGTTGGACATGTACCTGACGCCGAACGAGGCCCTGGCCTTGCAGGAGGCGGCCAAGGATGTGTTCCGCACGAAGCTGCACAACCTCGGCGTGCAGTTTGCCCTGGCGGTGTCCGAGAGGCAATGGTCCAATGCTCTGGAGATCGGTCAGCAAATCATACGGGATTTCCCGAACAGTCGGATGTCCGTCGAAATCCGCGAGAAACTGCACGTGCTCCGACAGAACGTGCAACTGCAGACCAATTGAAGCCTCGGACCGACCGATTCTCAGCCCGCGACAGCGAGCACGGCGCAGAGTGCGGCGGCCTCAGGATTCTCGCCAATTCATAGGAAATACGTGCCGGCCAGCGGCTGTTATGTCTGCCTGCGGCCGAACGCCTCTCACTGGAAATCAAACAGTGATTGCGTCTTGACCATCGTCACCTGGTCGGGATAGGCGGCGAAGGTGTGGATGTGCAGCTCGCTGCGCCGGGCCTCGAAATCCACATAGCAGAACGGCTGCAGGCTGTCGACTTCCAACTCGGGGAATTTCACGAAAACGCCGCGATTGCGGGCGAAACGCTCCAGGTCCGTATGGCTCTGCCGATAGAGATTCGGGCTCATTTTCTCGATCTGGAAATCGGTCATGTAGCTGATGCCGCGGCTGAGCGTGCACTTGTGGGTTCGCGGCCCGCGGAATTGAAACCGCTCCAGCAGCCCCCGGTGCGGGAGCAACTGGCCCGGCGTGCTCACCACCTCGCTGAGGCAGACATCACCAGCGAAAACGCTCACGACGTGGGTGCAGCCCGTGACCCAGATCAGGGCTTCGTATTTCTCGGTCTTGAGTTGCCGGCTGGCGTAAATCTGAAACAGTTCCGGGTGCAACGGCCTTTGGAACAGGCTGAAAGTCAGTTGGTCGATGGCGATATTGATTTGCGGCGATTCCATAGCGATAAAAAATCCGAAACGCACGGCTTTTCTTATGTAGGCATTATACCCGATCCGCCCGTGCGGTTCAAGTGCAATATCAATACTGATAACGCCCGCCAGAAGCCCTTATGGGACGATTGTTACGCAAACTCCGCCAATGAAAAGACTAACGACAAATCAGATTTTCTCTTTGATACGCGGGAAAAATCTGAGGGTTCAGCGACGGCTACCGGCTAAAGAAAACGGCGTTGACGATGATGGCGATAATGTCGTAGAAAGCGTGGGTTCCGGCCGTGATCCCGAAGCCCCGGAGGGCGAACAGGATGGCAAAATAGACGCCTGCAATCGTGCGGAAGCCGAACTCCGTCCAATTGAAGGCCCCGTTCAACCCCAACCGGCCGTCCACCCAGACAAAGTCGTAATGGTGGGCGCTGAACAGGGCCGCCGAGACCATAATGGACAGCACGACGGCGTTTTGGTGGCTCAGGCCGACTACGTCCTGAAACAGGACCATCAGGACACAAATCAGAATGAGGCGAAACACCAGTTCCTCGTAGATGCCCGCACCGACTCCGGTCACGATATCGGCCATGAGCGAGCCGTTCTTCACTGCTGGATCGGGTGACGGCTCCGGAAATGCCGGCGCCTGCTCGGCAGGGGCAGCCTGCGGGAGAGCCACGGCCGCCCTGGCAGGCGGGTCCGTACCCACGAACTGCGGGTAATTATCGGGACCTGCAACGGGGCTGTTGAACAGCAGGCTCAGCACGATCAGCGGCACCGCCAGGCAGATGCACTCAAACACCATCGGGGCACAATCGCCGAAGCAAAAATACCACTGCTTCCGCGAGGCGACCTGCAATCCGGCCAAAATGACGATGACCACCAGAGGCGGGGCGATCCAGGCCAGCCGACTGCCCAGCCCCAAACGTTCCAGGAAATCCTGAAGCCACACGAACGCCACGACCCGAACCTGGTACTGGCTCAGGACATCCGTGTTGATCAGAATCGTGCCCAACTCATAAAAAACGATGAACGGCAGCAGGAAGACAATCGCATAAACGGGCCGGCTGGTGCGTTCCAGGTAGGAATCGCGCGCGTAGTTGAGCAGTTGGCTTGTCGTGTAGCTTTGTTTCCCGTTCTTTCGGCCGGCCATTGCCTGGTATTACCTTTCCCGGTCGCGTATCCTGTGAATCCATTCACCGGTCCAGTCGTACGGAGTTTACTTGAAAACCGGCGCCATTACAATACCATCCAAGCACCGTGCGAACCGATATTGAGGCCGACTGCATGGCAAAGTGCAGGAACTACCGTGATACGTGCGAACCTGGAATTATGGAAACGATGCGCGAGCGATTGCTGGAAATCTATCGGTTTCTTCATGATTTTTTCGGGCCGCAACACTGGTGGCCGGGCGAAACCCCTTTCGAAATCGCCGTCGGGGCCGTCCTGACCCAGAACACAAACTGGACGAACGTCGAGCGGGCCATCGCCAACCTCGAGGCCGCCGGACTCCTGGACCCGTGCCCGCTGCACGAGCTCGACCTCGAAGAGTTGGAGAAGCTGATCCGCCCGGCCGGCTATTTCCGCGTGAAGGCCAGACGGCTCCGGAATTTCACCACCTGGCTGTGCGAGCAATACGGCGGCGATATGCGCAACCTGGAGGACATCAAGACCCCCCGCCTGCGGGAGGAGCTTCTGGCCATCTCCGGCATCGGCCCGGAGACGGCCGACTCGATCCTGCTATACGCCCTGAACCGCCCGGTCTTCGTCGTGGACACCTACACCGCCCGGGTGATGGTCCGCCACGGCCTGATCGCCGCCGACGGGCTCGACTACCACCAGTTGCAGGACTTGTTCATGTCCAACCTGGAGCCCGACGCGGACCTCTTCAACGAGTTCCACGCCCTGCTCGTCATGGTCGGCAAAGACTACTGCAAACCCCGCCCCAGGTGCCAACCCTGCCCCCTCGACCCCCTGCCCCACACAACCGATGTGGCATGAATCAAGAGGTCTGAACAGCAACAAGGTTATCGAGCGATTTGTGGGTAGGCCCCGCGAATGCTGCCGGGGTGAAAGACCAAGTCATCTGCTGACAGGGCCCGTCTGAGCTGCGCGGGATTTCCTCTGTAGAGATCCCCCTGGCGTTGGAGCACGCACGTGCCGACCTGCCCCGCCGGCAGAATCGCGACCACCTCGCGGGCCTCTGCGAGGGCAAGATGCCACTGCCGCAGCAACTCCGCCAGGTCGGGAGGCGGGCCGTCAAAGGCGAGCCCCTCCAGTTCGGCGGTCGTATAGTGCCCAGAACGGCCAGCCTGCTCCAGAATCGTCATGGGGCTGAAACCCGGGTCTTTGCCGCAGGCCGCCCAGGCCAGATATCCCAGAGGTTGAATGCGCTCGTGACAGGTAATCAGGTCGATCCAATCGCGGATTTCGAGCCGGCCCGCCAACGCGAGGACCTTGTTGGTCGCCAGATCGAAGGGATGCAGCACCAGCCCCAACTCCTCATGTCGAACCAGAGGGAAAAAGCGAAACGCGCTGTCCCGCGTCCATTGCATGAGCACCGTGTCGGCCCCCTTGCCCACCACGGCCTCGACATAGCCAGGGCGTTCGTGAATGGCTTGCAGCTCGTAGCCGTGGCTCTCGAGCAGCTTGCGGTCCGCCTGCCACGTGGCCTCCAGGGCTGCGAGCGTGTCGTGAAAGAGATCGATGTCGCGTGAAAGCCGCCTCCCCCCGGTCAGAAGGTTCAAGGCCACGCCTCCCGCCATGTAGGCCTCGCCCTGTTCGAGGCGATTGGCCGCTATGAGGCGGCAGATGGCTTGCTGGAATCCTGTGACAGCCATTGGTACAACTCCCCTGCCTTGCG
>JABAOC010000631.1_pt2 | contig 23064 bp, 19 predicted proteins | sample 7062161 | NCBI WGS metagenome assembly JABAOC01 (sample SAMN14538625, study PRJNA623070) | marine sediment metagenome | biome: marine biome [ENVO:00000428]; feature: marine pelagic biome [ENVO:01000023]; material: deep marine sediment [ENVO:00002113] | place: India: Gulf of Khambhat ... | reverse complement strand
CATGCCTATAGCGTTGCCATCTCGGGTGATCATGCCTGCGTTGCAGACTTTGATCCCGGTCTCCAAGTGATTGATATCAGTAATCCCACGAGCCCCTTACTTGCAGGGAGCTATGATACACCGGGCCGCGCCTACGACATCGCCGTCGCGGGCGATTACGCCTATATGGGAGATGAGACTCACGGTCTCCAGGTGATCGATATCAGCAATCCCGAGAGCCCCACACTGGCGGGGAGCTGCGATACGCCAGACATATCCCGTGGTGTCACCGTCTCCGGAGATTATGCGTACGTGGCGGACTATGCTTCCGGTCTTCAGGTAATTGAGATATTCCAGCGGCGGTTCGATGTTCAATCCAATGTTGCTCGATCGATAACCGTAGACGAATCCAACGACACAATCATCCAGGCTCGACTGACAACGTCTCACGTGGATTCCACTCGTTGGGAACTGAGCGCTGATAACGGTGGTGAATGGTTAGAGTTACCCCCCTGGCAACATGTGGCTATCATTCACCTCCCCTGGCAGCAACCTGCTGTGGCGGTCCACGCATTTATATGCTGGAGGAGGTAACAATCCTGCCTGCACCGACCTCGAGATAGAATGGCTTTATGAATTCTGCATTATTGATTCGATCTGGGATGTTCCCAACGATCAGGGACGCCAGGTGAGTATCTCATGGACGAGAAGTGGCAATGATTTTCCCGGGAGTTCGACGCCCATCACCGAGTACGCTATCTTCAGGAAGATCGATTACGACCTCAATGTGAGTTCCGAGCTTATGCAGGAAGGGAAGGATCATTTCAGCGCCAAAGAGCCCAATAAAGATCGGCAACTGCCGCTCGCATACCCACCGGGGGATTGGCATTTCATCATGACGGTTCCTGCTTATTGCGAGGATCACTATGCGACCGTCGTGCCTACTCTGGCTGATTCGACAATAGCGGAAGGAATGTATTACACCACTTTCTTCATAAGAGCTGCGACATCAACGACGAGTGTCTATTTCGACTCCCCACCGGATAGCGGCTATTCGTTGGACAATTTATCACCGAACGTTCCAGAAGGATTTGCCGTTGCCTACAATACGGGGGCCGGCAACGAGCTTTCATGGGAGCCTTCCGACGCCGAGGACTTCCAGTATTTCAAGATCCACCGAGGATCGAGTCCGGACTTCACGCCCGCCCCGGGCAACCTTGAACACATGACGATCGGTACAGGGTGGCTGGATACGGTGAGCGAGGGTTGGCGGTACTATTATAAGATCACTGCTGTGGATTTTTCAGGGAACGAGAGTGATCCGGCCTCTCCCGGGACGACGACAGCGATCAAAGATCCAGTGATCCCGAAAGCTTTTATGCTTCATCACAATGTGCCGAACCCATTTAATCCGATGACGTCAATTCGTTATGATGTGCGGGCGAGTGGAGGACGCGTGACGCTCAAAGTTTTTGATGCGAGTGGGCGACTGGTCAGGACACTTGTCAATGATGTGGAATCGCCGGGTCAAAACACGGCAATCTGGTATGGAAGAAATGACAACGGTCAGAACGTTGCTTCCGGTGTGTATTTCTACCGGATGACAGCCCCCGATTTTGAGAAGACATACAAGATGGTGTTACTGCGATGATATGGATCCGGAATCTGCAGGTGCAGCATTCTGGGCAGCGGGACTGAGGTCCATAATCAATGAAGCCAACAGCAGGCTGAAAAGATATGACCATCCGGACTTGATCATTGATTTATCCTTTCCCTAGTTTGCCTGCTTTTTCCAGCTCATCGGCCACATACTCGAGGCCCAGCGCCTCCAGGGTCTCTCGGGTGGGGTAACCGGTGGCTGTGTCCCAACCCTGGAGACGGTAGAATCGTGTTTTGAACTCATCGAATTTGTCTCTGTCCAGCGTTCTCTGGGAATAAGCATAGTAATCCCATTTCCCATTCTCTTTACCTGGCATATATGCGTTGGGGACATCTGCTTGGAATAGCGGTCGCTTCTCATATACGTTGTCAACGAAATGAACCATATCCCTATGACGGCCTTGAAGGGTCCAGATGGCATGATCCAGATTCCAGATCTTACGGCCGAGATTCATCCCATCCTCGAAGGAAAAGATCTCTCCCGTTACCGCTTTTACATATCTTAATTCAGCAATACCGGTTGCCCCCACATAATCAGGCCTTTGAATATTTACAAAATCGGGCCAACGAGCATCGCAGAAAAGCATGGATTGTTTCCAGAATCGGGTGTAATACCGCTGCCAGGAGACCATTTTAGCCATGTGTTCGGAATAAATGTTACTCTCACTGAAATCGAGCATATCAAGATCACCCTGAAAGGGAATCATTTTGTCGGTTACGATTCTCACCACTTCTTTGGCTGTCAAACTGGGTTCTCTACCTGAGCTTTTAGCACTGGTAGCCTCCCATTTAATCCAGTCAAATTCGTGCTCGTTGATGTCCCTGTCGCCCAATAACGTGCCGTAGCCCCAGTAAACCTGGGCTCTTGGCTCCTTGTGTATCGGTATGCCCCAGTAGGGGAACGCAAGAATACCGCTATCCAGATCCTGTTTTCTTCTTCCCCATTTCTCGGCTGCCCTGACAAATCCGTCAGAAATATCCCTGCCGAACTGGCTTTCATTGCCTTTGCCATCGTTGCCATATGCGACCATCTTCACAAATTGCTCAATAAACTCCTTACTGCCATACCTGCTGAAATCGAGAGGGCAATCAGGGATTTTAGCTGTCTTCAACTGACCGCTTTGCCGAAGAGTATGGATATATAAGAGACCGTAGATCATTTCCACCGCATTGAGGCCGTATCGATTGATCAGATCACTGGCTAATCGCTGGATATCGAGGTTTCTGGCATCCCAGTAGAAAACGGAAGCAAAGCATGAAGCTTCATTCCCTGCGGCGTCTTTGTATCTGGCCCGGCATCCAGAATGGCAGCCCATACAAGCCTGGGGTCTTTGGTCAATTCTCGGGCGGCCTTTTGCCCAAAATAAGATAGGAACAGGTGGGCTCTTGAATTGAAAGGAACCCCAGGTTTCTTTCAAATGATTAAGATCGAAAGCGTAATTTTCCTTCTGCCATAGTCGGGTTGCCATGAGCATTTTGGGATCATGGATTTCCACCTGCCCGGTTCCGATCACGCTGATGGCTTTGAGGTTTTTTGACCCAAAGACAGCCCCGAATCCACCCTGTCCCGCGGCATTACTGGCATCGTGTATCAGGCAGGCAATCCGGCTCCGATTCTCTCCGGCTGGTCCAATGGCAACCACCGCTGGACGCTGAGTTGTCATACCACTCTCTTTCCCGGCAGGGCTGCTCCAGTCATCGGATTTGCCGCCTGAGAGAACATAATCCCATATGGTTTCCTGGCAATCCCATGTTTCCTTGCCCCAAAGCGATAGCGGAGCACAGTCTCTTATTCGAACATCGCCGTCTCTAATGTCGATCCAGACCGGTTTATCCGCTTTCCCCTGGATAACAATCCCATCCCACCCGGCAAACTTAAGCATGCCTGAAAATCTGCCGCCAAGATTGCTTCGTGTAAACCAGCCGATAGGATAGGATTGAACCCCGATTCCCTGTACCTCTGTTCTGCCTGAAGCTGCGGGTACCAGGGTTGCGGATAGCGGAGAAGTCATCATGGTAACGACATTGGCAGGGTGAAAGCCATCAATTGTTTTGTCTTTGACCAGGTCAAAAAAGATGGCCGAGCCCATACCGTGTCCCCCCATCCAATGCTGGTATTTGCTGGTAGGTATAGTGCCGACTTTATGTTCAGTTAAATTCAATCTTAGTATTTTTCCTGCATAACCCTTCATTGGGTATTCCTCCCGATTGATCTATTTACCTGGTTGGGTAGCCAAGCTTTCCCCAATTCCGATCCCGCAAGTCCACTTTGTACCCATCGTCTCCTTCTTGCTTGGGGATTTTCTTTGTAAACTTGATGGCGCCTACGGGACATACCGCAACACAGGCTTGTTTCCCATCAGGTCCTCCGCCTGCTTCATCCCAATGAAAAGGGGCATTGGCACACAGATCGCATTTTCGACTCCTGTCCTCACCGTCATAATCTTTATCGGCTGCGAGAGCCGCTCTGCTCGGTGCATAAGGGCAAGCATCATAACAGGCGCCGCAGCCAATGCAATTTTCTTTATCCACCATTCTCACGTTGCCATACTTAGCATTTGGTTTCAATGCACCTGTAGGACATACCTTCACACAAGCGGGCTCCACGCATTGCCGGCATTGCTCGATAGTCAAATCGACTGGAAAGGACTCGAGAGAATTTTGCATTATCTGGATTCTAGCGAGAGATAGGCTCTCCACTCCTTCATGAACTAAAGAACAGGCGAGCATACAACTTGCGCATCCCTGGCATTTCTTTATATCCACCAGGAGATACCCATCTGAGGGTGGAATCTCATCTGCCGCAGAAAGATTCCATCCAGTCCCTGCCACCAAAACAATAGTTCCAGTGACCTTTATGAAATGCCGGCGAGTAATTTTTGTGTTCTTTCCCTTTTGACTATTCATTGAACTACCTCACGTTGTTTGAGTTGCAAAGCAAAAGAGTTTTCCATAACGTATTCCTTGCTGGTGATGCAATACACCTTGGACTCTGTTCGAATGAAGAGTTGCCTCGATATGCGTTTGTTATCAAAAATTGCGTAACATTCACCACAAACCATTCTTTGAATCTATAGTAGCGATACATCGTGCTTCTTGTCAGACTCGATGGGAGAGGTTTAATCCCAAGCTAATGGATACTCCGATGTATGATTATAGCACGGAAGGGATGGTCCAAGAACAAGCCAACCAACCCCGAGAGGGTGGTTCGAGAGATCAAACGCAAAACCCACCGCGCCAGCCTTCCGATCCGGCTTCACATCACCGCGGCGTCGAACGAGACCACTAACTGCAAGGCTTCCTCGATCTGTTCCAAGCACCGGGGGACGAGGCTCACGGTGTCGTCGTGCATGAACTTCTTCTTGAATATAATGGTGCGCCGCACCGACATCGCCGACGCGTCCTGAATCACGTCCTCATGGATACTGCACACGGGATTGTCGAGAGCCTGGATGCTCGAGGCGTCGTCCACGAGCCGCAAAGGGTCACCCTTCAGCCGCACTTCGATCTGCACCTTCATCGGAAAATCCACCACGAACAGACGGCCGATCTGAAGCGTCCGCCAGTATCTCACCGGTAGGAACGGTACTTCCCATGAGAGCGTTCCGATGACATTGCGGTTCTTACCTAGGGGCACCAGAGGGCCGCGCGAGTGCTGCCCGGACACATGGAACTCGCTGGAGATGCTCGTATCCATTTCCCTCGAATAGCCGAGCACGTTGGACGAGGGAAGGAACTCCCGCAAAGCCTCCTGGCCCGCCTGCTGCTGGTCGTCCAGCGACAGCGACATCATTTTCCATCGTTCGTCGGCGAGTCGCGCACTCTGACCACGGGCCCGGAACCTGAAGCGACCGCACAGGCAGCCATCGCGGCAGACGTCGAACACCTCCGAGATCTCTAGGGCATTGATTTCCGGCGAGTCGACCGGGATAGTGATGATGGTTCCCTCATTGTCGAGCACGAGCGCTTGCATCCCCTGGCACCAGGCCGGTGCTGAGCCGAAGGTTGACAATGGATTGGCGGCATCGAGATAGATCCATCGCTCATCGACCTTCACTCGCAAGAAGACATGATCGAACTGATCGGCGGGCGCGTTATCGACCAAGACGCCGTTCTTCGTCGAGATGGCCACGAACTCGTGCGGCAAGTTCAGGCGTCGGCAGGCGAGTGCCAGCAGGTAGGATTTGTCGTTGCAGTTACCAACACCCGCCTCGATGATCCGTCGGGCCCTGTCGGTCTGACCGATGAGCCCGAGGCCCGATCGGATCGACGCGTACTTGAGCTTGTCCCTGATCCAGTAAAAGGCACTTTCGAGGGCCGATAGCTGCTCGTCCGTTCCCTCGATCAGCGGGCCGAGCGGTTCGGGAAGCTCGTCCTGGGCCGGTAGTGTACCGAAATTCGACTTCAACGCCTCGCGCGCGACATCTTGCCATCCGATCCCGTCCGAGGCGCATATCACCACTGGATTGAGATAGTTGTTCTCGAACAGGAAGCCGGTTCGTCTGGCGGGGACGAAACGTTCGGACTGAAATACGACGACGTCTTTGCCGTCTACCACAGTACGGTTCTCCGCGATATCGCTGTTTCGTACCGAGAATCGGATCCGCTGTCCTGCTGGTGCCACGAACTCCGCCTGCGCCCGGAAAGTCGGGAAGAAGCTGTCGAACAGCGACGTGAGAATGAAGACATTTGGTGCTCCATCTATCTGACGATCCTTGCAGAGCAGGTGATAGGTCCAGTCGATCACGTCGCCGGGTGCGAGATCCGGCAGGATCCAGTGGCCGGCCTTCTCGTCCTCGACCGTGATGAGGATGTTCTTGCTCTCGTGGTCGCTGATCGTGAAGTGGTCGCGCGGAACCTCCTCGGCCTCGCCGTCTGCGTGGATGATCCGCATGCCGGTGAAGAGGATAAACTCGGTAGCCGTAGAAAACGCGAAGGCGAGATGGCGCAGCATGCGAGCCGCCGCCGGGCGGCGAATCTCGATCAGATGATGACACTTCCTGAGGTGGCAGTTGTCCAATCCGAGCACGAACTGCTGGCGCCTCTCGATCACTAGGAGCCCGTGATGGCCACCGAGAGGCCACTGCCGGGCCTGTTCCTGGAGCGCACGTATCTCTTCGATGCTATGAGGCTTGCGGACACGCTGCACGCTGCGGTACTTCTCCGAACATAACTCGATATTACCGCGCGACACGGCTTCCAGGGCGTAGCGTTCCGCCTTGTCGATTTCGCCCCGTTGCCGGTACCACTCGGAAAACCAGTAAGAGATCGTTGGATTCTCCGTATTGTACTCTTCGTACCGGTGCAGCTGCTCGATGGCCATGTCGACCTCGCCGACACTGGCCCAGTTGTGGGCAGCCAGCACTATTCTCAGATCCTCTTGGTTGCTGCCGACTACTTTGACATTGACCCGGTAGTCGAAGTCCGGAGGAGGGTTCTTGAGCCGCAGCAGGACCCGGGTTGTGGGGATACGGCTGGCCGGAGTGACCAGTACCCGCAGAATGTCTCCCTCTCGCTGGCGCTGGATTTCGAACTGCATAAATTCGAGCTTGTCACCCCGACCATATGCTAATCGATCGATGTGGATCAGCTCGGTGGTGAGGAACGCAAGTTCGAAGAGGGCCGGCGATCGTTCTACGAAAAAGGTGAGAACGATCTCCTGGGTCTCAGCAGCGTACCGGCACTCCCATTCGAACTCGTAGCCATCACGCGTCCGCCAACGGTTGGCAAGCTTGCGGCCCAGCCGTGATAGGAATGGAAGGTTGGCTTGCTGGTATTCCATATCGGGCACTCGCTCGCAATATCGGCCTGTCGGTGTATCGGGATCCGCACCGGCCGGCTGCAGGGCGCGATGTCACCCGGAACCAGTGTACTACTCCCTGATTAATTGGTCCAGTGCAGCCGGGGGACCGCTGCGCGACCTCCCGTGGGCCGGCAGCGCCGAGAAACGAGCTCTAATCTTGACCGGGAGCTTCCGTTGACTCCGAACGTGATTCTGTTTCTTACGTGGAAACGCTAAAGATGACCAAGGCCAGCAGGGCGGAGCGATCGATGAGGCTGTCGCGGACGATGTATTCATTTGGCGAACGGGCATCTCCCCCCAGCGGACCGAAGCCACCAAGGACGGGGACATTTTCAGGAACATGGCAGATATCCGCGGGGAAGTCCCGGTGAACCGCTTCGATGCGCACCTCTTGTTTTTTCGCAAGCTGCTGCACCGTATCGAATAGCCTGAGATTCGCTTTGGTCGCGGCCACCGGCGGCCGACGCGCACCAAATCGCACCTGAACTTGTAAGGCGCCGTTCGTACCCTTTTCAGCAATCTTTCGCACTTCGCGGTCCAGTTCGGCACCTTGATCTTTTGACATAAAACACGCGGTAATGGTAGCCGTTCCATGATCGGGAATCCGGCCTGCGTTTGTACAAGCAGAGGAGGAGTTGATGATGATCCTGATACCCTTTTTCTCAGAAGTCAGCTTCTTCAAGGCGAGAATCTTTTGGGATAGTGCTGAGGCCACGTCCGGGGCTTTCTGATTCTTATGGTTCTTGTTGTTGGTCATTTCGAAAAGGTATTCCTGGGCACCTGCGCAAGAGGTAACGATTCCACCGGACAGGTCGCCGTATTTCGTTCCTACTACGCATCCAGAACGAAGTGCTATTTCGGCTATCAGCTTTTTGCTGAAGCGGCCCCCCGTGCAATCATCAGCGGTAAGCAGGACGCCGCATCGAATGTTTCTCAGCACGCGGGAGAAGCGCAGGGCCTGCAGAGCAGCCAAGATGACGGCGATACCACCTTTGCTCTCTGCAACTCCCGATCCCATGATGCGCCCCCGTTCTTCATGAAAGGGTGCATGGCTCCGATAGTCGTGTATAGTATCCAGGTGTCCGAGAAGCAGGATATCGTTTCGTTCTTCGAGGTGGTTGGTGAAATACAGAATATTGCCGGTCTCTGTTTGGGGAAAAACCTGCCGCTGAAAGCCAAGATGTTGAAAGCGGCCGGAAATCCAATTGCCAAGCGTATTCACGCCTTCGATGTTGTTCGTATGGGAGCTGATGCCCACCATATGCTCGAGAGAGTCGACAATAGTAGTAAGATGGCTGCGCAAGTAACTGCGAACCCGCACATGCAGCGGCTGTGCATTTTTGGCTGGCTTGTCCTCCTTTTCCTCAGCTATCAAGTGGGAGGATCCGAAATAGCGGACCGCCGCAACATCCAGCATCCGGTTCACCAAGGCTGTAAAGTCCAGTCCGGCAACGTCTGCGGCATGAACGAAGGATCCGGTCAAGTTCAGGCTGGCCATGGAATTGATCTCCAGAATGTAAAGGTGTCCTTTCGGATCCATGCGAAAATCAACGCGCGCGAAATCGCATAGGCCAACGGCATTGAAAGCACTGGAAGCCAACTCGCGTAGTCTCCCGGCCAATTCGGGAGGAATGTCGGCCGGACAAATCTTGGGCCTGGGATGCTTCGATTTGTCCTCGTAAGTTTGAAAAGCATTGGGATCGCTGCCCAGGTCGATCTCGACAATGGGAAGGCTTTCAAGATTGGGTCCGTTTCCCATCAATCCAACGGCAAATTCCCGCCCCTGAATGAACTCTTCGACCAGAGCCTGTTGCTGAAATTCGCGGGTTATCAATTCGATCGCCTCACGCAACTCCTGTTCGTTCCAGGCGAGGCGCAATCCAAAGGACACGGCTTCCATTTTGGGTTTGACAATGACTGGATAGCGAAGGTTGTTGAACTTTGCTTCAGGACCTGCAACGAGCCAGAAGGCTGGTGTCGGCAGCTTGTGACGCATGAAGATGATCTTGGCCAGGACCTTGTCCAGGGCAATGGCGTGACCGGTGGGGCCGGAGCCAATGTAAGGGATTCCGAGCATTTCCAGCATGGCGGGGATATGAGTGTAGCGGCTCTGTCCTTGGATCCCGTAAGCCATGTTGAAGACCATCCCCGGACGTTCCCCCTTGACCACCCTCGGCATGAAGTTCTGCAGCTCGTCGATGACGTTCCTGTTTCCCTCGATGGTCCGAACGTTATGGCCTCCTTTCTCGAGGCCGGATGCCACGAGCTCCACGATTTTCGGATTGTAGCTTTCCTTGGTCCGCATGCCGAAAACGTTGATCACATCGGAGTCACTGATTTCGATCTTGTTGTAGATAACAGCAACCTTCATTGCGCTTGCCCTCTGCCCGTTTCGCCATTCAGGCGAATTGCAGGTGAAGTGCCAGTATGACCACGCTCGTTCAAATTGCCAGAAAAAAGTTCAGCACAACAATCAGAAATGCTTGTTCGCAAGACTTTCTAACAATAGAGCCAAGAGAGCAGTTCTCTGCTTCAAGCTCGGAACGTCGATGGATTCATCCGGCGTATGATCGTTCATGCCCACTGGACCCAAGCCGTCCAGAGTTGGAATGCCAGCCGAGCCGAAAAAGTTGGCGTCAGAGCTGCCTCTGCGGTGCTCTTGCTTGATATCGATACCGATACTTTTTCCGATTCTCTGAAGCTCGGATAATAATGCCCGTGTTCCATCGTGGAGCGGCATGGCCGGTCGAGAGTTCAGCACTTTGAACTCCGTTCGGCAACCCGGTTGGTGGGGCTCGGATGTTTTTCTATCGATTTCCTCGAGCAACGCTTCTCGATGATTTTCTTCCATCCAGCGCACGTCCAGGAGCGCAAAGGCGTGCGCGGGAACCGTCGACGGCCCCAAGCCTCCTTCTATTCTCCCCACGTTGATGCTGGTTCCGGGGAGGATTTCATTTAGAGATTCCAATGCGCATATTTTGTGCGCCAGTTCCAGGATGGCGCTCGTCTTCTCATGGGTGCCGGAGCCTACATGCCGCCCTTCGCCGAAGCAATCGAGCCGGGCGCCCAGTTTCCCATTGCGGGAAACAACCACTTCACCGCTTGGCCCCCCGCACTCGGCGACCAGGCAGGTCAGGGCGTTCTTCCTTTCCTGCTCGAGCAGAGACTGCGATGTGACGGAGCCGATTTCCTCGTCACTGCTCAAGACCAATGCCAAACTCAACTTGTCGAGCAATCCCACGGCTTTCAGCGCTTCCAAGGCGAAAACGATGACAGCCAGTCCCCCCTTCATGTCGGCGGTTCCCGGTCCTTTCAGGACGTTTCCCTCGAGGCTGCATTTCTGAAGGGGGTGGTCGGGTGGGAAAACGGTGTCCAGGTGGCCCAAGAGGTAGACGGCGTGCATCGGCGGCTTGTTCGTCAGTATGTGATGATTTCCAATTTCCCGCTGCTCGATGATTCGATGCGATGGCAGTATGCCTCCCAGGCGGTCCATCACATGCTCAGCAACTCTATCTGTCCCATTCTTGTTGCATGTGTAACTGTTCTGGTTGCAAATATCGATTACAAACTGGAGTTCTTCATCAGCGTGGGATTCCACGCAATCCACAATTTCTTCCGTTAGCCCGTTCACCACTAATTCCCGGTTCATAGCGCCAGCTCTGTCTGCCACAGAGCAAATCTAATCCAGAAGGGCCTGAGCTCACTTCGAGCACCGCGTGCTTAGCCGTACAGAGCATAATTCATTCCAGTTCAGAGACTTAGTTCTTTGCCTTGCAGACCGCCCTTATTTCGGTCGCAGTACTATCCAGCATTCTCGCCAGGAATTTCATCCTCGTACTCACACACATAACCTCCCCAGGTTCGAAATAGAACCTTTCCGTTCCGGTTGATGTTGAGCAAGTAGGTCGGAGCTAAGGGGGTTTTTCCCTTCCCCTCTGGAGCCGTGATGATAAAAGTGGGAACAGCCAAGCCCGAAGTGTAACCGCGAAGGTTTTCCATAATATTAAGACCGTCAGCAATCGGTGCCCGGAAATGCCGGATTCCCTGGAGTTTTTTACAGTTGAAAATATAGTAAGGGCGCACTCTGATCCGCAAGAGCTCGTGGACCAGCTTCTTCATCACGTTTTTGTCGTTGTTGATCCCCTTCAGCAAGACGGATTGATTTCCAACGAGCACGCCGGATCTGATCAGGCGATCCACTGCATTCTGGGCTTCGGGGGTGATTTCCTTTGGATGATTGAACTGAGTATTCAAGTAGACAGGATTGTGGCGGCTCAGCATCTCGCACAACTCCGGGGTAACGCGCTGGGGAAGAGTAGCAATCATGCGTGAGCCCAACCGCATGATCTCGATATGCGGAATCTTCTCCAGCTCGGAGAGAATCCAGTCCAGGTAATCATCGGAGAGTATCAACGCATCTCCTCCGGTGATCAGGACGTCGCGTATTTCGGGAGAATCCTTGATGTACTGGAGGGCGGCTTTCATTTCGTCCTTGGGGTAGATTCTATCCACCGTGTCGATGTCTTTTTTCCGGAGGCAATGACGACAAAACACACTGCATATATTCGTGGCGTTGATGATCAAACGATCCGCATAAAGCCGGGTAATCAGTGGGGCCGGTGAGTTATATATAATGGCATAGGGGTCTTCGATCTCTTTCTTATCCAGATATTCCAAGATCGTGGGAACAACCTGCTTGCGGATTGGGCAATCCCTGTCTTCGGGATCCATTAGGCTCGCGAAGTAAGGAGAAATGGACCATCGATATTGGGTGCCGGTTTTTTCGATCTCCTGGAGCTCTTCGTCTGTCAGTTGGATAATCTTAGAGAGAATCGCCGTGTCGCGAATTGCGTTCTTGAAATGCCAATTCCAATCGTCCCATTCACGCTCGTTTCCTCCAAGGACTTTGAGTATCCGCTTCCGATTCATCTGGATTTGCTCCTGCTGATTGAAGCCGGTGGGGATTGTATCTCTGATTTCCAGATAGTCCGAAACCATTTCAACGTACGCCTTGGCCCGCTCTCGTGCGATTTCCCTGTTTTCCTCAGGAACATACATGGGATGACTTGGATCGGTGATGGACATCTTCATTACCTCCGCGTTGAGGCCTCAACATGAGCGAAGCAAGGGTTTGGAGCTTCGATCGGTGAGATGGGTGTGTGCGCAAAAGAACGGGTTGGACTAGATCCGGAATCGGGGAGATCTCGTTCAGAAATGGCGTTGAAATTGCTCTTAATCTCAATCATTGCCTTTTAAATTATATTTTGCCAATCCCCGACCTGTCAAATGCAAACTCCGTCCCTTGAATGTCTTAGTTTCGAAAGAGAGGAAGATTTGACCATATATCGTTTGCAGGAAATGAATTATAGTGATAATCATAAGCTAAGTCCTTTATTGAGATTCTATCAGCTGCAACCGGGCGATGTGGGATTCGGAGACCGTGACCTCATTGGGGGGGGAGCCCGGGAGGGGGACTCTGCACAAACTCCTCGTCCACCATTTGACAGTTGGTGGCCGGGATGTTCAAATTATAAGCAAGCTACTCAGCATAGGGTGGGCGATCTCCCGAGAATGATTTCAGAGAGGAATCGGAGTCATGCCCCGGCGCGTATCGAAAAAACATCACACGTTTTCTCTAGAGCTTCTAAAAGAGGTGGCAGGCGAAGTGTTCCGTGTGCTCTCTCGGGCGCGCACGGTGAACGTAGCGAGAGAGCGCCTCATTAATATGGTTTCCACCTGGCAGCTCGATATTTCCCAGCGGCAGATAGTTGAGGGGCACGTGGTTCGCATCCGGGATTGCGCCCGGGCCCTCCGAAGTATCTTGTCCTACCATGCCGAGGAGCTTTCGGGCTTTAGCGTCATGGGCGCTCTCTATGACATTGCGCACAACAAGCCGGATCCAGAGCTGAAAGAAGGCTTCTTCGCGGAGATGATCCATCTTTTTTTGGGCGTTCAAGGGAAGGCGAAAGTGCTCGCACCTGGTGACTATCTGATTTCGGACAAACTGTCTGGAAGGGATGCCGCCATTGCCCGTTCGAGAGAATTGGACAAGCTCTGGGAAAATGTAGACAGGTTTTTGCACCGGTATCCCCATGGGCTCATGGAAGAGACCATCGCTCGCCGCATTGCTAATAGGCAAAAAATTCTTTCTGTCCTCAGTGCCAAAGATGAGGATTGGTACGACTGGCGCTGGCAGCTCCGGAATGTCGTGAAGGATCCCGGAATGCTCGCGAAATACATCCCCGTGGGTCGTCGGGAACTCGAGTCATTGGAGCGGGCAAAGGCTTTCAATTTAGCTTTCGGAGTTACGCCATATTACTTATCTCTTATGGACCAGAAGCAAAAGGGGAGGGACCACTCCGTTCGGGCTCAGGTCATTCCGCCAAAAACCTATGTGCAGCGGATGAGAGAAGGGAAACTAAGGCAAGAATGTTCGCTGGACTTCATGCTGGAAATCGATACGTCGCCCATTGATCTGGTAACGAGACGTTACCCCGGCATTGTCATCTTGAAGCCGTATAACACTTGTCCGCAGATCTGTGTGTATTGCCAGAGAAACTGGGAAATCCAGGGTGTACTGGCCGACGACGCATTGGCCCCGAGGAAAAAGATTCGGGAAGCCGTTGAATGGATTCGAGCGCACCCAGCCATCCGGGAGGTTCTTATCACCGGTGGCGATCCAATGGCCATGCATGACGAGGATCTGCAATGGGTGCTGGAGGAAGTCGCCAGCGTGCCCACTGTGGAAAGGATACGAATTGGAACGAGAACGCTCGTTACAATGCCCATGCGGTTTACACCTGAGGTAGTGAGCTTTCTCGAAAGCCTGCACGTTCCCCTAAAGCGCGATATATGCGTGGTTACTCATGTGCAGCATCCTTATGAAGTCACACTAGAAATGCATCAAGCCGTGGATCGATTGAGGAACGCCCGGATACCCATATACAATCAAAACGTATTCACCTTCTACGTTTCGCGGCGCTTCGAAGCATCCTGCCTGAGGATTCTGCTCAAACGGATTGGGATTGATCCATACTATACGTTTAACACAAAGGGAAAGGAAGAGACCGCTGAGTACCGGGTTCCCATAGCGCGGCTCTTGCAGGAACAGAAAGAGGAAGCCCGTCTTCTTCCAGGCCTCGTTCGAACCGACGAGACCGTTTACAATGTGCCTGGCTTGGGGAAGAACTACTTGCGGGCCATCCAGCACCGGCAGCTTCTCTCGATTCTCCCCGATGGCTCGAGAGTATACGAATTTCACCCATGGGAGAAGAATATCGCTGGGCAGAAGACCTATGTAAGCGTGGATGTCCCAATCCTCGATTATTTGAGAAGGTTGAAGGAATTCGGTGAGGACGTCGACGATTACGAAACCATCTGGTATTACTTTTAGCCTGCTTTGCTGACCTGCCTCATCTAGTTATATTACATTCTAAGTTAGTTATTCCGTAATCCCCCGACTATTTCAAACGGACAAGGCTTGCACGGGCTCAACGGCTTCCGGTACGGACGGAGCCGATGAGTTGATTTCCGGTGGATTCCAAGTTAATATTTGACTCTATACGTCTATAACTTAGGAGGAAAAGAATGAACCTGGACGAAGCGATCCGAACAGCACTGGATTACGAGGGCAGGGTGCATAGAACGTATCAAGAAGCGATGGAGAAAGCCACGAGCGAGCCCGGCAAGCGAGTGTTCAAAGCACTTTGCGACGAGGAAATGGGCCACATCAAGTACCTCCGCGAACGTCTCGATGAGTGGCAGCAAACGGGCAGAATCAACGTTAAGCAGCTTGGGACAGCCGTCCCTTCGCGCGAGGCAATCTCGCAGAGCGTAGAAAAGCTCCAGGGAACGGTGTCAGGCGATGAGAGCAGTAAGCACGACACGGAACTCGAGATGCTCAAAAGGGCTCTGGACGTGGAAACCGAAACGAGTAGCTTCTATAAAGAAATGGTCAGGACACTCGATGCAGACGGGCAGAAGATGTTTGCACGTTTCGTGGAAATCGAGGAAGGGCACCAGGCCATCGTTCAAGCCGAGATCGACTGTCTGAGCGGCTCAGGATTCTGGTTCGATACGCAGGAATTCAGCCTGGAATTGTGAGACGAATAATTATTCCGGTATCATAGCCTGCAGGAGCGTGCTGAGAATCAGCCAGCCAGTTAGATAATCTTGCCTTTCTTCATCGTCCTGCACAAGAAATTCGTATGCCAGCGGTTCAGCCGCCTCCCTCCGCATCGTATTTTTCATTTGCGAATATTCTGGAATGAATTTTGAGCTGGACAAAATGCGTCTTCACTGAGTATGAAGTATCACGCAGCCCGGTCTCAGAGGACCGGCTTTCAGTATGCATTTCATGTTAGACATTCAAAAAGTTACGAATTAAAGGAGCGTCTATAATGATGAACGAGGTAACATCTCAAGTTATTCTATTCGCAATTCTCATTTTCGTCGCTAGAGTTGCCGATGTAACGCTGGGGACGATGAGAATTGCTTTTATCTCGCGAGGCCAGAGATTCATCGCGCCAATAATTGGATTCTTTGAAATGCTGATATGGCTTCTGGCGATTCGTCAAATCATAACGAATCTCACCAATGTTGCATATTATTTCAGTTACGCTGGGGGTTTTGCTGCGGGTATCTTTGTCGGTCTTTATATCGAGGAAAAGATGGCAATTGGAAGTCGTATCATCAGAGTAATTACAAAAAAAGATGCGACCGATCTGATCCAGTCTCTCTCGGAGACCGGATATGGAGTCACGAGCATCGACGCCAAGGGAAACGAAGGCCCCGTACACCTGATTTTCAGTGTGATCAAAAGGCATGACCTGCCGGATTACATACGGATGATTCAGAAAAATAATCCTAAGGCTTTTTATTCGATTGAAGATGTGCGGTTTGTTAGTGAAGGAGTTTTCCCGGCACGCGAATCGTTCATCGGTCGGAGCAAGCTATCGCTGTACAGGATGTTTGCGAAATTCAGATAATGCTATACGGTGGTGGGCTACAGCGGCTTTGGATGCGGCGAATGGGGCTAAAAGCGTCAATCGGGACTCAACCACCTCTTTTACGAATCTGGATGGGTACCGTTCTTCGGAGGAGTTCTAATTGGCATCGAATCTAGTCTCCTGGCGAGAATTTTTTTCTGATGAGAAGATGCACTCGCGGGAAGCTCGCCGGAACGATCCAGCCTTCTGGACAGCAGTGTCTTCGAATGGGGTCGTCACGACGGTAAACTATCGTGCAACTGCAGCAGGCGCGGAGATCTTGTCAAATGGGGGAAATGCCGTTGACGCCGCCGCAGCTGCTGCGTTTGCCCTCGGCGTTGTCGATCCGGCCAGTTCCGGGTTGGGCGGGATGGCGATGATGTTGATCCATTTGTCGAACAACAATAAAACGGTTGTGCTGGATGGGGCCTGTCCCGCACCGTTGAATGCATCACCCAAGGTTGTTGCCGCATCCCTGCGCTACTCGGGGTACCGCGCTGTTGCCGTGCCTACCAACGTGGCTGTTCTCAATTACGCCCTCCAGCATTACGGCCGCTTGTCGCGTTCCGAGATACTGGCTCCAGCAATAAGTTTTGCTGAAGAGGGGTATCCCCTAACCGCACACCATCTTCGAATCACAAAAACTTATCAAAAACAGTTAGCGAGAAATACAGGCGCATCTTTTTTCTTGGATGCTGATCTCAATCCGTTTCCTGAAAGTACGGTTTTCCGTCAGCCAGTGCTTGCAAAAACCCTACGCCGCTTGGAGCAGGAAGGTTTTGAGGATTTCTATACCGGGGAAATTGCCCGATGCATTGTTGAGGATATGGAGAAAAATGGTGGCTTTTTATGCGTAAAGGATCTGAAAGATGTCCCCTGGCCGACAGTAACAGATCCACTGGTTGGGACTTTCAGCGATATGACTGTTCACACATTGCCTCATCCAGGAGGGGGACTTGTCCTTCTCGAAATGCTGCATCTCTTCGACGAATTGATGCCGGCAGGTTTTGATCCCAACTCACCCGAGGCTGCCGTATTAATCGCCGGTATCATCAAGCGAGTGCGGCGGGATCGAAGACGGTATCGTTTGGCTGGAGGCGTGGGTGTCGATGAAAGCAACTTCCCAGATTTAGCAAGTCGTGAATATGCAAAGCAGGCGGCTTTAGAGGTTCTCGACGACTTGAAGATCGACGGCGAGACGACACACTTATGCGTGATGGATCGAGATCTAAATGTCGTATCCATGACCCAGTCGATCGAGCGGAGCTTCGGAGCAAAAGTCGTTACGAGCAATCTGGGATTTTTGTACAACGGGTATATGCGAACATTTAAGGTTAAAAACAAAAAGCATCCCTTCTATCTTCGTCCGGGGGCTAGAGCAAGATCAAACGCTGCGCCATCCATATTATTCAAGGGAAAGGAGCCGCGCATCGCAGTTGGATCAACGGGATCCGAACGATTAGCGTCCGGCGTTTTTCAGGTCCTGGTTCGATTGCAGAGCCAGACGCCCTTCGAATCTGTGAGTGCCCCGCGTCTCCACTGCACTCCGGAAGGCGATGTGCACTTGGAAGCGGAACGGTTCTCGGCGTCTACGGTTGCAATGCTTGAAGGACACGGATTTCGAATTCATCCTCTGGAAGCCTGGTCTTTTAAAGCGGGCGGGCTGCAATTGGCAGTCTATGATGGAAAAGCATTCACTGGCGTCGGTGAGCCGAGGCGAGATGGTGCGGCCGCCGGGCCAATATGCTCCTGAGCAGATATCAAAAAGCAAACTGTTATCTCTGCAACACCACAGTTGAGATGTCCGCAGCGCTCGGGTGATCCGGTCAATGGCTCGAGGCTAATCCTTGTTTTCGACAAACGCAGCGATTACTTCCCGGGCGCGTGTTTCGTCTTCTTCACGCACGAGAATCTTCACCTCCGCCAGCCCGTCCACTGTGATGCCGTGGGTGAGGCGGACGGATTCGCCGCTCAGCATCGACTCAATGCCGTCGCCTTCGAGGACCGAGCGGATGATTTGCGCTTCAGTTTCGCCCTGCGCCTTCCATACCTCAACCAGCTTGATATTGGGATCGCCCTTCCGGGGCCCTTTGCGGGATTTTTCCATGGGTTTCCTATTCGGTATGCTCCAGATGTGGAGCCTTATCGGGGCCTCGTTCCTTCGGGACTTCTACGGGACTATTGCTTGAGCTTATCACCGAAGAGATCACGAAACTTCAGGAGCTTGGGCACGATCACGGCCCGGCAGTATCCCGCTTCGGGATTCCGTTTGAAGTATTCCTGGTGATACTCTTCCGCTTCGTAGAAGGCCCTCAATGGAACGAGCTCTGTAACGACGCGTCGATCCCAGATTCCGGAAGCATCCAACTCCTTTATCTTCCTTTCAGCGATCTCTTTCTGTCGTTCGTCATGATAAAAGATCACGGACCGGTACTGAGATCCAACGTCGGCACCTTGTCGATTGGGCGTTGTCGGATCATGGATGCTGAAGAATACGTCCAGTATCTCATCGTACCCAATCACACCGGGATCGTATCTGATTTGCACGACTTCGGCGTGGCCGGTCGCGCTCGTGCAGACAGCTTCGTACGACGGATTCTTTACCGTGCCACCCGAATACCCAGATACCGCGCTGTTCACGCCCTCCACTTCTTCGAAGACCGCCTCGAGACACCAGAAACATCCGCCGCCGAGCGTAGCGATCTCTGTTTCGCGGGTTGGTTTTTCCACTGACTTCGGCTGATCGCTCATCTGCAGCCCCCTTGAGATTACCGCCTGGCTTGAGGTGGTTTGACCAAGAATCAATATCACTATGAGGCTCAATTTCCACATTTTCGTAACACTCCTTTTGAGGCCGACGATTCGAAGACGGCGAGGTAGAAGATTTTCCTCTTCCAGCACTGAACATCACCCTGTCGGCAGTTCAATTATGTCCCTTCATACTTTGTTTTCAATAGGTTATGCACCTTCGATTCCACCCCACCATGAAGATAATATTAGGTGGCTGCCAGAAGAGCTAGTATAATATATCTGCATCGGCCAGGTGCCAGCATATCGAATCCACTCCCCAAGCAGAGAGGCAGTCCCCGCATGCAGTTGTTACTCATCAATCCGAAGTTCCCCGAGAGTTTCTGGAGTCTCAAATGGGCGGTCGACACATTTCTGCCGGGAGTGAGAACTGTCAATCCTCCTCTGGGTCTTGCAACGCTGGCCGCTCTTTGTCCCTCCGATTGGGAAATCGAAATCATAGACGAGAATACGCAGTCCGTGCCTCTGGAACCGGGAGTGGATATCATCGGCGTTTGCGGTATGGGAGTGCAATTCGCTCGTCAGAAGGAGCTGCTCACGTATTACAAGAATAAGGGATACTTCGTGGTGGCAGGCGGGAGCTATGCCTCTCTGTGCCCGGAGTCGTACGAATCGCTGGCAGATACGGTCGTGGCCGGCGAAGCCGAGTATATCTGGAAAGAATTCTGTCGGGATTATCAATCCGGGTCGCCCAAGAAGCTTTACCACGAGACCAGCGTCGTATCCCTCAGCGACTCGCCGGTTCCCCGTTTCGATCTCCTGAATCCAAAGCACTACATGCAGATGAGCATGCAGTTTTCCAGGGGATGCCCCTACCGGTGTGAGTTCTGTGACATCATCGTCATGTTCGGACGCCGTCCCCGTACAAAGTCTCTCGAACAAATTGGCGCGGAATTGGATGAGCTCCGCAAGCTGAACGCGCGCGATGTGTTTTTTGTGGATGATAATCTGACCGGAAACGTCAAGGTCGCCAAGGAGCTGCTCAGATTTCTCAGGGATTACCAGAAGGATCATGGTTACGCCTTCCATTTTGGCACGGAAGCATCATTGAACATCGCCGATGACGATGAGCTGCTACAACTCTTTCGAGAGGCCAACTTCGAATGGATATTCGTTGGAATAGAGTCCCCCAACGAAGACAGTCTGAGGGAAACGGGAAAGCTCCAGAATACCCGGCGCGATATGCTTTCCTCAGTGCGGAAAATATATTCCCACGGCATCGATGTGCTCGGGGGATTCATTATCGGATTCGATAGCGATACAGAAGAGATATTCGATGAACAGTACCGGTTTATAGTAGAGTCGGGGATTCAAGCGGCGATGATTGGACTTCTCGTGGCGATCGAGAAAACGCCCCTTTACGAACGGTTGGAAAAAGAATGTCGCCTGATTCCTGATGCGGCCAATTTGGATAACTTGAAGCTCGCTACAAACGTCATACCAAAGAACATGGCTTATGGCGAAATGATAAACGGATACCTCGCCCTCTATCACAGATTGCTCGACTACGGAGTTATTTCAAAACGGATCCGTAACAAAGTTCGTTTTTTTACCAATCCACACAACCGAAACAGGAGATCCGTGGGAGAAAGTCTAAGTATCTTGGTTCGTCTCTTGCGCCATATCCTCAGACAGGCCGGCATCCCGGGATTGTATCATCTATTGCGTTCCTTCCCTCTGTTCAAGACGGGACTGACTGAGTTGGTGGTACACGATTGGGCGGTCGGGCTGTCGATGAGAGATTATGTCGATCGCCATTTCAATCGGGAATTCGAGAAAGAACGCCGGCTGGCTCGCAGCTATCTAGGAATGATCTCGCGAGCCCTGCAACGCTATCTTAGCCAGGGTTCTCTCAGAGTGGCTTTGAATGAGGTAAAAAACAGCCACTCGAATCTATTGTTCTCCATGAAGGGGAGGCTCGGCCGAGAGTTCTTTGTGGGTGCCGCCCAACAGCTCGAAAAAATGCTTCAAAATACGAGATCGTCCTTGACCATCAGGATCGAAGAATTCCATTCGGCCGAGCTTCATCTCCTGCAAAACATGTTGAATCGGCTTATGCGATATCGGGATCGAATCATCATCGCTGCCGACGAGAAGTCGAGGCGTATTATCGATATCGACTCCTCCATTTTTAATCTCGCAATGGGCGCCTGAAAGCGACCATGTCACCTTTGGGACCAGAATCACCTATCCGGCCGCGGCCTCGAGCATTGCTTCGGGGGCAGCTCAATAGCCCTTTACGGAATCCCCGGCTTGCGGTATAATAATATGGCTTGATGGGCAAGGGGCAGGCATTGAGGGGCACGTTATCCAAGGGGAGGCGATCATCCCAAGTGATGAAATCTCCCCATCTTTTTATACTCCAGCGCCCACGCGAGTGCCCGTTCGAGCCAGCATCCCCCCGTGCACGCAAATTTCTACGCTGGATACATAGGATAGCTAAAGAACCTGCTGTCTTGGTTATCCGGGGGATTGTGTCTGTCTATGCATTGTGGGCGAAAAGTTACTCTATTCATTCTGATTGTTCCTGCCTATCTGTTGACGATCAATCTCTCGATGAGCGTGTCCGAGTCGGTTGATCGCCTTGGCACGTTTATTACCGTTGCAGAATCGAACGCTAACGAAAGATCCGAAATATTCGCACTCGTTCTGTTGGCTCCCGTTCACTGTGATTGGCTCGGACGGATGTCCCGTATGAAGTCAATTTGTAAGGATGATCGTTTTATGTCCGGGTACAAACAAGAATCGCTTGTCCATTTCTAAAGGAGGACACACTCATGAAGCGGTTTTCTTCAATCTTCTGTGTCACGTTACTCGTCCTGGCTGCTGCGGCATCCCTGGTCCAAGCCACACAGATCCTATACCAAAGCCCGAAACAAATGGGGCGGGAATCCCCTCTCGTTGTCAAGGGTAAGGTGGCTACCTCTCGATCATTCTGGAATGAAAAGCGGACCAAGATTTTCACCGAAACCTTTGTCGATGTCGATGAAACGTACAAGGGTACGGGCGGTTCCACTGTGCGCATCATCCAGATCGGTGGTGTGGTTGGCAATGTTCGGATGCATGTACACGGCGCGCTCAGCTGGCGGCCGGGTGAAGAAGTGCTGCTTTTCCTGGAACCTTACGGTACCGAGGGATACAGGGTGTCGGGCTTTTCGCAGGGGAAGTTCGAAATTGAACGCGATCCCAAAACAGGTGAAGCATTCATCACCAGGCCCGCGCTGGAGGGCGTAGAGGTATTGGGAGCACCTGTGAGAGAGGGCGCCGCTCCAGTATCACGCACGGTAAAGATTCGTCTCGATCAATTTATCGAAGAGGCGCTGAATCGCCGGTAAGAGAAACAATTTATCGTTCACATAACACATGGGTGGATGAGGAAGGATGAAGGGTCATTGCCAAGAGTCTTAAATACGGAGTGCAGAAATAGGGAGCACCAAAATGAAAAAGCAATTATGGGAAATAAGCCTTTTGAGCGCCTTGATCATGCTATTCCTGGTCTTTCCCACGAGCAGTGCTGCACAGGAAACGTACTTCGAGGATTTTTCGACGAACAAATACAAAGATCCTCTGAACACAACGGCGCTGTGGGATACGACCACAGGAGAGCTGAAGCTATTTCCATTCCAGCCCACGCTCGCGGGGAGCTACATTACACCGGAGAGGGCCTTTGGCGTGGCCATCTCGGGTGACTACGCTTACGTTGCCGCTGCCGAGGCCGGTCTGCAGGTAATAGACATCAGCGATCCCACGGCTCCTTTGTATGCAGGGAGCTACGATACGCCGAGCGTTGCCCGGTGGGTGGCCATCTCGGGGGATTACGCCTACGTG